>Ga0315286_10001266_pt1 | contig 22849 bp, 23 predicted proteins | sample YL17G10_0_MG_FD_205038 | JGI IMG/M metagenome (GOLD analysis project Ga0315286, IMG submission 205038) | Sediment microbial communities from Yellowstone Lake, YNP, Wyoming, USA - YL17G10_0 | ecosystem: Environmental > Aquatic > Freshwater > Lake > Sediment | place: USA: Wyoming | collected...
CTCCATACACCCACGTATTTCCATACACCCGCGCATCTCCAGACACCCGCGCATTTCCATACACCCGCGCATTTCCAGACACCCGCGCATTTCCAGACACCCGCGCATTTCCATACACCCGCGCATTTCCATACACCCGCGCATCTCCATACACCCGCGCATCTCCATACACCCACGCATCTCCATACACCCGCGCATCTCCATACACCCACGCATTTCCAGACACATCAAGGTTTTTTTCTGCTTCGATGTAACCGCCTAATTCTCCCTTCACGACAAAAGAAAAAGTTTTTTTGGCTTTTATCTGAAAAAGTTTTTTTCCGGTAATAGATACCTCGTCGCTCGGTATGAGTTCGTATTTATCATTCATAAAATTATTCACGTTGGGTCTTTCCATATTTTTCCGCCCTCTCGGGCTTATTGAATAGTACGTCGCTGTTCCCTACTGTTCTAAATCCTATCACAAAATGAACTATCCGTCAAGGCCCGCCGGAAACGCAAAACGCCCCAGGATGCCCCTGGAGCGTCGTTTCTCCCCTTACCCTACCTTTTCCCCTTTCCGCCCCTAAAACCCCGCCTGCCTCCGTTTTGCGCGTCTAGACCCCCTTCCTCACGTCCCCTCCGTCTTGACCCCCTTGGAAATCATCTGGGCCTCGATCAGATCCGGGTTCTTCCCCATCTGCTCGGCCTGCAACCGCACCAGCAGTTTCAACGTCGCGTCCACTCCGGCTATCGAGGCGTTGACCTTCTCCAACTCCGCCTTCAGGTGGGCGATGTCGTTGAATATCAGCTTGCAGAGGAGTACCGCCACGACCGCCCATCCGCCGAGCTTTTCGATGAGCGCGGTGACGTCCAGCGGCGCGATCGGCAACGACGACGAATCCTGGGCGTAGCACTCGGCCCCGATCATGAACAGCACCGTCGCGAGTATCAACCCATAAACCGTCCATTCGATTATTTTCTTCCTCAGTTCCTTTTTCATATCCTCGAAAAGAAGGCGCATCCGACCGGCGTCCATTCCCTCGGGAGCCATCGGTACGTCCCGGTCAGCGGGTCCGCGATCCGCCAGCCGGTCATTAGTTCGTTCCTGACCGCCACCACCCAGTGCTTCCATCCGCTCGGTAATTTCACCTCGATGAGCGCGGCCCGGTTCTCGTCCTTGACCGCGGCCTTCACCGCGTCCTGGCAGAACATGCGGAGCCGTCCGTCGAACTTCAGGCCGTGTATCGCCAGTTTGCCCCACAAGATCAGACCGTCAGGGGTGAACCAGTCGGCATTAGAGGCTATCGCCGCCGGCGTCGTCCCGTTGGCCGCGTTCCATGCCGTCGAGAGCATGGCCACGCATGTGAGCGTGCATCCTTCTGTTCCGATGCGGAGCTTCGAAGCCCCGATATTGTTGTTCGCCCATCGCGGGTCCCGCTGTGAAAATACGGTCATCATATGATTGCCCCCAAGATGAAAAATCCGATGAACAGTCCGACCGCCGAAACGACGACGCAGGTTTTCAGGAATCTATTTCTCATGTTCATCCGCCGTGATTATAGGTGCAACAGCAGGTGCATTTCCCGTCCTCGGTCTTCGGGCACCCGCATTGGCACTCGGTCAGTTCGGAAGGGCAACTCATACGTCCTCATCCGTAAATGCCGCCACCTCGTCGAGTATCGAGTTCTCGGCCTGCATCATCTCGGCCTGCCGTTGCCAGTCCGTCAGGTCGTTCTTCAGGACGTCGAGCGTCAGCTTCACCGAGTCGAACGCGTATTCCACGGCCGTCACCATCATGTCGGCCCGGAAGAAGTCCACCTTGGTCTCGTCGAACCCGCTGAACCTCACGATGTCCCGTGGCTCTATCGATTCGATGTCATAACCCAGCAACTTGTCGCCCAGCTCGTCCGACGTGCTCGACATCAGCGCGTTATTGTCGAAGACGGTGCATGTGACCGTCACGGGCGGTTGACTCCGGTCCTTGAGGAAATGCGTCGCCCTGGCCCTGTGAGTGTCGGCGACGGATTCGTTATCTTTGACGAAGACTTGACCGTTCCTCGTCCAGATCTCGAGGCGGGCGCCGTATTTCGCCTTCGCCGCCTGGTCCGTATATCGCTTGTAAAGATAGTTCGAATTGACGTCTGACGGTTGTCCGTCGAAATAAAGCAGTTGCGTCCTGACCGGCTCCAGGTTCGTCACCACCTTGATGTCCGAAAAATGTCTCCCGAAGATGAGCTTGTGCTTCACCTCGCCGGGTTCGAGGAACGTCGCCCGTCCGTTCGCATCCACGTACCAGGTCTGTCCGACGTCGCTCATGCTCCTGATCATCTCTATCGCGTCCAGATAAGTCTTCCTCTGCATCGTGAAGTTCAGGTCAGTCCCCGGACCATGGAAGTCGGTTTCATCGGCATGAATTTTCGCGTCCGGATTGTTCTCCCGATAGTTGTCGATGATCCATTTGAACCACCCTCCGGGACTCACCACGTAATTGAGCAGTTTCGTTGTCTCGCCGTCGTGCACGACGTCGAGCGCGAGCTTCGTGTGATGTCCGAGACAATGCACCGTCACCGATTCCTTCGCCCCGAGGTTGCGCTCCACCATCGTGACGTACCCGGAATAGACCAGCTTGGAGGGTTGACCGATCACGTCCGAGTCGAACACGTGCACCTCGATGTTATTGCCGAGCGCCATGAGGGGAATCCTGGCGTCGAACTTCTCACCGAGCGTGAAGACTATCTCCCCGAGTCCGCCGTTCAGCCGCTTCACGAAGGACGAGATGGCCGTCGGATTGGCCGTCCCCATGAAAGTGCCGTCTGGCGAATAGACCTTGATGACCGTGTTCTTCATAGGAATACCGGCTTGTATTCGATCTCGACGTTGACCTGCGCCTCCGTGCCCCCTCCCCCCGCCTCGATCCTGAATGCCAGGTCTTTCCCTTCGTAGTAGGTCCACGTGCTTCCGATGTCGTCGCTCCATGCCACGCTACCCAGCTCGTAGGTGCCCGGCACGAGCATGTGGATGCGCCAGTAATCCGAACCGGTCAGCGGTTCGTCGTCCTGGTAGCAGACTATCCAGTACCGGGTGTTCGCCTTCAGTTCGAATTGCTCGTACGGATGCACGTGCGTTATCCATTTCGGCGTCCCGTCCGCCCCGTCGCCGCCGGCCAGGAACTGCACGATCGGCACTCCCTTCGGCTTTCCGCCGTCGTCCTCCTGCACCTCGATGTGGAATGGCGCGGGCGACCCGACCTTCGATACGACGAGCGCCACCGAACGGAACGTCGCGTCGTCATAGGGCACCACGAAGCTCTGCGCCATCCAGATCATGTGCGAAATCAGGTCCATCGAGTCTCCCAGCGCCGTCGGGTCCTCGACTACCGTTTCCTGTATCGGGATGCAACCCGCCTGGATCTCGAAATGCGACACCCCGTCGCCGTCGAATTCGCTCCTGAAGCTCGGGAAGACCCCGTAAAAATCCACTTCCCGCTGTGCCGCGTAGTCGACGTTGGACGTCACCTTTTTCTTATCGCAGTCGATGACGACCGTATCGCCTTCCTCCCATGAGCCGTCCTGCGTGATGATGATCTTCTCCCCGGTGTCCTTGTTGCGGAGCATGACGCCCGTCGCCTGGTCCCAACTAGGATTCCCGACCGTCACCGTTATCTTCGGCTTCGGCCCCTTGAACCCGACCATCTCGAAATCGACGTCGGTCGGTTCGTCCTGCGCGTTGAAGTCCGACGCCGGTCCTTCAGTCTCGGTCCCCGCGCCGTAACCGATGCCTTCCGGCACGATGAACTCCGCCGACCAGGGCACGTAGTTCAGGTGGAAATGGTCACGGTCGAACGTGTGTCTCCGGCAGGTGGCCGTGTAGGAAATCGTCGTCAACCCGTCCGCTCGGGTGAACACCAGCTGGCGCTGTTCCCGCGAGAACAATTCCTTGAACTCCTGGATGGCCGTTTCGAGCGCCTCCAGGTCGGCGGCCGTCAGGATGCCGTTGACCGTGATGATTTTGGCCCCCCGGCGAGTCGATACGAACACCTGCCCGTCCTCGCGCGGGAGGTCCACCGAGTTGATGAACTTCTCTGCCGGGTTCTCATGCTGGAAGATCCTCGGCAGGTATTCCGAGGTCACGAGTTCCTCGTTGTCGAATGTCACGCTGAGTACGGGTATCGGCATATCTTTATTGCGCTCCCTGCTTTACCAGGGCGCTTTTCCTGTTGATGACGTCTATCACTTCCCGGCAGAGCGCGTCCTTGTCGTTGACGTCGCCGTTGAACGTGAAGTTGAACGCATTGGTGATGGTCGGAGCCGGAGCCGCCGGGATGCTCGGTCCCGGACCTTGCGCCGATCCCGTCGCCGTTTCCTGGACCGGCCTGATCTCCCCGGCCGCGACTGACGCCGCCGCCCGCTTCTTCACTTCCGTGACGTGCTTGGCCGTTATCTGTTCCTCCAATAAGCCGATGTCGTCGGCCATCTTCTGCCTCTGCTTCATCTCGTCGGCCAGCTCGGTTTCCAATTCGAGCTTCTTTTTAGCGTGTTCCTCGTCCCTCAATGCCTGCTTGTCCCGGATGTCGGCCAGTTCGCGCTCGAAGTCCGTCATCGCGGCCTTCTTTTCGGCGTCCGCTATTTCGCCCGCGTAGGCGATCTTGGTCGTCGCGGAGTTCTGCAACGCGACGCTCTCCTGCCTCCATTGGTCGAGCAGTTCCATCTTCTTCTTCGTGTCGGTCTCGGAGTCTATCTGCGTTCGCAAGTCCGCGACCTTCTGCTCCTGCTTGACGTAGGCCTCGGCGACGCTCTTCCGGACGTCCAACTGTTCCCGGGCCGACGTCGCGGCTTCGTCGCTCAGGCTTCCTTTCGTAGCCGATATCTTCTTCTCCATGTCGTCCATCTTCTTGCCGGTCTCCTCGATCTGCTTCTTCGCGTCCTCCAGCTTCTTCGCCGCGTCGGCGGCCGCGTTGCCGAGTTCGCCGTAGCCGGTCTTCCCCTTCGTTCCGAGCTTGCCCGTTTCCGCGATCATCCCGTCGATGACCGCCGCGGCCTGCTCGTTGCGGTCCACGAAGTCCTGCAGGAACGCGTCGGCCGCGTTGGCCATGTCCCCGATCTTCACCAGTTGCTCGTCCAGCGCCCGGTTCTTCTTCGTGTCGGCCAGCCCGAACAGGTTGGTCAGCGAGTATTTGTCCGCATAGGTCGCCAGCGCCGCTATCGAGAGTCCGAGTTTCGTGGTCTCGACCGCGGCCGATGCCGCGAACTCGGTGACGTAGCGGAACGCCGTGAACGTCGCCTTGCTGATGTTGGTCGTCCCCATCATCTGCTCGCCCGTGTCGGCGAAGGCCTGGGCCAGGTCGCCGATCACCGGCAACATTCCTTTGCCCACCTCCTGTTGGAGGTCGTCCATCTTGTTCTTCAAGATTTCCAGCTTGCCGGAATAGGTCGCCGCGGCCGCGCTCGCGTCCCCGCCGAACTTCTCGGTCAGCTTGTCCAGGATGATCTTCTGCGCCCCCAAGACGTCGCCGGACTCGGCCAGCTTCGTCACCATGTCCTTCTGCTGGTTCGTGAACTGCACGCCCGTGCGCGTGAGCATCGAGAGCGCCTGCGTCGGGTCGTTCATGGCCTTGCCGACCTGCTCGGCCGCGGTCCTGAGGTCCGTCCCCATCGCCGTCGCCATGTTCATCACCGCCTGGGTCGTCTGCGGAAACACGTCGTCCTTGATGTTCGTGAACGTCAGGAGCATCGATTCCGCCGACTTGATGTTCTCCCGCGAATAGGTCGATTGCGCCGCCAGCGAAACGGCCAGGTCGTTCACCGCCTTCGCCGTCATCCCGGCCGCTCCGGCCGTGGACCTCAGCACCGCGTTCAGCTGGGCGTCCACCTTTTCGGCCTCGGCGAACTTCTCGATGCTGTCCTTGGCGAACAGCACAAGGGCGCCGAGCGCGACCCCGGCCGCGATCTCGACGCCCTGTATCAGCTTCTTGTGCTTTTCCAACGCGTCGGAGAGGGACTTGACTCCCTTCTCCGCCGACGAGAACGCCGCGTTGGCCTTGTTCTCCGCGTCGATTATGAATTGCAGTCTCACTTGGCTGTCTGCCATAGGTATCAGGACTCGGCGTCCTTCTTAGACCATTTTATGATGGCCTCGACGAACTCCACCGGCGCGTCCTGATATTCCTGGTACGTCCAGTGCATCATCCGGCAGATGCGGTAGGCCCGGAGGTATTCGAGCGAATCAATTTTTTTTTTGCCTCCGCCCGCACCTCGTCTATCTTCGCCAGGATGAAGTCGTAGTCGTCGGAGGTCATCCCGTTCAGGACATGATTGACGATCTTGGCCGGGTCCGTGATGACCAATCCGCCGTCCTCAATCGAGGCGACGTTCTTCTCGATGATGCGGTGATTCCTCACATGAGTCCCCTGCTCGCCGACCGGCAGGGCGGGGATGGCCGGATTAACCGCCCTCAGCCGTATTTCGGCGCCCCTCTTCTCGATGCCCGCGAGCACGGGCGCCTCGATGTACTCGGCCTCCGCGCCGGTTATCCATTCCTTGACTTGCACCTTCGCCCCCGAGTCGGGGCAGATGATTTCTTGAGTCTTGCGGTCGCGCATATCTTAGGCCGGTGATTCTTCGTCGCCCTGATAGGTCGGGACGAGGTTCCTCAATTCCGCCGAGAACGCCGCCTGGTCGTTGTCGTCGTACAGCGCCTCGAACGTCTGGTCGTTCATGATGTACTCTCCGACCGCCAGCGGTTCGGCCTGCTCGATCAGCCCGATGTTGTTGAACAGGAGCGTCAGGTAGTTCTTGGTCGGACCGTCCGGGTTGATGATCTCCCCGGTGAAGATTATCGCCATCGCCTGCTTCGAGAGCGCCAGCCATTTCTGGTGCTGGTCCGGGCCGTCGAACAGTTGCTTGACCTTCACCTGGCACTCCGGCACCTGCGGCAAGATCTTCAGCGGGTCGCGCGATCCGGTCGTCGGAGCCTTCAGCAGGTTGTTCTTGTAATCGATTGACACTTCATGGACCGGCGTGGCGGTCGCCCGGTCGGCCGCGTTGGCCAAGGCTTCCGAACCGTCCGCCCCGAATCCCACCAGCGCGTCGCCGAAGAAGAACGGCTTGGGCAACTTTTCGATATCCGTCGGCACTTGTCGCTTCAGGTATACCGTGTCCCCTATCGAGTAACTGGCCACCGGCTGGGAAATCGTCAGCGTCAATCCGTCCTCGTCCACGTCCGAGATTGTCAGATCCTCGTTGGTGCCGTCCGCCGACTTGACGATCGTCAGCTTGTCGCCGACGCATAACCCGTCCGTGGGCCTCAGGTCGTAGTCCTGCTTCAGTTTGATGCTCGTGCTCGCCCCGCCCGTGAGAGCCACCGCGCTCTGCGAGGAACTGAATTGCCCCATGGCCTCGACCGCCAGCTCGACTTTCAATTTGGCGTCGTCGGTTAATAGCTTCAATTGGTCGGCCCTCAATCCGTAGAACCTCTGGGCGTATGGTCCCTTAGGAATTTCGACCGTGTAGGTGTTCGGCGCGTCCACCGTGAACTCGTGAACGTAACCGTCCTCCGCACCGCCCCCCACCGAGGGGTCGTGCCGGATGGCCATGTTCAGGGCGTGACCGACCGTGGTCGGGTCGCCCCACAGCTTGATGGTCCCGCGTTGCGCGCGAGGCCCCTGAGAGAGCTTGCCCGACTTCCAGGCCAATCCCCTCATGCGCCGGTCGGCCGTCAGTCCGGGTTCGGTCTTGACGTCCGCCGATTCGAGCGGCAGGAAGACGTCCGGCCTCTCGGCGAGTCCCTCCACCGATTCTACTTTGACGGCGAGGTAGCTCTTGTCCGCTAAATAATTCTCCATATCTTTTGCTTATTCCGCCTGACGGCGGGGCTTATAATCTTAGGATAGCACTTCCGTCAATAATTTTGTACCACCACCACGGCCTCGACGTCGACCGTGCAGAAGTTGAACGTACCGGCCTTCACCGTGAAATCGTCGGCGAAGGAAACGACCCTCACGATCTCCACTTCCCCGCCGAGGTCGCGGTCCGCATCGAACGCCGCGATCACCGCGTCGGCCGCGGCCGTCATCACCTGCGATGCCGTCGCCTTGTCCTTGCCCGCCAGCGACTGCTCCTGGTAAAGCGCGATGGTGAACGTGAACGTCCTCTCGTTGCGGTGCGTATCCAATACCCTCCCCGACCCGCCCTTGCTGAACACGCAAGCGGCCGGGTATTTGGTAAAGTCCCCTTCGGCGTGGTCCGCGACCTGCCCGAAGGCCTTGAAATCCCCGATCTTGAGGTCGGAGATCTTGCCCGCGATCAGCGCCTGTATCCCCGCGATTGTTTTCGTCATATTCTCATTTGAGTGAATCCAGTACCTTCTTCATCGCGGCGTCGAAAAATCCCTGTATCTGCGCCCTCGACCTGTCCGCCGCCCGCTGTAAAAAAGGGTTCGCCCTCGTCCCCGGATGATGCACTTCCTTCATCACCACCGAGCCGTGGTATTTGACCCGCCCGGCGCGCGTCAGTCCGGGCTTCACGAACACCACCTTGCCTCCCGCCTGAGCCGCCTGGTATCCGCCCTGCCCCCATTCGAAGGCGAGAGCCTGCTTGGTCCTGGGCCTGATTATGTGGGCCTTGGTCCCGGTCTCGACGTACATCCCGTAAGGCGCGAGCACTTCCACCATTCCCCTCAGCCGGTTGACCATCGAGGCGTGGATGGTCTTCCTCAGGTTTCCCCCGCCCCCGCCCTTGTTCACCGGCGCCTCCTTCTTGGCGGCGTTCTCCATCAGCAGGACCGACTTGTTGACCGCCGTGGAAAGTTCCTTGATCACCTTCTCGGGTATCTGCCTCATCGCGGCCTTCATCTGGTCCAGCCCGTCTATTTTCACGGTCACGATCACCATATCAGTCGAGTGACCGCCTGATGCGTATCTCCATGTGCCGGTCCTCGTTGCGGAACCTGTACCGCTCGACTCCGACCACCCGGTATCCGATCCCCTCCAGTATCACCCGGTCCTCCTCCTGGATATCCTTCGGGTCGCAGAACATCAGGTAGTCCTTGCCGAAGTTGCCGTTCATGTCCTGGCTGAACGAATCGTCAAGCGGCTGGACATGGCAGGGCACGGCCGCGATGTGCGACTGGTAACCCTCGGTATCCCCGCTCTCGTCCGAGAGCCGGAGCACCACCGCCGTCTTGTCGTAATGTTCGGCGATCGGCATAAAATCAGATCAGAAATTGTACTTTTTCCGCGACTTCAGGATGTCCTCGACTTCGGCGAAATCGTCTATCTGGTCCTTGGTCTTGTACGTCACGGAGTAACGCCCGATGCTCTCCGATTGCACCTCTCCCTCGGATAACCAGGCGTTGTTGATTATCCCGGCCACCAGCACCGTCGCCGCGAACTTTATGTCGCCAGGCGCCGTCACCGAGTAACCCCAAAAGCCGGTCACCGTCACGTTCTCCAGGTCGCGGAGGAATATCGCGTTTCTCAGTTGAATCAACGTCTTCGGAGTCGAGTTCGACGGCTTCAGGACGTAATCCAGCGGGTCCACTTCTTCCAGTTCGGTGACCCCGATCTCCACCTTGTTCACTTCCAGGCAGTCGTCGATCACCAGTTTCGAGCAACCGCTACCGTCGAACTTGCGGGCCTCGCCGTCCCCGCTTTCGTCGATTTCCACGACGAAGTTCCGGCCGGTCTTGCGGTCTATATATTCCTCGACTTCACCGATCCACTCGTCCACCTGGTCGTAAAACGACGGGTCCACCGTGATGAGCAGATAGTTCTCGACGTCTTGTATCGTGCAATATCCCTTTGACATATTTTCAGTATAGCCTTTTTATGAACCGCGTACCAGCCGATTGTACGGCTTCCCCACCCTCTCGAACGGCGAATCCCGGTCCGCATAGGGCTTCGCCTTCCTGGAATAAGGCGGATTCTTGTGTGAGTAGGGCTTATTTTTCGGCTTGTACGGGTAGATCCTGATGACGTATCGCAATCCCTTCTCCCGCCCGATGACGGTGTGGATAGAATATTTCAGCGGCTTCCCGATTACCGGCGACGACTCGACCTCGTAGGCCAGTCCCTTGCTCGAACCGTGGACCGTCACGATCTGATATCTCGCCGTTTTCTCCTTGCCCTTGACCGGCGATATCTCGTACCGCGATCCTTTGGATATCGCCGGTGTCCTCACGACATATTTGATTCCCTTCGCGTCCGATCCGACCGTCACGATCCGGTAGATTACGCCCTTTCCGATCCCCTCTCCTGTCAAAATCTCGTATCTCATTCCTTTGCCGATGCCCGGCGAAGGAATCACGTCGTATCTCATCCCCTTCTCCGAGGCGGGCGGGACCGTGACGATCGCGTACCTCTCCTGTTTTTCTTTCGCCTCCGGCGTCGTCGGGATGCAGTATTTCAACGCCTTGAAGACCGATTCTCGCGCCCGCACTTCGTATCTCAGCGCCTTCCCCGCCGCCTCCGGAGTCAAGACGACATGGTAGGTCATCCCCTTCTCCGTGACGGCCGGTATCGTCAATATCTCGTAGGTCAGTCCTTTCCCGCCGGTCTTCGCCGTTCGGATGCGATAAGCCAATTCCTTGCCGTCAGGGTGTCCGGTCACGATCGCGTATCTCGACGGTTTTTCGACGGCGTTCGGTATTGATTCGATCTCGTATTTCAATCCCTTGATCAATGCCTCTGCGGAAACGACGATATCGTACCGCAAGGCCTCTGGAATCAACCCGGCCGTCCTGATGGCATATACGGCCTCCTTACCGGAGGCCTCCGGAACCGTGACGATCCGGTATGCGGTCCCCTTCCCCATCGCGCCCGGCGTCATCACCTCATACCGCAATCCCTTGGCCTGGGCTTCGGGAACCGTCCTTATGGCGTAACCGACGCCCTTCAGTATTTCCCCTGCCGCGGCGACTACCTCGTAGGCGAGGCCTTTGCCGGTTAGCGCGGAAATCCTCACCCTGTAAGCCAGCGGTTCGCCCTGACCTCCGACCGTCCGCATCGCATATCGCGTCGCCAATCCCATCGGCTCCGCCTCGGTTAGGATTTCGTACCGCAGGGCCTTGCCGTGAGGGGTCGCCGTCTTGATCCGATATTCCAGTCCTTTCCCGGCCGGTGACGGAGTCGCCCTGACCGCGTAAGCCGAATCCTTGCCCGTTTCCGTCTTGGTCCTGATCGAGTACCTGAGTCCCTTCGCTTGCGCCTCCGGCACCGTCTTCACGGCGTAACGGAGCGACTTCATCAGGGCGAACGGCTCGGTCCAGACGGCGTATCTCAGTCCCGCTTTCTTCGCGGCCGGCGTCGACTTCACCGTATATCTCAATTCTTCCTCGACGGCGATTCCGGCCTTCACCGCGTACCTGACCGGTTTCTCGGTCGCTCCCGGGACCGTCACCACCCGGTACTCCGTCGATTTTTCCAATGCGCCCGGCACGGTCTCGACCTCGTATTTCAGGCCCTTACCGGACGCCTCCGAAATCGTCCTCACCCGATACGTGATGCCTTTCCCCATGGCTTCCGGCTTTGCCGTGACCGCGTATCTGATTCCTTTTCCAAAGGTTCCCATCGCCTTGATCAGGTATCTTGATGCCTTTTCGACGGCGATCGGTATCGTCTTCACCGCGTACCTCGTCCCCTTTTCAACCTTGATCGGAGTGACCGCCAGGATGTCATATTGTAATCCCTTCTCCTGCGGCTCCGGCGTCGAAACGACGGCGTATTTCAAATCGGGTCCGACGCCGTAGAAGACCTTCACCGTGACATAATCCACGAAGACGGTCGTATAATTCTCCTGGCCTGTCGCCGTGCCGGAGCTGAATTGTAGGAGGAAATGAAGCCCGTCCCCGTTCTCGTTGAAATCATGGACGGTCGGAGTCGTCATTGACGGAAGCGTCGTCGGTCCGCCAAACGTCACCACCGAGTCGGAATCCTCGTTGAGTTGTTGCGCTCCGCCGATGTCTCCGAAATTGAAGCCGTCCACGTAAATGTTGCACTCCAGGAAACCTATCGGCCCGACGATTCCGGTCCTGACGTAGTGCCCCTTCGCCTTCACTTCCATTCCGACGATCTCGGCCCCGTCCGGTATCGAGAAGTCGAAGCCGTACAGTTTCATCGTCGCGTATCCCGCGGGCAGGAGGTTGCCCGCGGCCACGGCATAATTTTCATCGTCAGAATATACGTTTTCGGGATTCTCCCAAAGGTAATTTGGCCCCCATCCATTGAAGTTGCCCGATGCGAGTTTCGCTCCTGTATCCTTCGGGACCGAGGCCCGCCCGACGGTGACTACCGAATATCCTAATCCCTTCTGAATCGCGGCCGGAACTGACTTCACCGCGTAAGTCAGTCCTTTCTCCGCCTCCGTCGGAACCGTCTTCACCGCGTAGGCGAGCCCCTTCTCTTCCTTGACGGGATTGACCGACGGAGAGGCGATCTCGTAACTGAGGCCCTTCTCGCTAGCGGCCGGAACCGTCCTGACGCGGTATTCGAGCGCCTTCCCTTCCGCGGCGGGCGTGGACGGCACGCAGTACTTCAGCCCCTTCAGCTTCGGCGCGCCCTGTCCTTGGACGACGTACCGCAGGGGCTTGGCCGCCTGCTCCGCCGTGTAGCCATCGAGCAGGATGAAACTGCCGTCCTCCTGCAGGATGGCCGAACTGTCCTCGGCCAATAGTTTATAGTTGGTGGGCATCGCCCTTCAATTAGGAAACGAGTTCAAAAACATCCGAGTCCCATCGCATAGATTCTCCGAATCTTGGCTTGAGTCCATGCGTCGTTCGCGAAAATCACCTCGTCAAGTCCGCCGCCATATCGGTCGGTCGATGCCGTGGATGGGCCACGCCCGAGATTGAAATTGCCAGTCGTCGGAAACGAACTGGCGGATGTCGCCTTCGCGTTGCCGACTTGTTTGCCGTTGATGTAGGTGTAGAGATAACCGTTGTTCCTGACAACTGCGTAGTGATATCTCTTGTTCGCGGAGAGTTGAATCACGGTGGTATCAGCCCCTTCGGTAAACCATGCCCCGAAACTCCACCGAATCCACCATGACTGGGTGGCGATGGACATGGCATGACTTCCCGAAGTCCCGTAATTGTTGAAATTCATAAACCAATTCCAATTACTGTTTTCGGACGGCGTATTCAGCCAGAAACAGATGGTGAAATTGTTGTTGAGATTCAACGGGACGGCTATAACGACGTTGGAAGCCGCCGACGTGACCATCTTCACTCCTTTGCCCCTTCTGCCGTAGGGGGCGACGTAAGTGACGTTCGTATCAGTGCCGTTCCTGCCGCCAACGAGGTCGGAGGAGTTGCCTTCCATTCGATAGTAGGAAGAAAGTGACATAAATCAAACGGCGTCCCAAAGGTCGTCGTATGAATAAAAGGCGACGACATAGGCGTCTTGAGGCTTGGTCGTCGCGCCAGCCGCCGTAGGGGTGCGGAGGGTGACGAGCGAACCGCCGACAATGACTTGCGAGGCGGTGGGAGAGATGTTCAACGCGGAAGCGTTGGTAGTCAAGTCGGTGTCCGAGGTCGTCAAGCCCGTACCATCATCGTAGATGTCTACCGTAAAGGCCGCGCCCGAACCAGCGGCGGCAGTCCCGAGATAGACCGAATAACACAGGATGCGCCAATCGTGGTTGGTCGGATTGACGTACATCTTGCCTACGGGATTGGTAGCGTCGGCGACCTGTTCGCCTGGGACGTACCAATCGAGCATCCTGACAATTTCCGTCAACGACAGCCTGAAATTCGTGTCGTCCGACGCGAAGGCGACTCCTGACAGGTTCATGGTGACGGTCGTAGACGAAGCCGTGGCATATCGGACGAAACCCTGTTTGACCGTAGAACCGTTGGCGGAAGTCCAACGACAGAGTTTCCCGATGATGGAGTTCGCCATCAACGTCGCGGCGGCTTCACTGGCGGCGGTGAAAGTGATTACAGTGGCCGAGGAATAGGCGACCGTAATGACATCCGACCAGACCTTCATCGACTTGGCCGAATAACCCTTATAGTCACCGCCTTCGGCGGCGGCGGACATGGCCGAAGCCCCGTTCCCCTTGACGACGCCAGTGATGGTCTGAACTCCCGTACCTCCGAGACTTACCGAAAGGGTGGTAATGGCGGCCTGGTAGATGCCGTCGAAATACGACTTGAGCGCGGCCTTCACGTTCGCCCAGGTTATTTTCTTCGTGATGCCCGTCGTCACGTCCACGACCGGCACGACGTCCGTGTCGACTGGCGGCGTGTACGACGTGAACTGGCTGATTTTCTTGTCCGACATAGCCGTGGATGAGGTTGATTAGAACTCGAAATTGAGCCTGCCTTCGGACTGTACTACCGTGTCGTCGGGCAGGATGCAGTTATATACCTCGGTCTTCGTCCTTTGATTCTGAAATCCGAAGACGCATATCTTGATCTTCCGCTCGTCCTTCGTCCGGTATCTCAGTACGGCCTTCTGATAAAACATGAAGATCTTATGGTCGGCATTGAGCGCCAGTTCGATCTTCTTCGCCGGTTCGTCGAACTTGCTCACCCGGAATATCTTGATGTCTCCCTTGTCGATGGCCTCCTGTATCCGGTGGAACTTCCCGTCCTCTCCGAATTGCCTCAGCTCCGATCCGTCGCCGAATATCGCGGTCCAGACCCACCGCTCCGGCACCGCCTCGATCTCCTTCCCGTCCTTGTCGACGTAGATATATTTCATGGTCGTGAATTGAATGAAAAAGCTCCCTCTTGCCAGAATGGAGCTTTTCGGCATTGTATTGCCCCGATCCTGGCCTTGTATGGCCGCGATTTTGACCTCTAGAGGCCCCTTCGGCCCCTTTCGACTACTTTGACCCCTTTCGGGCCTTTCCCCTCGCAAGGGCGGCCTCCTGGACCTTCGCGAACCTCTTGCCCTGGTGGGCCGGGTCCGTGGGTTTGAATCCGGTCTTCGCGCACTCATGGGCGAGGTAACCGGCTTCGTCCTTGAACTCGCCTTCGCATTTCGAGCAGATGCTTTTGCCCATATGCGTCAGGCGGTCTCGTCGTACTGGAACGAGAGCGTGGTCGCGTTGCCGGCGACCGCCGAAACGGTCGTCTGAATCTGCATGACCAGGTAATCGCTGTACCCGGCGTCGTCCAGTCCTCCGGCCAATGCGCCTCCGATCCCCAAGTTCGCGCTCGCCGGTTCGCTGGTCGGCATGGCCTGCGAATACTTGTAGGTCGCGCTCCGGTCCGTGTCCAGCGGCCCGTTGACCGTGTCGTACGCCTGCGCACCCTCGTATCCCGCGGTCCGGGCGTTCGTCTTGAGCGCGGCTTCGGCGGCCAACGCCTCGCCCCAGACCTTCAGGTTGTCGATCAGGCTCGACGTCCCGATGTCCGTGACGTGGAACCTCACCCACTTCTCGAACGAGTTATCGCCGGGCACGATCGGGTTCGCCACCGGGTCCAGTTCAGTCTCCTCCGATGAACCCATGTTCAGGTTCGCGACGTCATGGCTGACGTCCTCGCCCGCGCCGTTCGACTCGCATATCTCCACTGTAGCTGCCGCCATTAATGTGTCTTGGACGGCTTCCGCGGCTTGTCCGCTTTTCCGTCCAGTCTGTTATCTTTTTTCCTGCGGCGCGTCGACTTCGCGCCGTATTCCCTCATCATCTTGTCGTCGTAATCCTTGAACATCTTTCCAAATCGGGCCGGTCCGGGTGCCTCTCCCCGGAACCGGCTTCCGATCAGATCTGACTATTTCGATTCGCTCTCGGCCACGGCCTTCAGGACGGTGAGTCCCTTCGGCAGGGCGCAGGTGTAGCCGACCCGTTCCACGACGCGCAGGGCCACCAGGTCCTGTTCGGCGAGGTTGACGATCGTGTCGTCGTCGGTGTCGGTGATCGTCGCCTGGTCGAGCAACTTCACGCGGAGCTGTTGCTTGTCGCCGAAGATGCAGGTCGTCTTCAGGTTGCCGAACAGGATGAACGCGTCACCCTCTTCGACGTCGGCGACCGCCGGGAAGGCGTCGCTCAGCGTATAAGGCCGGTCCCAGACGGTGCCCGGGAGGCCGTTAGCCGGAGCCTGGAAGATGTATTGGCCCTGCTTGTCCTTCAGCTTGCGGATGACCGAGAGCCAGGTCCGGTGCATGTAGTAACGCGCACCGTCCATCGCGCCGGTCGGAGTGGCGTCCTGCAGGTTGAGCAGGTCGTCGGCCGAAATGACCGAATCCTCCGCGTCCACCGTGTTCACGTCGCCGTTGTTCAGGAGGCCGGTCCACGGTGCGCCCGTGCCCGCGAAGAACTGCAAGTCCTCTTCCTTGGCAGTCGCCTCGGCGAACAGCGCGCCCAGGAGGGCGTTCAGGTCGATGGCCGAGTCCTCGATTATCTCCTCGGTCATCGGCACGATGGCCGCGAGCTTCTTCAAGGTCTGCGTCACGATGCTGAACTTCGGCTGTGTCGATTTCTTCTTGCCGCCTTCCTCGGTCCAGAACACGTTGACGCTGGTGCCGAGGGCCGGAATCGCGCGGGAATTGCCCGGACCGGAGAACGGCAGGTACATCATGTCCCTGCGGGCGATGCCGTACTGCGTTTCCTTGATCCTCAGGACTTCGGCCAGCAGTTCCGGAGGAACCGTCAGACCGGCCTGGGCGTCATCCGGGTCGGAACCGGACGTAGACGTGGTGAGCGCCTTGGCGCCCATCTTGTCGCCGTTCAGCAACGCCTTCATGAACTTGCGGGTCCGATCCTGGACCTTCTGGTCCACCGGCTCGGCCTTGGCCTCGAGGGCCTTGGCCCTCATCTTCTCGGCGCCAGCCATGAACTTGGCGACGATGGATTCGGCGATCTCGTCGATCTTCTTCTCGTCCGTGGCGTCATTGACTTCCTTGCGGACGAGCGCCTTGACCGCCTCGACGTCGAGTCCCTCCTCTTCGCCTTTGAGGACGTCCGCGTACTTCGTCACCTGTTCCTCGCTGAGGGAGGCGGCGTTCTCGCGGATGAACTCCTTTTCCTCGTCATTCAGGGCCGTCGGGTCCTTGGCGAGGATTTTCTTGAGATTCAACATAATTTTGGTGATTAGTTATTCTTCTTGACGCCGAGCAGTTCCTTGACCGCGCGGTTCAAGAGATTGACCGGTATTCTTTTTTTGCCGCCCCTGACTTTCAGGGGGTGCTCGACCTTTGCACCATCTTCGCCTTCGGCTTTCGCCTTCGGCTCATCGGCTTCCTGCACCGCCTTCAGCGCGCCGGTCAGCGCCCTGATGACGGCGAGTATGGATTCGGGATTGTCGCCGCACTCGTTCATTACTTCCGCGGCTATCTCAAGTATGACCTCTTCCGTGATGTCGGGCGCGGGCGCCCCGCTCTTCGCCAACGCTTCGGCATTGGCCGGGACGTTCACGCATGATTCCTCCAGCAGTCGGTTCTTGGTCAGCGTCAGAACCTCGTTCACCTGGTCCACCACGTACTCGTCGTTGATGAATCCGGCCGAGAACGCGCTCATGTATTTCCCCTTGTAGAGCTTCCAGAGCGTCATCGCCAGCTCGTATTCCGCGGCCGCGAACTGTATCGTCCCCTCCAGGTTGCCCTCGGCGTTCGGCCCGAAACTGTCCTCTACCAGCACCTTGCCGACCGCGGGCTTCGTGTGGTCGTGGCAGAACAGTACGACCGGGTTCTTCTTGAACTCCGTCAGGTCCCATCCCTTCTGTTCCACGATCTCCCCGTGCCGGTCGATCGCCCCGGTCGAGAACACCGCCCGAATCTGGTATTTCGCTTCGTCCACCGACTTGACCTCGAGGGGAAAGCTCTTATATTGCATCTTCCCCTTCTTCTCCTCGGCCTTTTCGATCAGCCGTTGAAATGATTTCTTCATAGGCGATGATTATTGCTCCAGGAACGCCGGACCGAGGACGCACCGGCAGTTAGGCTCCTGCGGGAATCCCAGTCCGTTCGAGAATGTTGCGTTGAGGGCGACGATCTCCCCGCCGACTCCCACTCCGTCCTGATGCTCGGGACGCACGCGGTCGTCGCCGGCGTTGATCCATTCCTTGCCGTTGGCGACGCCCGACTGCCTGAACCCTTCTATCATACCCTCATTGTTCGCGGCCGTCGCCTCGGTCCTCGCTATCAGTTCGGTCCGCCATGACGGGAACCGCGAGTATTCCGCGTCCACTCGGGCCTTCAGTTCGCTGATGCCTTCCTTAGCCGCGATCCCGTCGGCCAGCGTCGCCTCCAGTCCCTGCACCGTGGTGTTGTTCACCGACTCGGCCAGGAACTCGGCCCGCTTCCTGATCAGCTCCTTTATCTTCTTGGTCGTTTGGAAATCCTCGGCGGGAGCCGTCATCGAGAGCGCGTCCTTTCCGGCCTGCTCCAGGTATGCCGCCAGTTGCGGTATCGCCAGGTCGATCAACGCTCCGTTCTCGGCCTCCATGTCGAATATCTGCTTGACCTTCACCGTGACCGCCTTCGCCTTGGCCTCGATGGCGTCCTTCACGCGTCGGCATTGTTCCTCCGCGTACCGCGCGACCACCGGCTTGAACGTGTCGGTCCGGGCGTCGATGCCCTTCAAGATCATCTCGGCGTAGGCCTTCTTGATCTCCGGATTGAGAATCATCGGCTTCCATCCCTTCTTCTTCCGCTTCTGCTCGCGCCTGGCCTGCGCCACTTTCTCGCGCATCTCCAATTTCACCTTCAGCCAGTACCGGCCCTTGAAGTCGTAGAGTTTCGTCCGGTCCGGCTTGCCTCCGACATATGCCTCGGCCTCGGTATCGCCTCCCAGCGTCTTGGAGTTCTGCGCCAGGCCTCCGACCGCCTGATTCACGATGGTCATGTACATGCTCCAACCTCCGGCTATCGGCGGCAGTCCCTCCTTCGCCCTGACCTCGTTGATCAGCAGGTAGTTGTTCTTCAGCCCGTTGTCGTACTCCTTCATCGCCATCTCGCGGTCGGCCGGAGTCGGATCCACGTAGGTCACTTCCATCTCCTCGCCGAAGTCCGGATACGTCATTTCCCAGTTGACCTTCTCGACGATCCTCTCCACCAGCGGCTTCACGTTCTCGGAGAGGAATATCGCCATGCCGGTCTCGGCGTTCGCCCGGTTCACGTCCTCGACGATGCTGACCACGACCTTCGGGGTCTTCATCGCCACCAGGATGTCGTCGCGGGTGAACTTCATCCCCTCGATGTAGTCCATGTCCTTCTGCGAGAGGCTGATGACCTGGTATTCCAGCCCTCCTTCGAGTATCGCGATCTTGGATGATTTGCCGACGCCGCGGTGACGCTTCTCCCATCCCTCGCGAATGTCGTCCTTCTGCTCCTTGTCCAGGTTGGCCTCCGGACTCTTGATCACCGCGTCCGGCCGGGCCGAGTTCAGGAAGAAGTCGCGCTGATACTGCACCGCGTTCGCCTCGGTCTCGATCCTCATCTGCGCGGGCTTCAGCGCCGACATCCCGTAATGCTCGTTCAGCGGGTCCGGACTCTTGAAATGCACGATGTCAGCCGGGTCGAACGTGATGATCTTCCCGTCGTTCTTGGTCAGCTTGTACGCCTTGACGTACTTCAGCTCGTCGGCGACCACCGTCATCTTGTCGGGCCTCAGGTTCCACATCTCGACCACCGCGCCGCGCGTGTTCCTCACCTTCAGCCAGAAGGCGTCGCCCACCAGCTTCAGGTTCATCACCGTCAATTCCCAAAACTCGCTCTTGGTCTGAAACGGGTTCGGCTTATACAGCAAATCCAGAAGCGGATGCGCCTGGATTTCCTTCATCTCCCCCTTGCTGTTGATTATGCGGTTGAGCTTCAGCGGCACTCCGGCCAGCTTTTCGGCGATCTTCGAAACGCACGCGTAGATATAGACGGACTTGCCGTACTTTTCCATCATCGCCTGGCGTCCGATGTCCTTGTCGCCGGTGAGTCGCGTCAACAGTTCCAATCCGCCCTCGAGGACGGTCTCCGAACTCTTGCGCCTTTCGCGCCTCAGCATTTTGGTCAGCCATGACATATCCACAGTCTAGCACTTACGGGGGGAGGCACGCAACCGCCCCCGCTTAGTAATCAAACCCATGACACTTTCGGGACCGGCTTCTTCCGTATCTGCCACGCGATCGCCCGCGCGAATACGCGGTCGTCGTGCTTCTTCTTCGGCGCGTCCGCCCGGTAGTTCGCCTGATTGGTCCGCTTTTCCGTGTAGACCATGCTCATCAGCTCGTCTTCGGCCTGCTTGTAGGTCTCGATCAGGTAGGCCTTGCGGTACGCCTCCTCCAGGTCGGTGATCATCGTCGGCCTGTTGTGCGGGCCGGTCTCCCATTCAATGAACCGGCACTTCAATTCCCTGAGCTTCTTGCAGTGCGCGACGCCGACGCTGTTCTTCTCGACCCCGAGCTGGACGTTGAACTCCTTGCATATCCTCGCCACCTTCAGGTCGAAGACGTCTATCGGTTCGTTGCTCGTCATCTCGTAAATCACCACGGCCTGTCCGTCCTGTATGTCGATGACCGCGAACGAATGCGCGTCGCCTTCGAGCGTCCCCTCGGCGCAGTCCATCCCGGCGTACAGCCGCCGGTCCTTGAACGCGTCCACCTGCTCCTCGGTCCATTTCTCCCTCTTGGCCCAGGCCTCGAAGTCGCCTAGGTCGACCCGTCGCCGGACGTCCACGATCACCTTGCTGAACACCGAACCTCCGGTCTGCAGGAAACAGCTCACGTCGTCCTCGGGATATTCTTGGAAAAACAGCCGCCCCTTGTCCCATATCTTGTACCGCCTCCATTTCATCTGCGGGATGTTCAACAGGATGCCGGTCTCGGCCTGGATGCGGGTCCGGGCCTCCGCCTCTTCCGGCTCCAGCTCGAACTCCGCGTCGGGAATCGAGAACATCTCCTGCACGCTCCTCGAAAGTCCCGCCCTCTCGTCCTCGTCCAGGTTCACCGACGAGTATTCGCCGTCGACGTACCACGGGATGAATATCGGCGTGTAGCTCGACTTCCCGCCCTTCGCCCTCTGCCACATGTCATAAAAGGCCTCTCGTCCGTTGGCCGTGGTCTCGATGTCGATCTGCCCGTATTCGGCCGCCTCCTGCACCCCGCCCAAGATCCTCTCCAAGTCGTCGTAGAACGCCGCCTCGGAAAGGTGCGCCCGGTTGATGGTGTCGCCGCGTCCGAACGCCCTCTGCCCCGCGGTCCCGATGAAGTAATTGCTCCCCCGCTTCGGGAACCTGATCTCGCTCTTGCTGTCGATGCTGATGGTCGGTTTCACCTTCATGTGCTCGACGAAGAACTTGACCGCCGCGAACAGCCGCTTGGTCGCCTCCTTCTCGTGGCTGATGACCACCGCCTGCGTCGCCCGCCTCATGCAGTCGATCAGCTGGTCGGCGTCGATCCACTTGCTCATCCCCTTCTGCCTCGGCTTCAAGATCAGGTTGCGCCGGGTCTTGCGGGCCAGGTAATGCAACTGCGACGGGTTCGGCATGAACCGGACGATCTTACCCCTCTTGTTCCGAATCATCAGCACCTTCTCGATCGCCTCCCGGTTCGTGAAGTTTTTTTGAAACATCCCCATGGTCGGGTTTCTTTATCCCTTCCGCCTCGTCGAATATGTCCTCTATCGTTTCCTCGTCGCCGCCTCCGATGATCGTCACCTTCGGCTTGTACTTCGGGTGACGCCGCGAGAGGTAGAACCGTATCTGCGCGCCGTCGCCGGAACTGATCCCGGCCTTCAGTTGTTCCTCGACGCTCTCCATCTCGATCTTGTCTATCTCGGCAACCGCCGCCGCGAACTCGGCGTCCTTCATCTTCCATTTCCGATAACATTCCCGCGATATCTCGATCTTCTTGCAGGTCCAGGCTACCGATCCGTACGATCTCTCGTAAAACTCCAGGAACAGCCGCTTCTTCACCGTTGTGCGCTCTTGCTCCTTCCTCTCGGTTTCGCTTGTCTGGGCCCCGTTCTTGCCGTCTAATGCCCCTCCTGGGCCCGCTGGTGCCCTCGCTTTTCCCTCGCTTGTGCCAACTTCGCCAACTTTGCCCCCATTTTCAGAAGTTGACGGTCCCGGCTCTCCGCCTCCCTCCCTCTCCGGTTTTCCCTCTCCCCCGAGCCAGGTCATGGTCGTGAGTGTAAAATAAATCTTTCTGCTTTATTCCTTGCCTGATCCGTTGACTGTTGCGGGCCGAATTGCTATCCTCGCCGTCATCCTGCCGGGCGACAAGGGCGCAGTGCGCCGACGTCCCGGAATGACGATCTGCGCGGCTCCGGCTGCCTCTCCCGTCCTTCCTGCCGTACCCGGCAGTTTTTTTAATCTCGGATAAAGCCGGCTGCGCGTAATTTAAAAGCGTTACATTTTGTAACGGTTTCATTTCCGCCCTCCGTGTTTCTTAGCGGAGAGCGTCGCCGTGAGTATTTTGTCTGTATTCTTGGGTAGATTTTCATAACAATCTTTTGTTGATAATTTTAATGTATTCTGGTTCTTTTTCTATTAAGATATAGTTACGGTTTAGGTTTTTACAAGCTACACCTGTTGTTCCACTACCCGCAAATGGGTCGCATACTAAATTACCCTCATTACTAAACTCCTCTATACACCACTGCATCACATCAAGTGCTTTTTGTGTTGGGTGTGCTACTCGTTCTTCTTTGCTATCTCTTATAAATCCATGCCACCTACTATTATAAACCTGTGCTGGTTTATTAAATGAAGTCCACGCTAATTCACAGTCAGCAAATGTTCCACGAGGTAGTCCATCTTTTTTCCACCAGACTAAATAACACGATGTAGGCGGTAATAAATGAGCAAAGTAGTTCCCCCCCCATATTATTTGATTTTTGCTTATTCTAATTATCTCATCAAAATACTCTTTTGTGGGTATAAAACTATCCCAATCTTTTTTAGTAAATGTGTTTTGTTTATCACTAGCACCCTTG
>Ga0315286_10001267_pt1 | contig 22848 bp, 19 predicted proteins | sample YL17G10_0_MG_FD_205038 | JGI IMG/M metagenome (GOLD analysis project Ga0315286, IMG submission 205038) | Sediment microbial communities from Yellowstone Lake, YNP, Wyoming, USA - YL17G10_0 | ecosystem: Environmental > Aquatic > Freshwater > Lake > Sediment | place: USA: Wyoming | collected...
AAAGCCGCGCTCGCCGTCAATGTGTTCATACCCACCTGGCGGCGGCCCAGCTGCCGGGCGAAAATTGCCAGCCCGCCCATGATGGCGGCACGCACGACTGACGGGGTGGCTCCCACCAGAATGGTGTAGATGGCAATTCCGGCGATGGCGGCATAAGCCCCGCGGCGCGGCCCAAGCAGGCGGCTGAAAAGAGCAATGAACAGCCCGGCGATGATGGCGATGTTGAAGCCCGAGATGGCAATGATGTGGGCAGTGCCCGTGTTCTGAAAGGCTTCTTGGAGTGCGGCGGGCAGGCCGTTATCGTTTCCGAGCAGGATGCCGGCAAGAAGGGAGGCTTCTGGTTCCGGAAATATCCTGTAAATATGATCGATGGCATGTTCTTTGAACGCGAACACCAGCCGCAGGACGGGATTCCCATCCGTGTAAGGCATTCTCCAGACGGTTGCATCCGGCATGTAGGTGAGGATTCCCTGCCGCGCCAGGTAATCCCTGTAGGAGAAGTCCTCAAATTCTGGAGGCGTCTTCAGGTGCCCTCGCAGGCGAACCACGTCCCCATAATGCCATTCGCCACCAGGCAGAAAGCGGGCGAGTAGGAGCCCGTCAACCGGCAGGATTTCCCCATCGCTAAAGACGCCGGTCACACGGATGCGCAAATTGGTGTAGGTATCCCGTTCGTCGGGCGGGTCTGCCAGTACGCCTGTAACCAGCAGTTCGTAAGGGCGGTCGTTATACCAGGCGATGTAACTGGCGTCCAGGCGGGGAATGCTTACCCGGTAGCGGGCGGCTCCCAGGGAGAAACTGGTGAGCAGGATGGGGATGAAAAGGAGTGCGGATGCAATGGAAAGGTGCGTTCGCCTGGAAAGAATCCGCAGCAGGAGGGAAACGAGCAAAAACACACCTGCCAGGATCAACCAGGTTTTTAATGGCAAGTCCCAATGGTCAGCGGCGAGAATGCCGGCAAGGAATGCCAGCGACAGCCAGAGCAGCGGCATCCATGCGGTGAAACGGAGAAAAAAACCCGGGGCTTGTTGTTTGGATGTTTTCATAAAGCCCACCCTCCACATAATTTTACAGGCTGAGCAGGAGGTTCACAAGGGTATTCATTGACGAAATTCGCTCCCGCGCATACAATAGCGTTACAAATAAATATCGGTCAGGGGGCCACATTTCCCGCAAGGGAAGGCCCAATGGCGAAGCCGGTGCAAGTCCGGCACTGTCCCGCAACTGTGAGTTGGCTGCAACGCCGACAAGTCAGGCCGCCCACCCTGGCTGGTTCTACACTCTCTCGTGGAAAGGAGGTGGGAACGGCTATGAATCGCCTTTTCCCCCTCCCCTGTCATCGAACAGGGGATTTTCTTATGGGTACGGATGGTCCTGCCGGGCGCGCTGGAGAGGTAGGCAGGTTTAACGACTCGGGCTCGAGGAGAATTATTATGTCTGGAAAAATAGGATTTCTGCTATTGATCACCATCCTGCTGGCAGCATGCAGTCCGACCGGATCCGCGACACCCGCGGTCGGTTCTATGGAACCCTCCGCCAGCACGGCTGAAGGCGCCACCCCCATCACCCTGATCGACGACCTGGGTCGCACGGTGGTGCTGGCTGCACCGGCGCAGCGCGTGGTCTCGCTGGCCCCGGCAAACACGGAAATCCTGTTCGCGGTGGGTGCCGGCGGGCAGGTGGTGGGCCGCGATGAGACTTCCGATTTCCCTGCCGACGCCCTGGCTTTACCAACCATAGGCGGCTATAGCGGTTTTAACCTGGAAGCGATCGTTGCCCTCCACCCGGACCTGGTCCTGGCACAGGGCGGCGGTTTCAACTCGCCCGAATTGGTGGCTTCCCTGGAAGAACTGGGATTGACGGTTTTCTCTTTGCCAAATCCAACCAGCATGGAAGGGATGTTTACCAACCTGGAAACGGTTGCCTTGCTGACGGGTCACGAGCAGGAGGTGGAGACCCTGCTGGCATCACTCAGGACACGAGTAGCCGCTGTAGACGAGAAGATCATGCCGCTATCCTACGCGCCGACCGTATATTATGAACTGGATGCCACCGAGCCCAGTAAGCCTTTCACCGCCGGTCCGGGCACCTTCGTGGACCTGCTCATCTCCCGAGCCGGGGGGTTGAATATTGGCTCCGCCCTGGAAGGGCAATGGGCACAGATCAGCCTGGAACAACTGGTGGTCGCCAACCCTGCCATGATCATCCTGGGGGATGCTGCTTACGGCGAGACATCGGAAAAGGTGTCCCAGCGACCCGGCTGGGAAATGCTGACCGCCATCCAGACCGGGCAGGTGTTCCCGATCGACGATAACCTGGTCAGCCGCCCGGGACCGCGCCTGGTGGACGGGCTGGAAGCCCTGGCAAGACTGCTTCACCCGGGTGTGTTCAAATGAACTCACACACACTTCCCCTGCGCCTGGTGGGACAATTCTGGATGCCCCGGTCAGGTTCATGAAGATCAGGCCATTTCTTTACACCCTGCTCTTCCTGGTCCTGGTGGTGACCCTCTCGATCGCGATCGGATCGGTATTCATCCCGCCAGCTGACCTGGGGCGAATCCTGGTCGGCTGGATGAAACAGGAAGTGCTCCCGGAACCATTAAAGACCTTTGCCTTTATTCTCACAGATATCCGCCTGCCTCGTACCGTACTGGTGCTGCTCACCGGGGCAGCGCTGGGCGGCTCCGGAGCGGCGTACCAGGGACTGTTCCGCAATCCATTGGCCGATCCCTACCTGATCGGCGTGGCAAGTGGGGCGGGACTCGGCGCCGTGCTGGCGATGAGTGTACGCTGGCCATACTCTTTCTGGGGGTTGATGGCTGTCCCGGCAATGGCTTTCCTCGGCGCATTGCTGACCGTCTTCCTTGTGATCGCCCTGGCACGGGTCGGCAGGACGGTTCCAACAACCAACCTGATCCTGGCCGGGGTGGCTTTCGGTTCTTTCGCCTCCGCCCTGACAGCCTGGCTGATGCTTCGCTCCACGGGAGAACTGCACCGGGCAATCGCCTGGTTGATCGGTGGCGCCTCGCAGGCTGGCTGGGGACCGGTGCTGACGGTTCTGCCCTACCTCGCTCTCGGGCTGGGCGCGCTGATCTTGAGCGGGCACTCCCTTAACGTGCTCCAGTTTGGGGATGAACAGGCTCAACAGATGGGTTTACCGGTCACACGGGTGCGCACCTTGATCCTGCTGGCTGCTTCCCTGACCACAGCGGCGGCGGTTGCTTTTTCGGGGATCATTGGATTTATCGGTTTGATCGTCCCGCATGTGATGCGGCTCTGGTTTGGCGTGGATTATCGTCGCCTGCTGCCTCTTTCGATCATCACCGGGGCGGGGGCGCTGCTTCTGGCGGATGTATTTGCACGGTCGGTGATGGCTCCACAGGAACTGCCGGTGGGGATCGTGACCGCGCTGGTGGGTGCGCCGTTCTTCCTGTGGGTGCTGCGCCGGGCCCGGAATCAGGGTTATTGGTGATCCCTGTTCCAGGGATTCAACTAATGATGGATGGTTATGGATCAGTATGCTGAGAATTGAAGGCTTATCGGCTTCCTATGGAAGCAGGCGCGTACTGCATGAGGTTTCCCTGGAAGTGGACTCCGGGGAAGTGCTGGCGCTAATCGGTCCGAACGGCGCGGGGAAATCCACGCTCGTGCGGGCGGTCAGCGGGGTGATCCCGGTGGAGTCGGGTTCCATCCAGTATATTGACGCGACCCGGGGCTCCTTGGATCTGCTCGACCTGCCGCCCATGCAACGCGCCCGTACCGTGGCAGTGGTGCCGCAGGCGGCTGCCATGCCGCCCGCCTTCAGCGTCTGGGAGGCTGTTCTGCTTGGCCGTACGCCCCATCTCAATTTCCTCGGCCAGGTTGCGGCCAGGGATGAGCATATCGCCAGCCTTGCCCTGCAAAAAGTGGATGCCCTGGACCTGTCTGACCGGCGCGTGGGGGATCTTTCCGGCGGCGAGCAGCAGCGAGTGTTGCTGGCGCGGGCTCTCACCCAGTCGACGCCGGTATTGCTGCTGGACGAGCCGACCTCAAACCTGGATCTGCATTACCAGGTCAGTTTCATGGAAACCGTGCGTGCCCTGGCGCACAGCGATGGTCTGGCTGTGCTGATCGCCGTGCACGATCTCAACCTCGCCGCCCGGTATGCCAGCCGGGTTGCGTTGCTGGTGAAAGGTGAACTGCAAGCCGTCGGCACCCCTCACGAGGTGCTGACGGTTGAGTTGATCTCCGCTGCCTACAATCTGCCTGTGCAGGTGGTCAAAAATCCTTTTTCCGAGTCCCCGCTGGTGATCCCGGGAGAAATTTAACCTGCCAATTTCAGAAGATTGCCGATATAAACCGTACGCCGGCGGCACTTCGAGTGCCGCCGGCGCATGCTTTTATTGTCCCGGGATGGTGCCCGGTCAAACTTCCCGTTCCCAAAGAAACCCTCTCCCCTGAAAAGCAACCGGACGATCATCAACCCTATCAATCGTTGACCAGGTTGGGGTCGATCAAATATTGCCACCAGTTATTAGCCACCCCGCCCGTCCGCCCCGGAAACCTGGGGATGTGCTGCAGCCACCATTTGTGGTGGCTGCGGATATTCCCGCGGCCCCATTCGTCCGCGTTGACCTGGCGGACGTCATCCTTAAATTTCGGAAAGTTCTTCCAGTCGTGGCAATTGCTCGGCACCTGGCGCAGGTTGTTCCAATCGTAATCATGGTCGCTGTTGGGGGCGTAATGGATCGTGCCGATACCGGCCTTGCCGGGGGCGATCTGGTCGAAACACAGGAATTGCTGGAATGGGTTGAGTGGGGGATTCACTGCGGCAGGCACGCGTCCCGGTCGGTAAGCCCAGTCAACAAAATCCTGGCAGTTGAACGCCTTGGAAACAAGGCTTTCACAGCGATGACCGAATGATTCGAGCATTTCCCCCACGCCCCGTTCGTAGGAAAACCCCATGACGATGAAGCGCCGGGTGGGAGCAGGTTCGATCTGCAAGGGCGGCGAATTACACCAGAATGCGCCCGCTCCAGCCATGCTCGATTCGTAGAAACCGGCATGCGGAAAGGCGAACAGCCACACCTCATCAATTTCACGCATGGCGATACGCGGCAATACCTTCAATCCGGTCAGGATGGCCGCGTAATCGGCTCCCTCGGGTTTATGAGCGGGTCGAACGCCTTTTAACACTTCCAGGTAGGTATGGGGATCATAGCGATAGCCGTCGGTCTTGACCGGGAACTCATTGAGTTCCAGGCGCTGGACGATCTGGTATCGTGCCAGGCCGCTGCTGGTCTCCAGGATGTCCTGGATGTAGGCATTGGCAAGGTCGTCCGGCTGCTGCCATTTCATTAGTTGGGAGAGCTTTACCCCCGAAACCGGGTCCATGACCGGGTCGTAGATTGCCAGCAGCACGCGCGCGGTGACGATCCGCACAGGCTCTATGGGATTATCCGGAGGCACAATACGGATGGGGGAGGCCGGGGGCTTTGTTTTATTGAATAACCTGAGCAATAAGCCCAGGATGGACGACTTCGGGTCACCGGGCGGGTTGTCCATTAATCCTCTTATGGCAGGTTGGTGGCGTAGAACACCTGGTAACCGACGCTGAAGAAAAGGTAACGGTTCGGGCTGATGGTCATGGCCGAGGCAGGACCGTTGAACAGGGTGTTGCTCTGTTCCACGGTGGCCCTGAACTGCCCGCGTAATTCGAGCGTATCGGAGCGCGGGCTGAAAAAATAAACGGCGCGCGTCAGCGGCTCGAGTAGATAGAGCAGCGGATCGGGCGAAGCGGCAAATGAAATGCGGTTGAAAATGGCATCCGCGATCTCGGGTCCGGGCTGCCGCTCCGGGCGGTTATCCATGAAAGTGACCGGATCGGCACAACGCAGAGGGACGCCTTCAAAATGGCTGACCGGGCAGGCGGTGACATGCCCGTCAGTAAAGAGCAGGTATAGGTCGGAATTATTGGCAGCCAGGTCAATGGAGGTGCCCATGTTCTGCGGTACCTGCTGACCGAAGAACATGCTGGGGGAATCTACGAATTTACCATAATCCCCCTGGTATACCCAGACGCTGTTCCCGGGAGCGTCAAGAACGTACAGATACTTTCCATCTGTATCCAGCGTAATCGCAGATATTCCCTGCCAGCCGAGTGCAGGGGCGCCTAGCGCCACAGCCACCGGCTGCATATTGAAACCGCAGTACAGCAGGTTCCCGCTGGCATCGATGGCCAGCAGGCGCGCATTATAGATATTGCTCATCTGCAGGGCTTCAATATCGATCAGGCTCCCCACGCTGGTATTGTCATACAGCCCGGGTCCACATTTGAAGCCGGTATCGATCTCATAGCCCTTGCTGCCCAGGGTGGCGCGCATCACGCTGCCACGCGCAGCATCCAGCAGGTACAGGTCGGTATTGGTGGCAGCCATGCGGCTGATCTGCACGGTGCGGCTCAATCCGGTAACGATCGCCGGGCGGAAATCAAGGCGCAGAATGCCGTCGAGGTTATCCAGGGCTGTTTGCGCTTCCTGGCGCAAGTTAATGGAGTCCTGGGTTACCTGGTGCTGGTCAGCCAGGTCAAGGTAGTACAGGGTGCTGTCCCAGGCGCGTCGCACCTCGGTCGGATCGGTCTGTCCATGGGCCTGGGCGGCTTGTTCCAATGCCATGTTGAAATTATCCTGGTATTGGGTGGCGCGCCCGTAACGCGTATAGACCAATCCAGCCACCGTCACGATGATCAGAGGGATGGCAACCGCCAGGAATGCCAGGCTTGAACCGCCGCCATTTTTTCCGTCTGCCTGTGAATCCGGTAACAGGTTCGGCAGGAATTTCCGGACGCCCTCTGAGATCGAGTGCATACCCATCCGCAGACCCTGGACGATCTTTGCCAGCGTGCGCAGGAAGCCCTGGCGGCGCGCGGGTGGACGCATGATCTCGGGTAATTCCCCGGCTGGGCGGGCACTGACGAATCGCCCGGTCCGGGCAGCTGTTCGCGCTTCTGCTTTCTTTGCTGCCGGCAGCGGGCGGCGGGTGGATTGAGTCGGTATTGCCTGGCTCTTTGATTTATCAACCTTGGGCGAGGTCTCCGCGGGTGCAGTGTCTTTCAATGGAGGCGCAGGCTCAGGTTCCAGCGCAACTTGCGGAGTCGAGACCTCCTCTCCTGCCAGCAGGCGGGTAAAACGGCTGGCCGGGGCCTCGCTCTCCACCTGCGAACTGGGACGTGGCGTGTCGGAAGCGTTTATTGAAACCGGAGGTGAGCCTGCTGAGGTGATCCCACCTGTGGTGTCGAAAGCGGATTCAGATGTTGCAGGTTGTTGTTCCTGGGATTTCGAGCGGGAAGCCTGTCTGGCTGCACGTCCCAGGCGGCCTTCTTTTTGGCCCGCCGGCACCGTTCCGGGAGCAGGCACAGGCAGCGCTTTCATGATGTTCAGGCTGCCTTTACCGTTCTGGAATTCTATGATGATTGCATTCAGGTCGTCGCCGGTGATGGGCAGCAACAGCCGGCGCAGGGATTCCAGCGAGCCCGGTCTTGCAGCCTGCAAGGCGGATTCCCAGCCGGAAGGCAGGTCGGCGCACAACACCAGGTTGTCGCCGGGGTTCAGGTTGAGTTGCGCCAGGTAGAGCGGGGTGGCCTGGCCGATGCCGAGGCCGCGTCCGGATATCTGGGTATCGTGGACATGCTGCGCTTCCCCGCCCGTCAGGTGGAAAAGATGGGTCGGACCGCACTGGGCAAATACAAACTGCGAAGCGCGCAGCACGCCCAGGATGAGCCTGCCGATGATGTATTGTCCCTTGCCGGTGGTGCGCAGGTTCCGGTCCACCAGCGACTGGTTGAGGGTCTCTGCAACGGTGCGGATGGCATGGGTCAGCGAACCGGAGGTCCGGTAGAACCGTTCGGCCATCTGGGAGGTGGTCTGGTTGTATTCGTTGTACGAAAGGGGATCATTACCTGAAAAGGTCAGGTAGATTACAAGACGGTCTTCTTCGCGGCCGCGCGCAACCCGTCGTGGGGGTTCCATGACCAGCAAGCCTGGAAATTGCGGCCATTCCTGGCCTTTGATCCGGTATATCGGGAGCAGGTTGAGATCGAACGCGTCAGCCACTCCCACATTATACTGGTAAAATCTCGGTATGGATTTTACCCTTCGTCGAAGTTTCACGGACCTGGAATCATTGGGGGCGGAATGGAATGCACTGCTTGCAGAAAGCATCACCCACGTGCCTTTTTTGCGCCACGAATACCTGCGCGCCTGGTGGGAAACGCGGGGCGGAGGCGAGTGGCCGGAATCAGAACTGGCGGTCGTTCTTGCCCTTCAGGAAGGGCGGTTGTGTGGTGTGGCCCCTCTCTTTGCCGCCAGGAACCGGGATGGCGAAGCCGCGCTGCTCCTGCTGGGCAGCATCGAGATCTCGGATTACCTCGACCTGATCGTCTGCCCTGGCGATCTGACCGCATTCCTGCCCGGATTGCTGGATTTTCTCGCCCATTCCGGGCCTGCCGGGCTGAGCGTGTCGGCCCCCGAGGCAGGCTCGAAACCGTGGCGCATGCTCGACTGGCACAACCTGCCCGAGAATTCGCCCACGCTCCCTTTGTTGAAGTCGGAAGCGGAAAAGCGTGGCTGGACCTTCCTGCAGGAACAAACCTACCACGCCCCCTCCATCCCCCTGAAGGGTGATTTTGAGACCTATCTCTCCGGGATCGACAAGAAGCAGCGCCACGAGATCCGCCGAAAAATGCGCCGCGCCGCAGAAGATGGCAGTCAGTTGCACTGGTATTTTGTCACGGACGGGGAAACCCTCGAGGCAGAATTGGAGGCTTTCTTCGAAATGATGGCGGAAGAACCGGAGAAGGCGAAATTCTTAACCGGGGAGATGCGCAGGCAAATGCGCCTCGCCTGCCGCGCCGCATTCGAAAATGGCTGGCTCCAGCTCTCCTTCCTTGAAGTGGAAGGTCGTAAAGCCGCCGGGTACCTGAATTTCGATTACTTGAACCGAATCTGGGTTTATAACTCGGGCATTTCCAGGCGCTTCCATGAACTATCACCCGGCTGGGTATTGCTGGGGCATCTCTTGCAATGGGCCAACGAGAACCAGCGCCTTGAGTTCGATTTCATGCGCGGGGATGAAGCGTATAAATACCGCTTCGGGGGAGTGGATAAGTTCGTGGTGCGGGCCAGGGTTGTCCGGTAAAACTGGGATATGCAGCCAGAATTGATCCTCGACGCACGCGCTGACCTCGGCGAAGGTCCCGTCTGGGATGCGGGCAGGGGATTGCTGTACTGGGTGGATATACGCCTCGGGCACCTGCACATCCATGATCCTAAAAATCGAACCAATGACCAGATCAGCGTGGGCGAGGCTCTTGGTTGCGTTGCCGGTTGCAAGAGCGGAGACCTGGTCCTTGCGTTGCGCAGTGGTCTGGTGAGTTTTGACCTTGCCACCCGGACGCAGACCAGCCTGGTCAATCCCGAGGTGCACCTGCCCGGTAACCGGTTCAACGATGGAAAATGCGACCCGGCGGGAAGGTTCCTGGTTGGAACGATGGATGAAGCGGAAAAAGAAGCCAGCGGTTCCTTCTATTCCTTTGCTCCCGATGGTACATGGAAAACCCTGCTGTCTGGCACGCGTATCTCCAACGGTCTCACCTGGAGCCCGGATTTCCGAACTTTCTATTATATTGACACTCCCACACGCCAGGTAACCGCCTACGATTATGATCTGGCGGCAGGCACGATCGCCGACCCGCGTCCGGTCGTCAGTGTACCGGAAGAATTGGGCTGGCCAGACGGTATGACCTCCGATCGCGAGGGGATGCTGTGGGTGGCCATGTGGGGAGGGTCAAAGATCACCCGCTGGGATCCTGCGACGGGTGAATTAATGGAAGCGATCCCTGTCCCGGCTTTGAACGTCACCTCCTGCATATTTGGCGGGCCGGACCTGAACGACCTCTATATCACCTCGGCACGCAAGGGGATGAGCGAACCTGAACTTGAAAAGTATCCTCTCTCAGGCGGTCTGTTCCGCCTTCGCACAAAAGTTGTCGGTATGCCCTGCTTCATTTTTGGCGGGCGAGCAAACGGGGCATGATTCGAAGTGTGCTAAAATAGACATACTTTTTTGGAGCCCCAATGACTGACATGGTGGAAGTTGTGATCGACAGCGTGCGCGTCAGCCTGATGTCTCCCCAGCGGGTGGTGGTGCTGCGCCAGGCTGACCAGGAGCGTTACCTGCCCATCTGGGTGGGTCCCTACGAAGCCGAGTCGATCACGGTCGCGTTGCAGGAGGTGGAGATCAGCCGCCCGCTGACGCATGACCTGCTGAAAAACCTTTTTTCGCTTTTTAATGGAAAAATTTTACGCGTCGAGATCATTGCCCTGAAAGAGGATATCTTTTACGGAAATATTGTTGCAGACATGGAGGGGAAGATCATCAATATCGACTCGCGCCCGTCTGACGCGGTCGCACTGGCGGTGCGAGCCCATGTTCCGGTGATGGTCAGCCTGGAGGTGATGGATGAGGCGGGTATCGTACCGGACAAGAATATCCAGGAACAGGTTTCCACCGAATTAGATGAAAAAATAATTCCCGACCCGGCTGCCGGAGCGGATGATGAAAAACGCCTGGACGTTTTCGAGGATTTCCTGAAGAAGCTCGGCGGCGATACCGGTGATAAAGAAAAACCAAAATCCTGAATCTCCTGCACCTCTGCAGGTTGAAATTAGGCCTTCTGATGGAATGATCGATGGCTCAACCAACTCCCCCCGAAGAGACCCCCCGGACACCCGTTGAAGGAAGCGCAAGCGCTTCCTCATCGGTCATCCCCCACAATCGTGAAGCGGAAGAGGCCGTGGTGGGGGCGGTGCTCATCAACCCTGAATCCTATTACGACCTGGCCCAATTCCTTCAGGCGGAGGATTTTTATATCGTCCGCCACCGCTGGATCTGGGAGGCCTTCACCCGTTTGCACGAAAAACGCATCCCGCTGGATTTCCTGACGGTCAGCGAGGAACTGAACAGCGCCGGTCAGCTGGCTGAGATCGGCGGCCCGGCATTTTTGACCGCGCTGCTCAACCAGGTGCCCACCTCGCTGCATGCCGAGGCTTACGGGCGGCTGGTGGAGGCGGATGCCATTCGCCGCCGGATGTTGACGGCTGCCAACCAGATCGCCACCCTGGCCTATAACCAGCGGGAGACGGTGGAGACCATCATCGCTGAGTCGGAGAAATCCATCTTCAACGTCAGCGAGCGGCGCCTGCGCCATGATGTGCAGCCCATCCGCCAGGTGATGAGCGAGGTCTACGACCGGATCGACGACCTCGCCAAGCGCCCCGAGGAGATCTTCGGCGTTCCCACCGGCTTTATTGACCTCGACCGCAAGTTGATGGGCTTGCAGCCCTCGGACCTGCTGATTATCGCCGGCCGCCCGGGCCAGGGTAAATCGGGATTCCTGCTTTCCGTTGCCAAGAACGCGGCCCTGCTGCACAAGAAGCGCGTTGCCATCTTCTCGCTGGAAATGTCGAACGAGCAGGTAGCCCAGCGACTGATCACGCAGATGACAGAGATCGATACGCAGCGCCTGCGAACAGGCAAACTTGCCGAGGATGAATGGCCGAAATTCACCCATGCCATCGAAGTGCTGTCTGACACGCACATCTACCTGGACGACACGCCGGCGATCACACCGCTGGCCCTGCGCACCAAGTGCCGCCGCCTGCACATGGAATTCGGTCTCGATTTGATCCTGCTCGACTATATCCAGTTGATGAGCGGGGATACGCGCACCGAGAACCGCGTCCAGGAAGTTTCCTACATATCACGCAACCTGAAGGTTCTGGCGCGTGAACTGAATGTCCCGGTGCTTGCCGCGGCCCAGTTAAGCCGCGCCGTCGAGCAGCGTACCGATAAGAAACCGGTGCTGTCTGACCTGAGGGAATCGGGCTCGATCGAGCAGGACGCGGATATTGTCATGTTCATTTACCGTCCCGACCAGTACGAAAAAGATACCATCATGAAGAACAAGGCCGAGATCATTATTTCCAAGCACCGCAATGGACCCACGGGCAGCGTGGAACTAGTCTTCTTGAGCCACCTGGCAAAGTTCGTGGATGCGGATAAGAGCAACATCGATATCTCTCAACTCTAGGGACGGATCTCTTGCGCCCATGCAGGCAGGATGAAGAAATTCACAGGCTTTACTGAAAACGAAACCTTCACCCAGATTCCCGACTCGTTCTTCCAGCAACTGCTGCCCGGAATCGCGGATCTGGATGAGTTGAAGGTCACGCTGTATGCGCTGTGGCGCTTTGAGCACATGGAGAACCCGATCCGCTTCTTACGCCGGCAGGATTTCATCGGGATCGTCGCGGAGCCTGACCCGGCGCTTGAAAAAGCCGTCCTGAGAGGCAGCCTGGTGCGGGTGCAGGATGAGGCTGAGGTGCTCTATTTCCTGAATTCGCCGCGCGGTCGGGCTGCTGCAGATGCTTTCGCCAGGGGTCAATGGAAGGTTTCACAGGATGCCGTGCCGTCCCAGCCGCCCGGCGAACATGCGAATATTTTTAAACTTTACGAAGAAAATATCGGCCCGCTGACCCCCATGCTCGCTGATGCCCTGAAGGACGCCGAGCAGACCTACGCCACGGAGTGGGTGGCGGAAGCCCTCGAAATCGCCGTCAAAAACAACAAGCGCAGCTGGAAATACGTGGAAGCGATCTTGCGCCGTTGGAAGGAAGAAGGACATGCCAAAAAGCAGGATGGACGCGACGCTAAAGAACTTCGCGGCAGGGATGTCACCCGCAAAGTCGAAGACTTCCTCAAACGATAATGCCCCGGCACCCTCCCTGGGCGACCCGAACTGCCCGCATTGCCACGGGCTGGGCTACCTGCGCGCCGATGCCGAACCCGGCTCTCCGGATTTTGGCAAGTTGAACATCTGTGTCTGCCGCCAGGCGCAGGTGGCGCAGGTGGTGCGCGAACGCCTGTTCTCGCTCAGCCATCTTGATGAACTTCAGGATCTTACTTTTGAAAGTTTCAAGACCAGCGGCCGCAAGGGGGTGAGGGAATCGCAGGCCAATTCGCTCGAGTGGGCTTTCAACCACGCCAGGCAGTACGCCGCTTCGCTGGACGGCTGGATGGTGCTCCAGGGAGGCTTCGGCTGCGGCAAGACCCACCTGGCCGCGGCTGTTGCCAACTTCGCCGTGGGGATGGGTGTGCCCACCCTCTTCCTGACGGTTCCCGACCTGCTCGACTCGCTGCGTTTTGCGTACGCCAGCGAGGACACCTCTTTTGAAGAACGCTTCGAGGAGATCCGCACGGCCCCCTTGCTGGTTTTGGACGACTTCGGCACGCAGAATGCCACCCCCTGGGCGCAGGAAAAATTGTTCCAGATCATCAACTACCGCTACATCAACCGGTTGCCGCTGGTGGTGACAACCAACCTCGACATGGACGAGATCGAGGCTCGCATCCGTTCGCGCCTGGCCGACCCGGAACTGGTCAGCGTGGTTCGCATCTCCGCGCCTGATTACCGACGCCCAACGGAGGAATTCAGCCACCCCGCCCTCTCTTCGCTCGACCTGCATGCCAGCCGTACTTTCGCCAGCTTTGAAGACCGGCGCGCAGAAGGCCTCACCCCCGAGGAAGTCCGCTCGTTGGATAAAGCCGTCAAAGCTGCCACGACTTTCGCTGCCAAACCGCGCGGCTGGCTGGTGTTGACCGGGACTTACGGCTGCGGCAAGACCCACCTGGCAGCCGCCATTGCCAACACCCTTGCCGACAGAGGCAACCCGCCGCTGTTCATCATGGTCCCCGACCTGCTCGATCATTTGCGCGCCACCTTCAGCCCGGCAAGCAGCGTCTCGTATGACCGCCGCTTCGACGAGGTGCGCACCGCCTCGATGCTGGTGCTCGACGACCTGGGTGCCCAGTCCGCTTCGCCCTGGGCCAAGGAAAAATTGCACCAACTCTTCAATTACCGCTACAATGCCGAACTGCCGACGGTCCTGACCGTGGCAGTGGAGATGCTGGAATCGATCGACGAGCGCCTGCGCGTCCGTTTGATGGACGAACGCTTCTGTACGATCTGCGCAATCACCGCGCCGGCGTTTCATGGAGGCAGGGGGAAGAAGGGAAAACGGTAGCCCTCGGTGGAAGGCTGGTTCTCATCGCAGGACGGATTTTTCCGTCCTGTATTTTTTTTGCATCAATGTAACAGAATGGGGTATAATTGGATAAATATTGTCCTGTTTATAAAGATAAGGTGTTCCATGCTTCCTTCTTACATACTTTCCCTGCGCGAAGGACTCGAAGCGGCTCTGATCATCGGTATTGTTCTGAGTGCCTTGCGCCAGATGCACCGCCGGGAGCTGGCTTCTGCCATCTGGGCTGGAACCGGCAGCGCCGCCCTGTTGAGTTTGCTCAGCGCCATCCTGCTCACCCGTCTCGGTCTTGAATTAAAGGACCCGGCGGAAGCCATCTTTGAAGGTTTCACCATGCTGCTCGCCGCGGCGATCCTCACCTGGATGATCTTCTGGATGAGAGAGCGGGCGGGAAACATGAAATCTGAACTCGAATCCGGTGTGCAGCGCGCCTCCCAATCCGGTGCCTGGTCGCTTTTTGGGTTGGCGTTTTTCGCGGTCCTGCGCGAAGGCGTGGAACTCGCGCTCTTCCTATCCGCGGCGACATTTTCCTCAAGCGCCCTCCAGACCATCCTGGGGGCATTGCTCGGTCTTGGTACGGCCATACTGCTGGGCTGGTCGTTCTTCGCCACGACCGTCAGGCTTGACCTGCGGCGTTTCTTCCAGGTGACAGGGTTGCTGCTGCTCCTGTTCGCAGCCGGGCTGCTGGCGCGCGGTGTGGGCGAATTGGTCGAAGTAGGCTGGATCCCCGCCCTTATCGGGCATGTCTGGGACCTGGGAGGTATGATCAGCACCAACTCTGTCCTCGGACAGGCGCTGGGAGCGCTGTTCGGGTACAATGCCAGCCCTTCCCTGACCGAAGTTCTGGCTTACGCAGCCTACGTGGGGACCGTGCTGCTCGGGTTATGGACAGCCGGTCGCCGGTCGCAGCGCAGGCAGGTGACATCTTCCCCGGTGGATAGAGGGTCGGGATAAACATCCCTACAGCAATTGTCATGACAAAGGCGGACAGGTGTTATCTCATCTGTCCGTACTTTTATCATTGTTGTATGCAACTGCATAAACCCCTATAATATATTAAATTTGTTCCACCGGAAGGTGCTTGATGCCAAAAATTCCCAACCCCGTGTTAAAGAAACTCGGCCTGGCGTCGGATGACCGCGTGGCGATCATCCACACCGATGACATCGGCATGTGCCAGGCAAGCGTGGAGGCGTTTGCGGACCTGAATGAAGCCGGCATCATATCATCCGGCGCGGTGATGATCCCCTGTCCATGGTTCCTGCATGCCGCAGAGTATGCCCGCCAGCATCCCGGGACCGACCTCGGCGTTCATCTCACCCTGACCAGCGAGTGGAAAACCTACCGCTGGGGGCCCATCTCCACGCGCGACCCAGCTTCCGGCATGCTGGATGAGCAGGGATACTTTCATCATTTATCCGCCCCCGCCCAGGAACACGGCGACCCGGCAGCCGTGGAGCGCGAACTGACCGCCCAGGTGGAACGGGCGCTTCAAGCCGGGATGCTCCCCAGTCACGTGGATACCCATATGGGTTCCGTGGCCCATCCAAAATTTATGGGCATCTATATCCAACTGGCGCTGAAATTCCATATCCCCCCCATGATCTTCCGCCTGGACGAGGCGGGCTGGCAGGCGGCTGGATTGGAACCGGAATTTGCCAAAACCGCAGTCAGCCTGATCCAGCAGCTGGAAGGGTCCGGCTTGCCATTGCTGGACGCCCTCGGCGGGATGACTCTGGATTCGGAGGAGAACCGCCTGGCACGCACGCTGCAGGCCTTTTCTGACCTGCAGCCCGGTATCACCCACTTTATCATCCACCCATCCAGGGATACCCCCGAACTGCGCGCCATCACCCCCGATTGGCGCTGCCGCGTGGCTGATTACCAGAATTTCCTGCAGGATGAAATTCGCCAGCACCTCCGCAAGATCGGTGTGCACGTGATCGGCTACCAGGCGTTGAAGGAACTCATGCCGTAATTCCAACCTGACAAAGGAGGAGCCATGTCTGAAACTCTTAAAGGGGCGGTCAAACTCTCGCCCGGTTACAAGGTGACCTGGGGAATTGCCGCCCTGGGAACCAGCCTGATCTCGGGTGTTTTTGGTGCCCTACTGCCCATCTTTTACCAGGATTATCTGGGTCTCAGCGCCCGCTGGATCGCGATCGCCTCAGCCATATATGCCATCTGGAACGCCCTGAACGATCCCATCTTCGGCTATATCTCCGACAACACCCGCTCCAAGCGCGGCAGGCGCATCCCGTACATGCGCTACACGGCTCCGTTCCTGGCAGCCACCTTCATCCTGGTCTGGCTGGCGCCCCAGCATGCTGGCGATTTCACCCTTTTCCTGTGGATGCTGGTCAGCATGGTGCTGTATGACGGCTGCTATACGATGATCGGTCTGGTGTATTCAGCCCTGCTGCCGGAAGTGACCGAATCCGACACCGAGCGCAATCACCTGCAGATATCCTCCTCACTGTTCGGCCTGCTGGGCACCCTGCTGGGTTTCGTCATCCCGGATCTGTTCCGCCCGAAGGCCGGCGCGGTGCCGTCCTTTTTCCCGCTTCAGATCGCCATGGTGGTGGTCGGCGTGGCTGGCATGGTGCTGATCATCGCAACCACCTTCAAGGTAAAGGAACGCCTCGAGTTCACCCAGGTTGATAAACCTCTCAAACTCAAGGACCAGATCAAATTCACCTTTACCAGCAAGAGTTTCCTGGTGCTGGTCAGTCAAAATTTCATGTCCATCCTGGTATCCTCGCTGGTGACCGGGTCGATCTTCTACCTGGCTGACTATGTGTTGAAGATGAACACTATCGTTCTGCTGGCGTTCATCTTCATTCCGTTGATCGGGGGCGTGCCAATCACCAACCTGATACGCAAAAAGCTCGGCCTGGTGCAGGCCCAGCAGCTTTTACTGCTGATCGCCGGGCTGGGCCTGGTCGCGCTGACCTTCGTGCCGACCGCCATCATCCCCGTCTGTCTGTTGCTGGTGGGATTCGGGCTTTCCGGTCCGCAGACGCTCACCAACATCCTGTTCGCCGAGGTGGCGGATGAGGACGAACTGCGCTCCGGCGTGCGCCGGGAGGGGGCGTTCTTTGGGATCAATGCCCTCATCACCAAGCCTGCCCAATCGCTGGCGATCGCCATCCCGCCCTTCATCCTGGAAGCAGCGCATTTCGTGACGCGCGAAGCCAATAATAACGTGGCATTCCTCAACCAGCCCGCCAGCGCGATCTTCGGCATCAAGGTTTTCATCGGTCTCATCCCCGGTATTGCCATGCTGCTGGGCGCGCTGATCCTGTTCTGGTTCCCGCTGCGCGGCAAACGGCTCGAAGACATGCAGCATGACCTGCTCGAACTGCATGCCCGCAAGAAAGCCGCGTACGACCAACAAAAGGTCTGATCTTGAGGGACGAAATCCCGGTATATAAGAACAGCACCTCCGTCTGGAGGTGCTGTTTTTCTTCTATCGGGACGGGCTACACTGCTTTTGCCCGTTTGTTCGGCAGTGGGATGATCACCAGTGCGCTTACCAGGAAACAAATCGTTGCCAGGGCAAAGAGAAGCAGGTAGCCCGACGAACTTGAACCAAGCGCCTTATTAATCGGGTCGATCAGCACCCCGCCCAGCAGGCGCGCCACACCCGAGCCAATGCAGGTGGCAATGTTGGCAATACCCAGGTAGCGGGCGCTTTCATTGGCAGGTACGATATCCGTCGCCAGCGCCCAGGATACAGTGATGAACGCCCCGATGCCCATGCCGATGATCGCACCGGCTATGGTAATGAGAGTCTGGGAGCGGACAAAGAGCAGGAAGAGCGCACCGGCAAAAGAGACAAAACCTGAAATAAGCATGAACGGTTTCCGCCCAATTTTATCGGAGAGCCAGCCGGAGATGAGCGCCACCACGATCAGTGCCCCGCCCAGGATCATTTTCAGGTTGCCGTAAAAACTCTGGGCGTCCGCCTGGTCCATGTGGATCACATCCATCAGGTAGTTGATGAGGAAAGTGTTAATGGCGATGAACGCGCCCCAGAAAAGGATCCGGTTGGCGAACCACCAGCCGAAGACCCGGTTCTCGCGGAAGTTGACATAGAACGCTCCTTTGAGCGCTTCGCCCACGGTCTTGGTTGCGGCCGGATCGGAGCCGGAGGCTGCATCCTGTTTTTCGCGCGCCCAGATGGCAGTGAAGATGACAAAGAGGAAGAAAACAACCGTCGGAACGGCCGCGGCGAAATAGACTCCGTTGTCACCCCACTTTGCGATCCCGGTGCTGAGGATCTTCCCGGCCACTAATCCACCTACCACGAGGGCAATGATGTCCATCACCCCTTTTAAACTGGAAGCCCTTCCTCGCTGAGACTCGGGCACCAGATCCGGGATGAGCGCCTGCCATGGTCCCTGCAGGATGTTCGAGGAGAACTGGATCAGGATCACACCCAGGAGCAACACCCAAAGCGTGGGTGCGGACACCAGCAGGAACAGGGACAAAGCGATCAGCACTGCGCCGCCAATGATAAATGGCAGGCGGCGACCCAATTTTGTGTGCGCCCGGTCCGAGAAGACTCCCACAATGGGTTGGACCGCCATCGCCACCAGCAGGCCGATAAAACCCAGGATGCCGAGGGTGGTGTTGGGCAGGTCGGGCGCGAGCTGCCGCACTTTGAAAGTCATCAGCGGTGGATCCTGGATATTGGAGGAAAAGGTTAACGCGAAACCCAGCAGGCTGATGACGAGCATGCGCAGGAATGAGATTTTCTTCATGGTTACTCCTTTATGACATCGGGTCGGATGGATCGGATTACGCTGAGCGATTGCAATGCTTCTTCCACACTTAACTCAAACACCAGCGGACCGCTAAAGTTCGCGGTAGTGAGCCTGTCGAGAAAGGCGCCCAGGTCCAGGTCGCCCGCGCCGAGCGGCTTGTGGTCTTCGCCATACCCGCGTACCCCGGGCGGCATTTTCCGGCAGTCATGCAGGTGCACCTCCGCCAGCCGCGGGAGCAGTTTTTCCACCACCTCGAAGAAGTCGAACCAGCCCGGGAAGCCTGCCAGCACATGCCCCGTATCGAGGCAGATGGACAGGTCGAACTCCTCTGCCAGTTCCAGTGTCAGGTCGAGCGGGAACTCGATGGTTTCGATGGCCAGCCGGCGGCTGGCGATACCGGTCTCGGCGAGGATGGTGCGAATGCTTTCACGGGCGCCGTTCTGGAACTGGCGCAGGATCAGGGCCCGGGCGGTCTCCGAGATATGCATGTTGTAGAATTCCGCCGCCAGCGAGCCGGTGGCATGCAGCACATAGACTTCGGGTTCGATCAGGGTAGTCACCTGGATGGTCTGCACCACGGCTTCCACTGAACCTTTGCGCACGGGTGCCAGCGGCGTGGAGGGCTCCACCGACCACAACGGCAGGTGGAGGGTGTACGATAGCCCCTCCGCCCGAAGCCCCGCCAGGCTTTCCACAGCTTGCTGGCTGTAGGCATTCGGCAGGAACATCCCCAGGTCACCGCCCAGTTCGATAGGGTTGAAGCCAGCCTTTGCCAGGTTGCGTGCCAGGCCGGCATGGTCAAAACCGGCGAGATTCGCCATCACCTGGTCCGCAGGCACCCCCGAGGGTACAAGGGCTTCCAGTTGCATCGCCATGATGCCAAAGCGCATAGGATTCTCCTCTGTCACCCCATTGTACAAAAAGCGGGCTGGTTTGGCAACAAAACTCCGCTCCGGTTTTCACGGGGCGGAGTTGATGGGAGCGGAATTCTTCTCATGCATCCAGGTGATAGGTGTGGTAGGGATTTTCGCACGGGTTGCCCCAGGCGATGTGCATCTCCCGGGCGGTCAAATCGATCACCATGGCATTGACCGTCTTCTCACGATCGAGCGGGTTGCTGGCATCGATCGAGTGATTGCAAATGGAATTGGAAAAATTGACATGGTCACGCTGGATGGCCTGCAGGGTCTTGATCGTGTGCTGGTCCTCGCGTTTGATCAGCCGCAAGGCGCGGTAATAACGGACGCGCGAGGCCACCAGGTCTTCCGGCTCGCGCTCCACCTGCTGCATGTTCTCAGACAGGTAATGGTTGGTATGCACAATGTGACTGTCACTGCCATACAGGATGCTGAAACGCCGCGCCGACACCTCAACGGAATATAACTCGCCGCTCTCATGGACCAGCAGGTGGTTATACCCGGCAGCACGCTGCGCCGACAGCATATGGCGAATTGCCTCGTCCGGTGTTTTCGAAGCCAGGACCGCACGTGAAACCACGGTGCGCGGCGTACCGATGCGCGAGTCATTCGGATAGACCGAATCGCAAAGCTGGGCAATGCCATAGGCATTGAAACCGATGTTGGGCAGCAGCCCGCCGTAGGTCATCGCCAGGAAGGGCGGACCATTCTTCGGCTTGGCGAGGATGATGAACACGTCATCCTCGTCCTCCGGAACCCAGTCCTCGTTGTGCGCCAGCAGGATATGTCCATCCGCTGTGCGGTCATCGTTGACCGCCATGCTGGTGCAGCGCGTCAGGTGCAGGGCATCCATGGTCACCGCTTCCATGGCATTGATCACCACCAGGTCTTCAAATCCGACATCCGCGCCCTCGGCGATGCCCATCATTTCGTCGACATACTGCGGATAGCGCTCCTGCGCAAAAGGCAGGTACTTGCGCGCCTGGATCTGCGCCCCCGCCCAGGTCAACTCCAGCTGCTGGTAGGCATCCGCAACCAGGTTGCGCCCGTTTTCGACGCCGTGCTGGACCTGTTTTCTACAGGCTTCGCCAATTTGACGGCCCATCTCGCGATGGGATCCAGAAACGCTCACCAGCGGGGGAGGATTCGGGTGCAGAGGGGGTTTAATTTCAGGATTCATCGGTTTCCTTTCTTTCTACCAGGCAAAAACCTTCGGGAATTATATCATTGCCACCTATTTAACCTCAGCCCTCCCCGGTTTTCTGGGGAGGGCTGAAGGTGTTCCAGAACTTGAGGAAAACCCGGAAACGTAGGGACTTATTTTGAACGAGGTTTGCGTTGCGGGGCAGCCGGTTCCGGTGCAGGGGATTCGGATTCAACGACGGCAGGCAATGCGGAAACCGGCGTGGGAAGCGGAGAGATCGGGACTGCCGAGGGTGCCAGCAAGGACTGCGTCCCGAAACGGGTCATGATCACCGCACCCAGCCCCGCCAGCATCAGCAGGAATGGCAGCAGCCAACCGATGCAGTTCAATACCGGGATGCCGGTCAATGCTTCCGCCGCCAGGGACAGGGCGAAGACCCCGAGGCCTGCCGAAAATGCAGGGTGCCAGGTTTGATGGATGGCATTGGTAAAGCGCTGACCGATCTCATAACCGATGGCGATCCAGCCAAAAACAGCCGCCACCACCAGGGCTATGCTTATGACGATCACAACCGGGATTAGAATGATCGTGACGGTCATGAGCAGCAGCGCGATCGGGGTGACGACCAGGGTCATCAAGCCGAGTCCGCCGGTGGTAAGCGGTTGAGTCAAGACGGCGTGCGCCACACGATCCGCGTGGCGTGCCAGGAAAAGCATCACCAGCATGGCCAGCACGGCCAGCGAAAACGCCTGCCCAAAGGAATTGAGCACGGGGCTGATCGGATCGAACCTAATGGGAACCACAGGCGGGTTGGGAACAACGGGGACGATAGGATTATTCCCGTTTTCTCCATTGGCAACCCAGGAAGTGGCGGTATTGTTGATCTCTCCGTCGATCTGCGCCCCTTCCGCGCGTTCAAGCGATGTTGCAACGGTGGTCAGGTTGCCGTACAGATGGGCAGTGGCGCCAATGTTTACCGTTCCACCTGTCACAGCCACATCCCCGGTCACCTCGCCATTGACTACCAGGCTGCCTCCAAACAGGACGACGCTGCCGTTCACCCTCGCACCTTCCTCAAGAATGGCGGTGCCGCCAAAGACCAGCAGGTCGCCTTCCAGGGTTTCTCCTGTTTTCAGGGTGAAGGATTGGCCAAAAATCACTTTTCCTTCAAAAGCGGCGCTTTTGGCGGATGCTGACTGCAGCGGTATAAATACCAGTATTGCCAGCAGGAGGAGGGAAAATACTCTATAAATTTTTTTCATGGTTATACTCCTTGCGGAACTTTAGTAAATTTCATCAGTGAAAATACCCATATCAGGCTCCACCCGCCGGCGGCAAACAGGACAACCAACCAGATATAGGTGGGGATGAAGCCCGGAACGACTCTGAACAGAACCATCCCGGCCCGGACAATTGCCTGGCAAGAGGTAAAGAAGGATGCCAGCGAGGCAAGCCAGGAGGAGAGCAGGTTGACTGGTGATTGGATGAGGTCTTTAAGCACCGGCCAGGAGATCCAGCCCAACAAGCCGAATGCGCTCAAGGAGAGGATCGCAAAACCCCAGAAATTTCTGCGTTTCAAAGCCTTCTTTCTGGCAGCCAGGTGGACCGTGAACCGGTTCGTAAAACCCGCCGCGGGCGCGGCCAGGCTGACGGTTTCCAGTGCCAGCTTTACCTCCGCCAGTGTAGTGCAGGACGGGCATGTCCGCAGGTGTGCATTCAACTGGCGTTTCTGGTCAGCGCTCAGGGTTGGTTTGTCGTGGAGCCAGTCTTCAAAAGGCCGGTGATCCATAAGGTTTCCTTTCGGTGCGCAGATGCGCAGGTTTTTCATTCCACACGCCGGCAAGGGCAAGCCGGGCGCGGTGCAGGCGGCTCTTTACT
>Ga0315286_10001268_pt1 | contig 22842 bp, 16 predicted proteins | sample YL17G10_0_MG_FD_205038 | JGI IMG/M metagenome (GOLD analysis project Ga0315286, IMG submission 205038) | Sediment microbial communities from Yellowstone Lake, YNP, Wyoming, USA - YL17G10_0 | ecosystem: Environmental > Aquatic > Freshwater > Lake > Sediment | place: USA: Wyoming | collected...
CGACCTGCTCGAAGAGTTCGGCCTGCAGCGCCTCTTGCTGTCGCTGTTGTTGGGCGACTGGCCTGGTGAAGAGCCCGGCGCCTCCTTCCAGCAACTCCTGCTTCCACTGGCCGATCTGGCTCGGATGCACCTCGTACTCACTGGCCAACTCGTTGATCGTCTTGGTGCCTTTGGCCGCTTCCAGCGCGACCTTGAACTTGAACTCGGCGCTGAAACGCCGGCGGTCTTTGGACATCGGATTGCCCCTCCACGTGCTAGATTATACATCAGGTCTCCCACCTTGGCACGTGGTCCAGTTTTTGGGGCCAATTACAGCCGCGCCTGTTCCCCCAGATAGGGGCCGATCTCGCGCTCGCACTGTTCAAAGATGTTTGGCACGGGATGTTGTTGATCCAGATGTGCGGATAGCCGTGCATGTCCTGCCCCGCGCGCCGATACGAGCGGTGGATCGGCTTCAGGTACAGATCCGCCGGTGCTTCGGGCCCCAGCCCGCCCAGAATGCCGATCACTTTCATGTATGGCGTCTCTCCTGGATATGGGCGCAAAGCCCGAGACCACTAGGCTCGCAGCCTGGGGTCCAGGGCATCGCGCAGACCATCGCCCAGTAGGTTGATGAACAACACCGCGAGAAAGATGCCAAGGCCCGGAAAGACCGACATCCACCAGGCATCGCGCAGATAGCTCCGGCCATAGTTGAGCATGGCGCCCCACTCGGGCGAGGGTGGCTGTGCGCCCAGCCCAATGTAGCTGAGCCCTGCGGTGGCCATGATGGCGGCGCCTAGCCCGAGCGTGCTGTAGACGATGACCGGCGGCAGGATGTTGGGCAGGATGTGCCGGGCCATGATCCGTGCGTGGCTCGCTCCCACCACCCTCGCCGCCGTCACATACTCGCGGTTCTTGGTGGCCAGCACCGACCCCCGCACAAAGCGCGTTCCGTTGGGGATGAAAGAGATGCCCAGTGCAATCAGCACGGTGCCCAGGCTGGGTCCCAGGGCCGCCACGATGCTCAGCATCAGGAGGATGGAGGGAAAGGCCAGAAAGATCTCGACGATGCGCTGGATCAGGTTGTCTGCAAGCCCGCCATAGTAGCCCGACACCACGCCCAGGGTGAGGCCACCCACCAGGGCGATCAGGATAGCGATCACCGCCACCCGCAGAGACTCCCGTCCCCCCCACAGAACGCGGCTAAGGATGTCGCGCCCCAGGTCATCGGTGCCCCACAGGTGGGTCTTGCTGGGGGGCTCCAGCAGGCGCTGCACGTCCATCCGGGTGGGGTTGTAGGGTGCCAGCACCGGAGCCAGCAGTGTGACGAGGAGGAGGATGACAAAGCCGACCAGGCCGAACATGCCGACCGGGTTGCGGCGCAGCATGCGCCAGACAATACGCAACTGGCCGTCGCGGGCCATGGGGTGCTCGTCCGGCACCAGCGACTGCAGTCGCTCGTTCTCCTTCAAAGACATGGTATCCTCCTGCGGAGTACGGCCGACCGTAGAGAGTGCGGTGTTGCGGAGTACCGCTTCTGCGGTGGCCGTTTATACTGCCTTGTCAGTCATAGCGGATGCGAGGATCGAGAAAGCCGTAGAGCAGGTCAACCGCCAAATTGAACAGCACGTAGACGGTGGCTGCAAACAGCACGACGCCCTGGACCTGTGGATAGTCCCGCGCTGCAATGGCGTTCACCGCAAAACGGCCCAGCCCCGGCCGGGCAAAGACCGATTCGATGAACACGGCACCCCCTAACATGCCGGCGAATTCGAGGCCGATTACAGTCACCACTGGAATCAAAGCGTTGCGCAGCACATGCCGCACAATCACTACCCGGTCGCCCAACCCCTTGGCCCGCGCCGTCCGCACATAGTCCTCGCGCACGACCTCCAGGATGCTGGAACGGGTCAGCCGGGCCAGCATGGCTGCGGTGCCGATGCCCAGGCAGAAGGCGGGAAGGATCAGGTTCTTGAGACCAGCCCCACCGGTGACCGATATCCATTTGAGGTTGATGCCAAAGACGATGATCAGGAGGATGGCCAGCCAGAAGCTGGGGATCGACAGGCCGACCAAAGCCGTCACCATCGTAGCGCTATCTACCCACCGGGCCCTGGCGGTGGCCGCGATGGTCCCTCCAATCAGGCCGGTCACGACGGCAAAGAGCATCGCGGCCAGCGTCAGCTCCAGGGTGCTGGGGAAGCGGGCCAGAATCTCGCGCAGGACCGGTGTTTGCCCGCGGATGGACTTGCCCAGGTTCAGGTGCGCTGCATTCCAGGCATAGCGCCCGTACTGGACAAGGAAGGGGTCGTTGAACCCCAGTTGCTCGCGGATCTGGGCGACCTTCTCCGGTGTGGCGGCGGGGCCCAGCATGAGCTTGACCGGGTCGCCGGGTGTTATCTGGGCAATGGCAAAGGTGAGGAAGGTAACTCCCAGCAGGACGGGAATGAGCATCAGCAGACGGCTTAGCGTGTACTTAACCATGGCTAGTCAAGCTCCCGGGGCTCGGTCGGGGACCCAGCCCATCCAAGACTACTGAAATCAAGACTACGGTTCACCTACGGTCGCCCCAGCACCTTTCCCGGCCGTGCTTGTGTGTGTATGCCATGGTCGACTACCACTTGGCCGTTGACAATGACGTGGGAGACGCCTACCGGATACTGGTGTGGCTTCTCATAGGTTGCCCTGTCGGCGACGATATCCGGGTCCAGGACGACCAGGTCTGCTCTGTAACCCTTTTTCACCAGCCCACGCTCGGTCCAGCGCAGCCTTTGCGCAGCAAGTCCGCTCATTTTCCAGATGGCTTCTTCCAGCGAGAGAAGGCTCTCTTCCCGCACATACCGGGCCAGCACCCGCGGATATGTGCCGTAGTGGCGTGGATGGGGCAAGCCTTTGGACAGGGGGCCCGTGGGAGCTACGGCGTCTGCGTCTGTCCCGATCATCATCGCCGGATGCCGCAACTGCATTCTGAGATTGTCCTCGGCCACCTGAAAGACGATCATGTCGATACCCAGCGCGGTCTCCATCAGTGCGTCAAAGACCCAATCAAAGGGGTCTTTGGCCGAGGCCTCGGCCAGCTCGGCTACCGAATGGCCCTGGTACTCGCGCCGCCTTGGCGCGCCGCTGATAAAGACCTCGTCCCATTCGGCGAACTAGAAGAACCCACTGGTCTGCATGGAGGTGATCATCGCCCGCCGTGTATCTGGGTCGGCGAGACGCCGGAGCGTGGCCTCTTTGCCCCCTTCCTGCGCCCACTCGGGCAGAAGGGCAGCCAGGCCGGTGGCGCCGGCCGTGTATGGATACATGTCCATGGCCACGTCCAGCCCTTCGGCACGCGCCCGATCGATCATCTCCATCCCCTGCGTGGCCAGGGGCCAGTTCTGGCGTCCAGAGGCCTTGAAATGGCTGATCTGCACGGCTGCCCCGGTCTCCCGCCCGATATGGATGGCCTCGGCGATGGCCTCGAGCAGCCGGTGGTCTTCGCCGCGTATGTGGCTGAAGTAGAAACCGCCCCGTTCGCCCACCGGCCGGGTGACGTCGACGAGCTCTTCGGTGTCCGCAAAGGAGCCCGGCGGGTAGATGAGGCCCGTGCTGATGCCAATGGCCCCGCTGTCCATCGCCCTGGCGACCTCGGCCTGCATCCTTGCCATCTGCCCAGTGGTGGCAGGCCCACCTGCAAAGCCTATGATCGCCGCGCGAACGGCGCCCTGCCCGACGAGCATGGCCATGTTGACGGAGATACCGATCCTCTCAATATAGTCAACGTAGCTGCCGAATGTTGACCACTCATCCCAGGGCAGCTCAAGGTCGCCGGTGTTCGCCGATGCCTGGACCTGCTCGCGGGTCTCGGCCAGAAGCGGCACGAACGTCAGGCCGCACTGCCCGGCGACGACCGAGGTAACGCCCTGGTGCACCAAGCTATCGGCGGTCGGGACAACCGGCAGGGTAAGATCGGCGTGCGAGTGCATGTCTACAAACCCCGGGGTCACCACACACCCAAAGGCGTCGATGACCGTCTCTGCCTGCGCGCTTTCCAGCAGGCCTATCTCGACAATCCGGCCTCTCTCGATCGCCACGTCTGCCCGGCAGCGCGGGACACCGGAGCCATCTATGACCTGTCCGCCTCGTATGAGAATGTCCAGCATCTTGAACCCTTTTCATCCCCTCCTCAGTCCCGCTGATGCGGTAGAGGAGAGGTTCGTCTGTCTAGATGCCCCGGCCCAGTGCGTTCAGGAGCGGGAGTGTGCTCGCCTCATAATACGCTGCGGCGCCATGCTCAGCCAGGATCCTTTGCCTTTCTTCAGCATAGCCGGCTGACTCCGAGCGGTCTCTTGAGGCCAAGGCACTTTCGAGCACCACCAGAACCCGATAAAGCTCCTGCTCCGGATACAGTTTGGACGAGCCGATCTCTTCGGGGAGGGCAATGGCCCTGCGGAGTACCGCTTCTGCGGTGTCCATGTCCTTCTCTCCATAGGCCGCCATCACTGCGTAGAGCCTGTACTCAGTGACAGATGGACGCATAGAAAAAGCCTGTGTGGCGTGTTCGGCCATGAGGTCCAACCTGGACAGAAGGAAGCCATACCGGGCAACGATAAAGTGGATGTTGGCATCGTCCGTGTTTTGCCTTGCCAGCTCGACAAAGGCCTCGAGCTTCTGCTGCCGGCTCACCAGCCGGTTCTCGATCCTGGCGACCTCTTCCACAAGAGGGTCGAGAGGGACGGCCTCCATGAAGAGCTCGGGAGACCGTGAGAAATCCTCGTGGACGTGATAGACGTCCTGGCGGGCTGCATAGTATGTGCCCAGGCCGACGTAGAACCCGTCGCCATGCGGATCGAAGACCATCATCTGGGAACCCTGCCAGTTGCAAACCGGAAAGCGCGTGCCACACCGGCAAGAGTTCCTCGTTGGCCAGGATCGATGTGATCTCCCGGCTGACCTGGGCACTGGTCTCCAATTGCAGCGCACGCCGTCGCTCAGAGCGCATGGCCTCGTGCAACGCCCTTGTCCGTTCGGCCACACGGTGTTCCAGGTTGACAATCAGATCGCGTAGTTGGCTCGTCATGGCATTGAACGCGACCGCAAGTGTACCCACCTCGTCGTCCTGCTGGACTGGTGCTACGCGCTCCAGATCGCCCTGTGCGATGCGGGTGGCTGTGTCGGCGAGGTCCACCAGGGGGCGCGTAATGCTCCTGGTGAGCACAAAGGCGGCGATAGAGGCCAGCAACACCGCCAGCAGCGAGATACCCACGTTCACCGCTAGCGTCGCATAGATCACGCGGAGCGCCTCGGAGAGGTCCTGCTCGGCTGCAAGCATCACGCCCAGATTGCTCAGCCGGCGGTAGAACCCGAATACTCGCGTGCCGCGAAAGCGGGCATTGCCCGGATACACGCCCGGCCGGCCCACACGCTCTTCCACCGACGCGTCGGCCGTTGCGGAGCGCAGCGCACCGGCTGTCCGCTCCGCTTCGCTCCGGGATTGCATCTGCTCAGAGGCCGGAGCCGCCCCTAAGGATTGTCCCTCAGCGAATAGTGGGACACCTGCAGCATTTACCAGGTAGAGCTTGCCCGTCTTGCCCAGCCCGGTGCGGTCGCCCAGGATCTCATTCAAGCGTGCCGTGGCAACCCGCCCGGCGATGATGCCTAGCAACTGCCCATCGCCGTCTGTGACCGACCGTGCGGCAAAAACCCACGGCTCGTGCGGCCAGGGGACGTCTTCGGGCGCCTGGTAGGGGAACTGCATGAACGGACCGGACAGCGCTGCTTTGAAGAAAGGTTGGCTGGTCGCCAACTGGCCTTCGTGCTCGGCCTCGGTAGACAGGACAATCCGCCCGGTAAGGTCCAAGAGCAGCAGTTCTTCGATTTGAGGAGATTGGTGCACGCGGATCTGCAACCGGGCTCGCATCGCCCGACTGTAGTATTCGTAGTACTTGTTGCTGTTCGCGAGGTCTAGGACCACACTCGCACGCTCGGTGGCGTACTCCTCGTTCTGCGCGGCCAATAGCACATCTTGGAGCGATTGCGACCAGGTGGCGAGCTCCAAGTCCTTCAGCGCCACGACGGATTCCAGGTGGCTGATCGCCTGCTGCCGGCCATCAATGTAACCCAAGATCGTCGAGCCGAGGCTGATGCCGATGGCCGGGAGGATAGCCATGAAGAAAAAGCCGGCTCGGAGGCGTACCCGAATAGTCTGGGTGTTGACCCGCTTCTTCAGCAGGAGCAATGCGACAAAGACCCCAACCGCTGTGGCTGCGCCGCCGGCCGGAATGCCGACGAGTGTTCCCTTGACCCCGCCCTGAAGGATGATCACGCAGGCCAATGCTACCAACAGCACCGCCGCCACACCTGCGGTGACGGTGGTCCAGAACATGAATCTGGGTCCGACCGGCGTCCTGCCTGAGCCCAATCCGAGCCTCCGCTCATGACTAGCGTACTCATTGTATCACAGCTAATGCATGCGAAGCAAGCGGCACACCAGCACGTACGGTCGCTGATCCGGGGCAGGTGGACCTGAGTTCTCTGACCGTCTGCCGCATCGAGGCTTGTCCGATTACCTTTGACTGAAGTGCCCACCTGCGCAATACTCGCAGCGGAGTAGCGGACACCGCAAGAACAGAAGCCCAGGGCTGCGAGAATAATGCGTTTTCCCTTTGACAACAGACGTCTGGAGTGGTATACTTAGGGTCGACGCTCACTGATCAAGTCGTCGGGAGACCTGCGGATGGTGTGGGCATCGGCCCGCGTTGAAAGCCGTGTGCTTATGCAGCAAGAGCTGCTCCTGCGAACCAAGTTCTATATTCCACGTGAACGCCCCGACTTGGTGGCTCGCCCGCGCTTGACCAGGCGCTTGCAGGAGGGCACCTGGCGCAAGCTCACCCTTATCTCGGCGCCAGCCGGCTTCGGCAAGACCACCCTGTTGGCTGAGTGGATCCATCACACCGGCCTGCGAGCAGCCTGGATCTCCCTGGACGAAAACGACAACGACCCCAGACGCTTTCTGTCTTACCTGATCGCAGCCCTGCAGACGATTCAGCCCGGCGTAGCGCGTGACGTCCAGTCCTGGCTTCAGATGCCCCAACTCCCCACCCAGGCTCCGGCGCCGTCGACCGACAGCGAGTGGGTGGAGGATGCCATGACGGCACTGGTGAACGAGACCACCACCATCCCTGACAACTTTGTGCTCATCCTCGACGACTATCACGCCATCCAGTCCAGCCAGATCCACGAGGCGATGAGGTTCCTGGTCGAGTACTCCCCGCCTCAGATGCACCTGGTGATCGCCAGCCGGTTCGATCCGCCCCTGCCCCTGTCCCGGCTGCGGGCTCGCCGCCAGTTGAACGAGCTGCGCGAAGTCGATTTCCGGTTCACGCAGGAGGAAGCGACCGTCTTCTTGAACCAGGTGATGGGCCTCGGGCTTGCGCCCGACGACGTCACGGCGTTGGGCGCCCGCACCGAAGGCTGGATCGCTGGCCTGCAATTGGCAGCCCTTGCCCTGCAAGAGACGCTCTCGGAGCAGGGCCGGAGCGGAGTTCGTGGCTTTATCCAGGCGTTTGCCGGCAGCCACCGCTACATCCTGGACTATCTGGCCGACGAGGTCTTGCTACGGCAGCCCGAGCACGTCCAGGGCTTTCTGTTGCAGACATCCATCCTCGAACGCCTGACGGGCGGGCTGTGCGATGCGGTTACAGGCCGCGATGATGGCCGCGCGACGCTGGACATGATCGAGACAGCCAACCTGTTCCTGATCCGGTTGGACGACGAGCACTATTGGTACCGCTATCACTCGCTGTTTTCGGATCTGCTGCGCCTTCGCCTGGAGAGCAGTCTGCCCGACCAGGTGCCCGTGCTGCACCGGCGTGCCTGCGAATGGTATGCGAGAAACGGGCGCGTCTATGAGGCCCTGGGTCACGCACTGGCGGCCAAGGATTTCGAGCGGGCCGCGCGCCTGGTCGAAGAGGCCGGCCCGACCATGGCTATGCGCGGCGAAGCGGCCACCCTCCTGCACTGGATGGATGCGCTACCCGACGAGGTCAGGCGGTCCCGTCCCCGCCTGGCGTTGGGCTATGCCTGGATCCTGTTTGTCACCTCGAACATGGACGCCATCGAGCCGCGCCTTCAGGATGCGCTGCGCGCTCTCGGCACCTTGGGCGAGGGACAGAGAGTCCGGTCTGATGCGGCCTCGGAACGGGTCGAAGAGTACCTGGCGGAGGTGGACATTCTGCGCGCCTTTGTGGCCATCTATGGCGGAGACGCCCGCCGTGCCATCGAACTGTGCAACCAGGCCAGACACCATCTCCCTGAGGGGTCGCTGGTTGCGCGCAGCGGCATTGGCTCTGTGTTGGGAGATGCCTACCGTGAGGCCGATGAGATAGCGGCCGCAAAGCAATGCTACCAGGATGGGCTCGACGCCAGCATGGCGGCCGGCAATGCGCTCCTGTCCATGGTCATGACCAACGACTTGGCCCGCCTTAACGTCTCACTGGGCAAGCTTCACGAGGCAGGGCGGCAGTTCCGGCAGGTGCTGGCCTGGGGCAGCGGCCGGCAGGTGCCTCTCTATCCTGTGGGGCAGGCCTACGTCGGCCTGGGCGACCTGCTGCGAGAGTGGGATGACCCGGAGACCGCCGAGAGCTATCTGAGCGAGGGCATCAAGCACTGCGAGAGGGGCGGATACACTCGGTATCTGATACTGGGTACGCTGTCGCTGGCACGGCTGAAGGCGGCCCGCGGTGACCGAGAGAGTATGCTCGGCCTCATGGAGAGGGCGGAGAAACTGGCCCGGGGGACCGGCGTGCCCCGATTCCTGGCCCTGGTGGCCGCCTATCGCGCGCGATTGTCCCTGCTGTGGCCGCCCTCCGACCGCGCTACTGCGGGGCACCACCTCGCTGCTGCGGCGCAGTGGGCGCGGACGTGTGGCCTGAGCGCGGACGATCGGCCCGAGTACGCAAGAGAGATCGAATACCTGACGCTGGCGCGGGTGCTGATTGCCGAGGGCAGAGAAAGGTCTGACGCGGCCAAGCTCGGGGCGGTGCGCCGGCTCCTGACGCAGGGGCTTCAGGCGGCGGAAAGGGCTGGCCGCTCAGGAAGCGCTCTCGAGATCCTCGTCCTCCTGGCGCTGGCCTGGCAGGTGCAAGGTGAAACCGCCAGGGCGCTGGGCGCGCTGGAACGGGTCCTGACGCTGGCCGAGCCCGAGGGCTATGTGCGCCTGCTTGTGGACGAAGGGGCGCCGATGGCCGACCTTCTACAGCAGGCCGCACGCCGAAGCCTCTCCTCAGCGTATGGGTTGCGGTTGCTGGCAGCATTGGATCGCGCCCCGTCCAGCCACTCGGCGGCCCAACCACTGGCCGAGCCCCTGACGGTGCGCGAGCTGGAAGTGCTGCGCCTCCTCGCCGCCGGTTTGTCCAGCCGCGAGATTGCGGCCGAACTGGTCGTCTCTCTGAGCACCGCCAAGGCGCACGCCCGCCACATCTTTGGCAAACTCGAAGTGCACAACCGCACCCAAGCCGCAGTCCGAGCGAGGGAACTACACCTGTTGTGAATCGAGGACGAGCAGCCGCCGGATCTGGCGTTTCCGCGGGAGCGACGGCTCAGCGGCGCAGCCCGCGCGCCGCTTGGCAGTTGGTATCCCAAGATTGTCCCTCCCGATTGTCCTTTTGGACGATGACAACTCCTCCTTGATCTGATACTCTCAAAGAAAGGGGCTCCGTCGGTCCACTCCGCTGCGCTACGGGAGGATCAGACTTGCGCCATCGGTGGAGATCTGATATTCTGCACGTCAAGGGATCGGCTTGCCCGACTAGGGCACGGGGTTCTTGGCTTCTCTCCGACCTGCGGTGTGAGTCAGGGTGACGGAACCCCCGGGAAGGTACCAGGTCAAAGGAGGCATTGATATGGCGAGCAGTGTTGCACAAACCATCACGGACAGGTACTTTAGCAGGACCAAGCTTTCGAGGGAGAACGACGCGCGGGCAAAGAAATCTCTGCCGGGCGGAGACACGAGGACGTCGACGTACTTTGGCCCGTATCCGACCTACATGGAAAGGGGGGAAGGCTGTTACCTCTACGACTGTGACGGAAACCACTACATCGACTTTCTCAACAACTACACCTCGCTGATCCACGGCCATGCCTTTCCCCCCATCGTCGAGGCCGCAGGCGCGCAACTGAAAAAGGGGACCGTGTTCGGGTCGCCGGGCGTCGTTCAGGCTGAACTGGCCGAGATCATCTGCGATCGCCTGCCAAGCGTGGACCTCGTCCGCTTTGCCAACTCGGGCACCGAGGCCACGCTGATGGCCATGCGGGCCGCCCGCGCCTTCACCGGCAAGGACCTCATCGTCAAGATGGACGGCGGCTATCACGGCGAGCACGATTTCGTCGCGGTGAACTTCATCCCCGATTTCGAGGCGCAAGATCTGCCCTCAGTCAAGATATCGTGGCCCGGCGTCCCGGCCTGCGTCCGCGACGGCATGCTGGTGACCCGCTTTAACGACCTGGATGCCACCGAGAGGATTTTGAAAGGGCACCAAGGCCAGATCGCGGCCATCATCATGGAGCCGATGCTTGGAGCCGGCGGCGCGATCGCGCCCAAACCCGGCTACCTCAAGGGCATGCGGAAGCTGGCGGATGAGTATGGGGTGCTGCTCATCTTTGACGAGATCATCACCTTCCGTCTGAGCCTTGGCGGCGTCCAGAGGGTGGAAGGGATCGAGCCCGACCTCACGGCCCTGGGCAAGATCATCGGAGGTGGGTTTGCCATCGGCGCTTTCGGCGGCAAACGCGAGATCATGGAGCACTTTAACCCAGCTCACCCGCAGAACATCTACCATGCAGGCACGTTCAACGGGCTGAACATCACCATGGCAGCGGGCGTAGCTGCCATGCGACACTACGGCCAGGCTGAGATCGACCGGATCAATGGCCTGGGCGAGAGGCTTGCGGCGGGCTTTAACCGTGCGTTCCTGAGCGCAGGCATCCGGGGGCAGGCCTCGGGGTTGGGCTCTGCTCTTCAAATCCGCTGGACGGACCAGGAAGTGACGACCCCAAAGCAATCGATCATGAGCGGGGTCATGGCGGGCAAGGTACCCTCTCTGCTGCACCTGGAACTCATGAATCGTGGCGTTTTCGCGGCCGCCCGCGGGCTGTTCTGCATTTCCACGCCGATGACGGAGGTGGAAATCGACCGAGCCTGCGAGGCGCTCGAGGGCGCCCTTGTGGCTCTCAAGCCCCTCGCGGCCGAAGAGGCACCTCATCTGATCGCGAGCTAGCTGGGCTCGGTCAGAGATCTTAGCCCATTATGGAGGAACATAGGAGATGAACATGCCGTCAGGCTACTTTCACGATCTGCATTCACAAACGCCGACCCGCTTCTGGGTCAACAATCCCTCGGGTGCCGAAACGGAGCGGGCCATCGCGGCTGGCGCCATCTGCTGCACCACCAATCCGGCATTCTGTTCCAAGCTGCTGGAGAGCGATGCAGCCTATGTCCGCAGTGTCATCGACGAGGTGATCAAGGAGACAAGGGACGACGAAGCAGCGGCGGTGCGCGTCTACCAACGCACGGCCAAGCGGGTGCTGGATCGATTCTTGCCCCTCTATGAGCAGAGCGCTGGCGAGTTTGGCTACGTGACCATGCAGGGCGATCCGCGGGAGGATGAGGACACCCAGGCGATGGTGCGCAGCGTCCTGGAGAACCGGGAACTGGGGCCGAACTACATGGCCAAGATCCCCGTGATCCGGGGCGGGCTGGAGGCGCTGGAGACCTGTGTGGAGATGAACGTCCCCATCTGTGCGACGGAAGTCTTTTCCATTGCCCAGGCCATCCACATCTGCGAGCTGTATGAGCGCGCGGCCGTGCGGACAGGCAACCGGCCCCCGTTCTTTGTGACGCACATCAGCGGCATCCTTGACGACTATCTGGCCCACGTCGCCAGGCGCGAGGGGATCCAGATCGCCCCGGAGGTGCTGGCCCAGGCGGGCTGCGCCGTAGCGCGCAAGGAGTACAGACTGATCAGCGAGCGTGGCTATCCGGGCATCCTGTTGGGCGGTGGCGCGCGGGGCACCCATCACTTTACCGAGATGGTGGGCGGTAGAGTACACGTCACTGTCAACTGGAGCACGGCCCAGGAGATCATGGACGCCGGCACGCCGATCGTGTCGCGCATGGACGTCGAGCCGGCCCACTCTGTGATCGACGAACTCAGGGCCAAGTTCGTGGACTTTCGGAAGGCCTTTGACGACGACGGCCTGCCGGTGGAAGAGTTCGCCGACTATGGCCCGGTGCAGTTCTTCAGGAATGCTTTCCTGAAAGGGTGGTACCTGCTCCTGGTCGAGATCCCAACACGCCGCAACGTGTATGCGATCTGAAGGAGAGGGACATGAAGAATAAGCTCGTCGTCACCGCAGCACTGTGCGGCGGCGCCAGCCGCAAAGAGCAGAACCCCAATGTGCCATACACGCCCGAGGAGTTCGCGCGCGAGGCCAGGCGAGCCGAAGACGCTGGCGCGGCTGTAGTGCACGTCCATTTCCGCGACCTGGATACCGGCCTGCCTTCGGTGGATCGCACGATCATCCGAGAGGTGATCCAGGCCATCCGGGAGAACAGCGGCGTGCTACTCAACCTTAGTACGGGGTATCTGGGGCCATTCCTCCCCAACGAGGCGCGCAAGACGCCCATCGCGGAGCACACATCGGACCTGGCCTCTTTGAACCCGGGCACGATGAACTTTTGCCTGGTGAACCACAACACGGGCGACGTCTTCCTCGACGCCACGTTCGAGAACCCCTTCAACATGACCATCGAGTACGGGAAACTGATGAAGGAGAAGGGCATCAAACCAGAGCTCGAATGCTTCTGCCCTTCCCATCTTCAGAACGCGCTGTTCTTTGCCAGGCACTATGATTTCCTCGTCCCGCCCCTGCATTTCTCTTTCGTCATGGGCGTCGTCGGTGGCGTGACGTTCAACTCGGACATCATCAACACGTTCATCCACGCCGTCCCGTCCGGCGCAACATGGCAGGGCATCGGCGTGGGCCCGTTCTGTTTCCCGGTGGCCATGGCCAGCGCGATCCATGGGGGCCACATTCGGGTCGGCCTGGAGGACAACCTGTACATTGACCACGTCACCAAGACGCTGTCGCAGGGCAACTGGGACCAGGTCGAGAAAGCGGTCCAGATTGCCCGGCTGGCGGGCCGCGAGGTGGCAACTCCGGACGAGGCGCGCCAGATTCTGAGCCTGCCCACCCGACAGGCTGCCCCCGGCCCATCTGGCAAGTGAGGGGTAAGCCATGAGCGTCCACATCCCCTGGCAGGCGTGGTACGGCGAGACTCAGCAGGAGCTCAGCTTTCCGGCGGGGTGGCGTGTCACCGTGGCCTCCATGGCCGACGCGCCGGCGGTAGGTGACGGGGCGATCCTTCAGGCACTCCAGAACCCAATCGGTTCTCCCCCTCTGCGGGAGATGGCAGGGAAAAGCAAGAAGGCCGTTATTGTCGTCGAGGACATCACCCGTCCCCTTCGAACGGCTACCCTGCTGCCCGCCGTTCTCTCCGAGCTGGAGGCTGGCGGTCTGACGGCGGAGGATGTGTGGTTCATGATCGGTCTGGGGTCGCACACGCCGATGAATCGCTCAGACCTGATCAAGAAGCTGGGCCGCGCCGTCGTGGACAATCATGTCGTCTACCAGAACCAGCCCTACGAAAACACCGAGTTCCTGGGCACTACCCAGCGGGGCACGCCCGTCCACATCAGCCGCTTTTACCTGGGCGCCGATCTGCGCATCAGCGTGAGTAGCATCACCCCTCACCCCTATGCCGGGTTCGGGGGAGGCGCCAAGACAGTGGCGGTCGGGGTGGCGGGAATCGATACCCTGAATGTGAACCATGGCCGGGCTTACAGCTCTGGGCCGCCTACCACCGGCCGCCTGGAGGGCAACGACTGCCGCGACGACATGGAAGAGATCGCCCGCATGGCACAGGTGAGCTTAACCGTGAACGGCGTCCTCAACTCGCGGCGGGAGCTGGCGGGTCTGTTTGCCGGAGACCAGGTGCAGGCCCACCGAGCGGCGGTGGCGTTCGCGCGCCAGGTGTATGCGACGGAACTGCCGCCCCCAGCCGACGTCGCCGTCTTAAACGCTTACCCGAAGGATACGTGCCTGGCGCAGGCCATCAATGCCCTAAACGTCGTCGGCTACGATCTGAGCCGGGCGATGAAGAAAGATGGCACGGTCATCCTAGCGGCAGCATGCCCTGAGGGAGCAGGCATCATCTACCTGGAGAGCGTCGGCATGCGACTCTATCTCAAGTTCTCTCGTGAGCAGATGGGCCTGGGAAAGAACAGCGCCATTCTGTTTTCGCCGAACCTCGCCCACGTCGAGGTAGCGCAGACCTATCCTCCAGACACGGTGGTCCTGAATCGTTGGGAGCAGGTGACGGAGGAGTTGGTGAAGCGGCACGGACACCAGGCTTCGGTGACAGTTTTTCCCAATGCCTCTCTTCAGATCCCGGCCGATCAGGAGGCAAGAGGCATAGCCGCACATGGGTGCGGAATGGACTCGCTGGATCTGGCGATCCCGCGAGCAAACAGAGACAGCAAACACAAAACGATGAAAGGGAGGAAATGAGATGAAACGCGTTAGTCTGTTGCTTTGCGTAGTCGTGCTCGTGTCTATGGTGGCCGCCTGTGGTGCTACGCCGGCGCCTCAGGTCATCACCGAAAAGGTCGTGGAGACCGTCGTCGTCCAGGGCACTCCGCAGATCGTAGAAAAGGAAGTGACCAAGGTCGTCGAGACGGAAAAGATCATCACCGCGACTCCGGAGCCAGAGCAGGGACCCGCGGTCGGCGGCACCCTGGTCTATGCCCTGTCGTCCGAACCAGACACTCTTGACGTCCACAAGTCTGGCGATGTGTTTATCCCTTGCCAGTTCTTCGGCGCGGGCCTCGTCGCCAGGGACCCCAAGACCGGCGAGTTTATCCCCTACCTGGCCAAGAGCTGGACCGCGACGCCGGACAATATGACCTATGAGTTCAAGTTGCGCGACGACGTGGTCTTTCACAACGGCGCCCCTCTGACGGCTCAGGATTACGCCTTTACCTTCATGCGGGCCATCAATCCAGAGACGCGCTCGCCGACTGCGGGGCAAACGCTGGTCGGGTTGGCACAGGCAGAGGCGACGGATGACCACACCCTGGTCCTGCATTTTGCTCAGCCCAACCCGGTGCTGCTCAACTCGATGAGCAACAACTGCTATCTTCAGCCGCTGCCGCAGGCGGCCGTGGAGCAGATGGGCGACGATTTTGGCCGGAACCCCATCGGCGTGGGTCCTTACAAGTTCAAGGAATGGGTGACGGGCGAAAAGATCGTGCTCGAGCGCAACCCGGACTTTACGTGGGGGCCTGCTTTCACGCGCGGCGGACCGCCCTACATCCAGACCATCGAATTCCGCATCATCCCCGAGTATTCCACACAGCTCGCCGGGCTCGAATCGGGCGATCTCGACCTGGTCTCGCTGCAGACCAAGGACCTGCAGCGTATCCAGGATACGAACAAGTTCCGCATACTATCCACGGGTCTCAACGGGACAGGCATCCACATGGAGATGAACACCACGGTCGCCCCGTTTAACGACGTGCGCGTGCGGCAGGCGCTCAACTACGCGGTAGACCGGGACACCATCAACCAGGTGGTGGAAGGGGGTCACGCCCAGCCGCTATACGGGCCTCTCACGCCCTCGACGGTGGGCTACTGGCCTGGTGTGGAGTACGTCGGCTACCACTATGGCGTGGACAAGGCGAAGGCGCTGCTGACCGAGGCCGGCTACGCCCTGAGCGCGGATGGGGTCTTTGCCAAAGACGGTCAGCCTCTGGCGCTGACCCTGGTTTTCGCCGGAAACCACCAGAAGGTGGCCGAAATCGTGCAGGAGCAGTTCAAGGCGGCCGGCATACAGGTCGAGTTGCAGCAGCTCGAGTACGGCGTGCTCCAACAGGCGCTTTCAGCCGGCGACTTTGGGATTGCCATCGACCAGCAGGGGTGGCCTGATGCCGGTATCCTGTACGTGCTGTTCTTCAGCGCCACTATTGGCGGGTACAATCACAGCCGCGTGACTAACCTGGACGGACTGTTCATGCCGTTCTTCCTGGCGAACGGCCGGGAGGCGTTCAACCAGGCGGCCGGTGACATTCAGCGCGCGGTCGTCGAGAATGCCTACTTTGTCCCAATCTATGCCCCTATGGCATACTATGCCGTGAGCAACAAGATTCAGGGGCCGCTCGACAGTCCGGCCGATCGTTGGCTGTACCTGTTTGACGCATACATCGAGACCGGGCCAAAACAGTAAAACGAGACTAGGGTCGATCGGGTGGCGGCAGCCCGGATCCCTGCCGGAGTGCCGCCACCCACCTTGCCGCGGAAGGGCAGGCCCGCCGCTCCTTTGTGGTAGGCTCGAAGAGAGATGGAATGGAAAGCAACGTCCAGACCTATCGTGAGTTCCTGAAAGATGACCTGTGGGCGGGCTGGGACGCGCTCGAAACAGACCACAAACGGAGGATGCCTCCTCCTCTGCCCCAAAAGCCCCATCCACAGGATGCGATGCTGATCAACTTGATAGGGCCCGACGCCTTCACCGTCGGTTCGATGTCGCTCATCGAAACGATCCGGCGCCGCAGGAGCCACAGGAGGTTCTCTCCACAGCCCTTGACACGGGAGGATCTCTCCTTCTTGCTGTGGGCTACTCAGGGCATCAAGCAAGTTCTTCACGACGGTTGGATTACGCGGCGGACCGTCCCGGCCGGTGGATCCTTTCATCCCTTTGAGACCTATCTCTATGCGTACCCGGACCGGGTGGAGGGCCTGGCTGGCGGACTCTATCGCTATCTGGCGCTGGAGCATCAACTGTGCCTCTTGTGTGCGAGAGCAGATCTGGCGGACAAGGTCACCGATGCGTGCAGCCCCAGCCATCGCTGGGTGCGGGAATGCGCTGCGCTTTTCATCTGGACTGCGTTGCCCTATCGCAAGGAGTGGCACTACTCGATCCTTGCCCACAAGCTGATCGCACTCGACGCCGGGCATGTGTGCCAGAACGTCTACCTGGCTTGCGAGGCCATCGGCGCCGGAGCGTGTGCTCTGGGCGCCTACAGCCAGCGAGAGATGGATGCCGTGGTAGGGGTAGACGGCGAGGAAGAATTCGTCATCTACACCGCCGCAGTTGGCAAGACAGAAACGTCGGAACCCTAGGAAGAGCAGGAGTGGAACCCATGGATTCGACAGCCCACTGTCGCACGGAAGGGAGTCCGGTATGACGAACGAAGCTTACATCTACGATGCCATTCGTACCCCACGGGGCAAAGGCAAGAAGGACGGATCGCTATACGAAGTCCCGCCCATCGAGTTGGTCGCCACCGTGCTCCAGGCGCTACAACAACGCAACAACCTCGATACCGCCCAGGTGGACGACGTGGTGCTGGGATGCGTCACGCCCATCGGCGATCAGGGGGCCGACATCGCGCGCTTTGGCGCGCTCTACGCCGGCTGGGATGAAGGCGTACCGGGCGTGCAGATCAACCGTTTCTGCGCGTCGGGCCTGGAGGCCGTCAACCTGGCGGCGATGAAGGTGCGCTCCGGCTGGGAAGACCTGGTGGTGGCCGGGGGCGTGGAGTCCATGTCCCGCGTGCCGATTGGAGCCGACGGGGGAGCGGCCATCTTCCACCCCCGCACCAACCTCAAGGTAGGCCTTGCACCGCAGGGGATCGGCGCGGATCTGATCGCCACCCTGGAGGGCTTGAGCCGGGAGGATGTGGACACGTTCGCGGTCCGCTCCCAGCGGAACGCGGCCCACGCCAGGGAGAACGGCTATTTCAAGTCGATCGTGCCGGTGAAGGACCTGAACGGCATGACCATCCTGGCGCAGGATGAGTACATTCGGCCGGACTCCACGGTGGAAGTGCTGGGCACGCTGAAGGCGGCGTTCCAGGCCATGGGCGACATGGGCTTTGACGCCGTGGCGCTGCAGCGCTACCCCGAGGTGGAGCGCATCAACCACGTCCACACCGCGGGCAACTCCTCAGGTATCGTCGACGGTGCGGCGCTGGTCCTGATCGGCTCAAAGGAAAAGGGCGCGGCCCTGGGCCTGAAGCCGCGCGCGCGCGTCGTGTCAACCGGTCTGGTGGGCACCGAGCCGACCATCATGCTGCTGGGGCCGGGTCCCGCATCCAAGAAAGCTTTGAAGAGCGCCGGCATGACGATTCGAGACATCGATCTGATCGAGGTAAACGAAGCCTTTGCCGCCGTCCCACTGCGCTTCCTGCGCGACATGAGCTGGGATACGCTCGACAACGTCAACGTCAATGGAGGCGCCATCGCGCTGGGCCACCCTCTGGGGGCCACAGGAGCCATGCTTTTGGGCACGGTGCTGGACGAGCTTGAGCGCCGGGACAGGGCAACCGCGCTGATCACGCTGTGCGTCGGCGGGGGCATGGGCATTGCGACCATCATCGAGCGCGTGTGAGCGGCGCAAGGCAGGAATGACGGGAGATTGACTATGAGTGGCATCATACGATACGAGAAAGATGAGCAGAACATCGTCACCCTGCTCCTGGACATGCCGGGGCGGCCGGTGAATGTGCTGAACGACGAGTTCACCGACGAGTTTGCAGCGGCCATCGATCGCCTCGCTGCTGAACAGCCGCTGGCCGGGGTGATCATCGCTTCCGCCAAGAAGACGTTCATCGCCGGCGCCGAGATCGACTGGCTGTTTAAACAAAGGGACCCTGAGGTTCTGTTCCGCAAGATAGAGCGCGGCAAGGCTCTCTTCCGCAAGCTGGAAACGATGGGAGTGCCCGTGGTGGCCGCCATCAACGGCGCTGCCCTGGGTGGCGGATTCGAAGTCGCGCTGGCGTGCCACCACCGGGTGGCCATCAGCGATCCCAAGACCAAAATCGGCCTGCCCGAGGTCACGCTCGGGATGTTGCCGGGTGGCGGAGGCGTCACGCGGGTCACGCGCATGCTCGGCCTGCAGGCCGCCTTCCCCTATCTGAGCGAGGGCACCCAAGTCGATCCCCAGAAGGCAAGGGATGGGGGTCTGGTGGACGAGCTGGCCGTGGACCGGGAGGACATGCTCGCCAGGGCCAGGGCGTGGATTCTGGCTAACCCCGAGGCGGTGCAGCCGTGGGATAAGCAGAGCTACCGCATGCCCGGCGGCAGCCCCACCAACCCAAACGTGGCGCAGATGCTGGCCATCGCGCCGGCCATGCTGCGCAAGAAGACGTATTGCAACTATCCGGCCGCCGAGGGCATCATCAGTGCTATGGCAGAGGGCGCCCAGGTGGACTTCCATACCGCCAGCCGCATCGAATCCCGCTACTTCGCCCACGTGGCAACGGGGCAGGTGGCCAAGAACATGATCACCGCCTTCTGGTACCAGCTCAACGAGATCAACGGCGGTGGCAGCCGGCCGGCCGGCATCGAGCCCGTGGACACCAAGAAGGTCGGCGTGCTGGGCGCGGGCCTCATGGGCCACGGCATCGCCTATGTCACGGCCCGAGCGGGCATGGAGGTGGTGCTGAAGGACGTTACCCAGGAGAGAGCGGAGGCAGGCAAAGCCCGCATCGACGAGATCCTGGGTAAGGAAGTATCCCGAGGTCGCCTGGCGGAGGGGGAGAAGGTAGCCATCCTGGGCCGCATCCAGACCACTGCTGCGGCGGCGGATCTGCGGGGGTGCGACCTGATCATCGAGGCCGTGTTCGAAGACCGTGAGGTCAAGGCCCAGGCGACCAAGGAGGCCGAGGCGCACATCGACGAGGATGCAGTGTTTGGCTCCAACACGTCGACGCTTCCCATCACCGGCCTGGCCCAGCGATCTATCCGCCCCCAGAACTTTGTCGGGGTCCACTTTTTCTCGCCCGTGCACAAGATGCGGCTGGTCGAGATCATCGTCGGCAAACAGACCTCGCCCCGCACGCTGGCCAAGGCATTCGACTATGTGCTCAAGATCCGCAAGACGCCCATCGTGGTCAACGACAGCCGGGGCTTTTACACTTCGCGTGTGTTCGGCACCTATGTGGCCGAGGGGATCAACCTGCTGGCCGAGGGACAGAATCCGCGCGGCATCGAGTCGGCCGGATTGCAGGCCGGGATGCCGATGGGGCCGCTGGAGGTGGCCGACATGGTGGGGCTCAACCTGGCGGTGCACATCCGCGAACAGACCGTCCAAGACCTGGCGGCTGAGGGCCAGACGCTTCCTCCCGAACCGTCCTACGACGTGCTGGACATGATGGTCAAGGACAAAGGGCGCCAGGGCAAAGGCCAGGGCGCCGGCTTCTACGACTACACGAGAGATGGCGACACCGCAGAAGGCGGCCGTGAGGTCCGCAAGGCCCTCTGGCCCGAGCTCTACCGCCACTTCCCGCTCAAGGGCGAAAAGCTGTCGCAGGCCGAGATGATCGAGCGGCTGATGTTCGTGCAGGCTCTGGAGGCGGTGCGCTGCCACGAAGAGAAGGTGATTGCGTCCGTGGCGGATGCCAACATCGGCAGTATCTTTGGGTGGGGATTTGCGCCGTTCAAGGGGGGCGCGCTGCAATACATCAACGACTATGGGGTACGGGCCTTTGTAGTGCGCTGCCGCGCGCTCGCCGGCAAGTATGGCGAGCGGTTTTCGCCTCCCGCACTACTGCTGGAGATGGCGGCCAGCAGCAAGACCTTCTAGCACGCCGTGGCCCGGTAGTGGCGGCTTCAGCCGCTTGGGCCCTATGCCGAACGACCAGGGTCGCTACTACCTGAGGAGACCAACCGATGAACCTTGTCGCGCCTTTTCTTGACTGCATTGTGGACAACGGGCGGGTGGTGGATGGCGCCGGCAATCCATGGTTCAGAGCCGACGTGGGCATCCGGGGCGGAAGAATCGTCGCCGTGGGCAACCTGTCGGGCGCCGAGGCCGCGCGGCGCATCGACGCCATGGACCGGGCCGTGAGTCCGGGCTTCATCGACATGCACAATCACTCGGACATCACGCTGCTGGTGCGACCCGAGGCCGACAGCCACATTCGCCAGGGCGTAACGACGATGGTCATCGGCAATTGTGGCGGCTCGGCGGCGCCCTGGAGCGCTGCAGCCGCCGCCACCTCGGGGACGCTCGAAGACGATAGCACCCTCTCCAGGCTCGGCGAGCTGGGCCTCCGTTGGAGCACCTTCGCAGAATATCTGGACGTAGTCTCCCAGCGTGGGTGCGCGGCCAACGTGGCTGCGCTGGTAGGCCATGGCAACATCCGAAGCATTGTGCTGGGCTGGGAGAGCCGCGCACCCAGCGCAGACGAGCTCAACAGAATGCGGGCCATGGTGGCCGAGGCCATGGAAGCCGGGGCGTACGGCATCTCCTACGGTCTGATGTATCCGCCGGGCTTTTTCGCTGAGATCGACGAAATGGTGCAGCTCGACAGGGTCGTGGGCCGCTACGGAGGCTTTCACTCCATCCACATGCGCGACGAGCGAAACCCAGAGCGCTACAGGGCTTCGGTGCGGGAGGCGATCGAGATCGGCGAGCGAGCGGGCACGGCGCTGAACATCAGCCACCTCGAGGCCCACTACCCCAATTGGGGGATGCAGGCAGAGATTCTGGAGCTGCTGGAAGCCGCCAGGACAAGGGGAGTGGATGTCACGTGCGACGTGCCTCCCTACCTGCTCAGCTCGAGCAGCCTTTCTATCGGCATTCCCGACTGGGCTCACGAGGGAGGATTCGCCAGACTGCTAGCGCGCTTGCGGGATCCCGATACCCGCAAAGCGATTGGCGAGTCCATTCTGTCAGAGAAACCATTTGGGGCCCGCTTCATGCTCGACGGGAACTGGGACAAGGGCTGGCTGGGTGCCAGTGAAAAGCACCCTGAATACACGGGCAAGAGCCTGGCCGAGATTGCGGCCATGAAGGGGGTGGAGCCCTCCTTCGAAGTCGTCTTTGACATCCTGCTTGACGAAGGCCAGGATCTCCCGGCACATGGCCAGCTTCACAACGAGGCCGATCTGCGGACATTGGTGGCGCACCCTCTGTCGATGATCGAGACCGACGCGGGCGTGTCGATCTCTGAGACGGGCAAGGCCAACCCCAGGGGATTCGGCAGCTTCCCCATCACCTTCCGCAAGTACGTCCGCGGTGAGGATAGGGCAGAAGAGCCGCTGGAATGCGGCAAGAAGATACTCACCCTCCAGGAGGCGGTGCGCAAGATGACCTCCCTGCCGGCGCAGCGCCTCGGGCTGCGCGACCGGGGGCTTGTCCGGGAAGGGATGTGGGCCGACCTGGTCATCTTCGACCCGGACGCCATCGCCGACAAGACCACCTACGCCGACCCGTACCAGTACCCTGTCGGGATAGACTACGTGCTGGTGAATGGCCAGGTGGTCGTTCAAAAGGGAGAGCACACGGAGCGGCTACCTGGACAGGTGCTCCGGCATCGCGCCTAGAACCACCAGCGCAGCCATCATTCAGAGGAGGCACACTCCGATGCACTTACACAGGACTCTGGCCAGGGTGGACGTCGAGAGGCTGTACCGGCACGTTCTGAGACTGGAGGGGGTCAAACACCCAATCGATACCCCCGAGAAACTGCGGGAAGCCGCGGGCTATATTCACGCGGAACTGGTAAGCTATGGCCTACCCGTTCGCTTCCAGGAATTCCAGGTCGAAGGCTGGGACGACACGTTCCGGAATGTCGAGGGCACCATCGGCGATTCAGATGAGCCGGCCGTGGTCATCATCAATCATCACGATACCGTCTACAACACCCTCGGGGCCAATGACAATGCGGCGGGCGTGGCTGTGATGCTCGAAGCGGCGCGCGTGCTGGCTCAGGAAGAGGGAGTGCCGGCCATTCGTTTTGTCAGTGCCACCCT
>Ga0315286_10001269_pt1 | contig 22824 bp, 22 predicted proteins | sample YL17G10_0_MG_FD_205038 | JGI IMG/M metagenome (GOLD analysis project Ga0315286, IMG submission 205038) | Sediment microbial communities from Yellowstone Lake, YNP, Wyoming, USA - YL17G10_0 | ecosystem: Environmental > Aquatic > Freshwater > Lake > Sediment | place: USA: Wyoming | collected...
ATCTCGTATGATAAAATAGCCATTGTTCAAAAGTAGTTTTACATAAATAATTATTTTATCTGAATTATCCTTATTGTTCAAATAAATTAATAGGTGATGTGAATGACCATCCTGTATGCTTTTTAAGGAAGCATATGCACTAAGAAACAAGCGTTTATCATTTTCCTCTGTTATATTAAATTTTGACAATATATGTTCTAATTGTTCTTCATTTGTGATAATTGTTTGTATTACATAATCACATACAGCATTTTCTTGAATTGCCCACAATAATGTTTTTCTATCAATAATTTCTCCAAATATTTCGATATTATCATTTGAAATAATAACATCATCATCTCTTTTATTGTCACAATTTTCTAATATTTTAATGGTTGCGGTGAGTGACAATTGTTTGTCGGAATCTATTTCTAACATTTTAGTAAAATTTTTCCTATTTTCTTCATTTGCATTATTGTTTGTTAAATGATGAACCTCATCATTAATTTTCATATCAAACTTAAACCGAACATCTTTAGTTGCTTTCAACACTTTATGTGATGATGCATATGTTGTTATAACAATACATTTTTCGCCGTGTTGTTGCAAAAATTCTACAACATCTTCTTTTTGTTTACTGCCTGAAACCAGTAAAATAGACACATTAGTAAACATTTTGATTACAATTTTTCTCCATTGATCCAACAATAAAACATTAGGAACTCCAATAATAATTGTGTTTGAATTTAATAATTTGGAACTCCATAATGAAATAAATGTTTTACCTGTTCCACACGGTAATTGTGTGATTCCTTTTGAGTTGATTGTCAAATATGATACTATTTTATGAATAATAGGTTCTTGGTATGGTATAGGAATAAACTCTTGTTCTTCTGCGTGTTGTTCTTCTGCGTATTTTCTCTCTATGTTTTGAATCAATTGTTTATGTATTTCTTCAAACTCCTGGCGAATTTTCTGAATTCTATACATTCTTAATAAACCATCAATTTCTTTTTTCTCCAATCTTCTATATTCTATTCCATTTTTCTGAAAATATGGTTCAATTAATGCAACCATTTCTTTTTTATAAAATTCTTTTCCAGCATTAATCCTAACATTCATATTACAAAATTCTTCCTGTAGTTTTCTCTCAATATTATTTACTTGGCATAAAGAAACTTCAAATACTGAAATCATTTGTCCTCGTTTTATTTCACTTGTTGAATAGGTGTCATCTCTTTCTGGAACATTTTGTGTCCTGCCTAATTTATATGCATCATATTTATCATAAGATTCGTGAGTTCTCACATAAATGTAAGCTTTGCTGTTTTTCATTATTATGTTAAAATGTTATATTTAACTTAAGCATTTCAATTTTAAATCCTTGAAGAATTAAACTGGTTTTGGTGGTTCATTGGTGTCTTCATTATAGAATATAGTTTTATAACTAGGTGTAAATTTTAAAGACCCTTCTTTTTTTTCAAATACTTCTATTCTAAAACGATCTCTATGTGATGGATGCGACCGTAATACACGCAGTGCATCTTCTTTATTATCATAAATAATAACATCTTCCCATTCAGCTCCATCGCAAAGTAATAAATATAAATATCGATTTGCCATTTATATTTATTGATATAAAAAATTATATATATTCTTATTTACAAATGAGTTTTACCAAAATTATGAATCAATTAACAGAAAACGTTAAAAAAATAATGGATGAACTTGTATATGATTGGATAAAAGCAAATTATATTAAAATACACTACTATATAAAAGGATTTGAAAATAATGATGAAATACTATTAACATATTGTGAACAACTATTAAACCCATATGAAAATATTAGTGCTAATTATTCTAGGACTTTTGGTAAGTTTGTAGAAAACAGTAAAAAAATAGACTTATCACACATTGTTCAAATAATTAAATATTGTGATTTAGTTTTTAAACAAATGGAAATTACAGATGAAATTGACATTCAACTAATAGATAATATATATTATTTAGCTCGTAAATTCGGATATGCTTATTGTATGCATAATCCAAAAAACATTTTAGAAATTGTTAAAGTAATTTATACACTGCACACCATAAAAAATTGAAATAAATATTAAATATTTAATAAACATTAACATTATGAACTTTCAATTATCCCCAGAATTAAAATCAACCATGGATGAACTTGTTTATGATTGGATAAGAGTTCGTTTCACCGAAATATATCAATGCTTAGTTAAAGAACTGAACTATGATGAAGATGCAGATGAATATAATGATGCTTTCCTTAATGAATATATTAAATCTCAGTTATTTTATCAACGGGATGACTTGTCTTTTGGTAAGTATTTGAAAGAAAGTGGAAGAATAAATGCGGAAGACACAATCCAACTTATGCGATATTGCTGTGATTATTATTGTAATTGTTGTGGTACAGTGCAAGGAATACTTGATTTTACAAAAATTAATGATTTAGAATATGTAGGAACCCACATTGGATATATTTATTCCGACGTTGAAATTAATGTTTTGGAAGAGTTTAATTCTATAAAGTATGGTTCTATTTTAAAATAAATAATCTTTTTATGCTTTCCAATTTTTGAAATATTACAATTATACACATATTATACAATTGTAATACAAATCTAATACAAATCTAATACAAATCTAATCTTACGGTTATGCGGAGCACATGTCGCATATTTCGTCGTGCTGCGTATTCTCATCTTCTTGTTTTCTTTCTGGTTCAATAGAAAATTGTTGTGCTTGATGTTTGGCTTTTCGTCTTAAATAATAAATCCCTGTTTTCAATCCTCTTTTCCAAGAATAAAAATGCATTGATGTTAATGTATTGTAATTGGGATCTTCTAACCAGAGATTTAAACTCTGACTTTGACAAACATATGCACCTCTGTCTGCCGACATGTCAATAATATGCTTCATTGGTATTTCCCACACAATTTTATATTTATCGCGTATATATTGTGGCAAGACAGTCAATTGTTGAATGCTTCCTTTATTTGCTATAATATTGTCCTTGATTTTTTCAGTCCACAACCCAAGTTGAATCAAATCATTCATCAAATATTTATTTGCTAAAATAAATTCACCTGCTAATGTGCTTCTACTGTAAATATTGCTAGTGATTGGTTCAAAACATTCATTAAACCCTAATATTTGTGATGTGCTAGCTGTCGGCATCGGCGCCAACAAGAGAGAATTTCTCAATCCATATTTTCTTATAGATTGTTTTAAACCTGTCCAATCATATCTATTTGACAAAGGTATAACATTCCACATATCAAATTGAAGATATCCTAGTGATGCAGGAGAACCTTCAAACGAACTATATGCTCCACATCTCTCATTTGATAAATTATTCATTTCTCCGTATACTGGTTTTAATTCGGACAAATGTTCAAATATCACGTCTGTTGTTACATAATCTTCTGCTGCATTTGTTTGTAATGTTTTCATCTCATTAAAATAATCGTGGAATCTTTTCAATTTATCGTGTCTATCAATCGCGATTTCATTGCTTTTTTCCAAGGCGGCGTGATATATTGTTTCAAAAATGTCAATGTTTATTTTTTTTGCTGCATCACTGTGAAATGGAACATTCATCATCATAAAAACATCTGCGAGCCCTTGGACACCTATACCAATCGGGCGATTCAACAAATTGCTTCGTTTTGATTTTGGAGTTGGATAATAATTAATATCTATGATTTTATTCAAATTATTTGTTATTACTTTTGTCACCGCGTGTAATTTATCATAATCAAACTCAAGAGTTTTTGGATTCACACACGTAGGCAATCCAATACTCGCTAAATTACACACGGATGTTTCTTTTTCATCAGAAACCTGTATAATTTCAGTGCATAAATTGCTAGATTTAATCGTTCCAATATTTTTTTGGTTGCTTTTCATATTCGCCGCATCTTTATACAATAAATATGGAGTGCCTGTTTCCATTTGAGCATCTAATACTTTAAACCATAAATCGCGAGCATCCATTGTTTTACGAGATTTGCCTGATGATTCATAACTTTCATATAATTCTTTGAATTTGTCCCCATATACATCAGACAATCCAGGACATTCATCAGGACAAAAAAGAGACCATTTTTTATTTTCTTTAATTCGTTCCATGAATAAGTCTGGAACCCATAATGCATAAAATAAGTCTCTTGCCTTCATCTCTTCATCACCGTGATTTTTTCTCATTTCAAGAAAACTTTCAATGTCTCCGTGCCACGGTTCAAGATAAATGGCAAAACTGCCGTTGCGCTTACCTGAATTATGAACTAGACCCATGTCTGTTAAATAATTGTGGTTGTCAATCATATTAAAATCATATACATCACCTTCGTATTCAATTTTAGTAATCTTTGTAATTGGACTCCATAAAATGTTATTGGAGTTTGAGGTTGTCTTTACTTGAAGTTGATATTCTTGTGGAACTGTTATTTCGAATTCGTGTGATGAAGTTGTCAAAACACCCAACTTTAATAATAAATATTTTATTTGAGAAATTAAGAGTGAATTCGTAGATGAATATGTATTTGTTTGGGTGTTAAAATTACTGCTTTCAAATATTCCAATGATTAATTTTAATGTTTTTTCTTGAGATAAATGAAGATAGGGTGAAGACATTTTTTCTCCTTGGTTTCCAATTAAGGTTCCATAAGATTCATAAAAATTCATATCAGAAATAACATATGTTTCATTCACGTAGGATGGAATAGGAAATGCTACTAAATCATCTTCTTTTAAATTACCTGCAGAGAGAAAAGACGGTGTAAATTGTCCGGCTTTATTTTGAGTTTCATGATTAATGGCATATATTTCGTGTTCTTTGGTGACTCTCACAGGAAACAGTGAATTTGCTGTTTCTATTTCAAGAATCTCCTTTTTTACCTTATTTATTATAATTTTATTTACGCGTTTGAATGTTCCATCCATAGTAATCAACTCATCTGATGTTGTAATATCTTTCATTTGTTTTGGACCGTCTTTAGAATAAACAACTGTTTCTGGCGCAAAACATTGGTTTATGTAGCGAGCCGTATTGTTAAACACTTTTAACATTGGCACGATGCCCGCTGTTTTGCCATTTGTCCCACGAATGTGCGAATCTTTACATCGAATGTTATGAATATGAAGTCCAATTCCACCGGAATATTTAGATATTTGCGCACATTCTTTTAATGTGTTATAAATGCCATCTACACTATCATTTTCCATTGCCTGCAAAAAACAAGAACTTAATTGAGGTCTTGGACTACCAGCATTAAACAATGTAGGAGTTGCGTGAGTAAAATATTTTTGAGACATTAAATCATAGGTTTCTTTAATGTCATCCATTTTTTTACCGTGTATTCCAATCGCAACTCTCAACCACATATATTGAGGTCGTTCTACAATAGTATTATTAATTTTATATAAATAGGCGCGTTCAAGCGTTTTAAATCCGAAAAAATCAATTAAATAATCTCTATTATGATTTATCATTTCATCGAATATTTCGCGATTGCTTGAAACAGTTTCCCATAATTCTTGAGAAATAATAGGAGAATGACCTTCATGCACATCATAAAAATAATATAATTGTTTCATTGCTTCACTAAATGAAGGACTTGTATTTTTTTGATGATTTGAAACCAGTATTCTTCCGGCTAATGTTGCGTAATCTGGATGATGTGTAGAGAGAGAAATACAATGGTCTGCTGTTAATTCATCGATTTTTGTTGTGTGAATTTTGTCATATAATTGGTCGATGACCTTCATTGTTAAAGAAGAATAATTTACATTAATATTTGCTTCCATTCCCAATTTTTTAATACGATTTAAAATTTTATCAAATGCGATTTCCTCTAATTCACCGTTTCGTTTGATTACTCTCATATTAAAAGTTTCCATAAAAATAATATATAATATTACAGCATTATTTTATATTATTTTATTAAATATATGAATAAATATGTATTAACCATAATTTTACTTTTTCTGATGAGTGTATTATTATATTCTGCTTCAAATAAAGAAAATTATGATAATTTAGGAAGTGGAATATATCCTGCTTCTGTAAATAATGTATTATTAGAAGATGTTTATCCTATTAACAGTAAGTCCGGAGTATCCAAAAATAGCGGACACAATATTTGGTGGCATTATCCTATTTTCGAAGTCGGGTCATACGAACAAATCACGAATAATTTGAAATATCCGAATAATCCAGATGACGGACAATGTATGCCTGCCGAATTTTGTGGTGCGTTATATAAAGAACATCAGGAAAAATCTAATATTTCAACAATGCTGCCTCTTGCCGAAGACAATTGTGGATTGCGAATAAATTATTACACGACGCCTAAAACAATGTTTGCATTTAAACAAGATTCGGGAAATATATTATATTGATTTTTTTGCTTACTCGTTCGTTTCATTTATTTTTTATTCTTCTTTTACGAGAGAAAGAATGGTTGATTTTCCACTATTGATAGAAATCAAACATTTATTTTCACTTGTAGCAGCAGCGACATTCCTTCTTTTATTTGGAGCACGATGCGAATAATCGCCAGTTCTTTCTCTCTTTATAATATTCCAAATATCTCGAATTTCTGAAATATTATCTTGAAACCAACGACGATTTCTTTTTACAAGAACACAACTATATGTTTGCAATTTCCAGTATATGTTTTTAATCCAGGTAATATCATTTTCTTCCATTTTTTCAATAGTCTCACTTTCAAATAGGTCAAATTCGGATTTATTCATGTCTACTGGTTTATAAATATATGTGGGAATTCCTTCTTTGGAAAAATACATAATTATTCCTTTCAGTTCACCATTATTTGTTTGTGTAAAATGGGTTTCTGGTTCAGCATCTATTTCATAATCATTTATAAAGTCAGATTCATTATCATATTCGAGGAATTGTGTCTCTAAAAAATCACATTCATTTAAATCACACACTTCCATTTGAAGCTGCATTTGTATCCAATACTCTTTTTTAGGTATTCCATCTATTTCACGATTGACTATATTTTTAATTTCAAGCATTCTTCCATATCTTGGAGAAGTTGGATTTGTGATGATTCCATCAGGTGATGCACCTAAAAAATCATAGTTTGAATGTTTTATACACCCGAATTCTTCAATCTTTGTTTTAACCATTTTTTCGTAGACAAGCACAGAGACAGGCTCATATTTTTGTCCCCAGTGAAGTGGCGATTCTGTATTAATATGTGGCGTAGCAATGTCTTCTATGTTTGTTTCCCTTTTAGTAAATGCTGCGCATTTTTCATAAATTATTTGATTTTTTGTTGCAGTTGTTTCAAAAATTTTATATGCATTGCTTGCTGTAATTAAATTGTTACGAAAATCATACCATTCTGGAGTTCTCTGTATGTGTTGTGGTTGTGAATGTAAATAATCTATTTTATGTTTAATGTCTTCTCTTTTTTGGTCTTCTGATTCTTTTTGGTCTTCTGATTCTTTTTGGTCTTCTGATTCTTTTTGGTCTTCTGATTCTTCGGACCTTTTTGGAAAAAATAAAATATGAAATAAATCGATTATTTCTTCCATCATTTCACAACACGGAAAAAGAATAATCATATCTTGTAAAAAAAAATCATTAAAATCAGGTTCTGAAATCAATTTCGGATTTTCATCTATATATTCATTCATGCATTCCAATATATCTATAATATCATTGTTACATGGAATTTGTTCTTCATTTGAAATATCATTGTTATTTGATTGTTCTTCATCTTGATTAAACAAATTCCGCATATCATCCCGAATACTCTTTATTTCATTTATATAATGAGATATTTGTTCCATTATATAAATATTACTTAATGTATTTAAACCGAAATTTGTTCGGTCATGATGATTTCCGCTTTTGGGCGGAAATCATTTAAACCCTTGAAGAAATTAAACCACAGTTGCCACAGTTGCCACAGTTGCCACAGTTGCCACAGTTGCCACAGTTGCCACAGTTGCAACTGACACGTGTTTAATATTTTTGATTGTCCCAGAATTTTTAGCAGCAGGTAAACTTTTCAATGTAGAAATACGCTTATCTAAATTCTTCAAAGTAAAATGTTTGGTTTGTTTATTATAAGACAATGAAGGTATTTCTTTAATTTGTCCAGTTTCCTTATCATAAATGACATCTTTTACTTTTTGTAATTTTTTTCTCTCTAAACAGTCTTTCATAAAGCTCATTAATAATCCCTCTTCTTCTTCAGACAAATCGTGTTCAAGTTTATATTTAGAAACATAAAGAGAAATTTTTTGGATTTTTATAGTCCTGTCTAATTTACACCACGGACCATTGCTGTTTGTATTTTTTTCACTTTCCAAAAAAATTTCTAAACTTGATAAATTACCAGATGATTTTGTTTCTTTAATTGGAACACCACTTAAAAGCATTGTCTTGTATTTAAGGTTTTTCAATTCTGCACATTCTTCACTTTTATGTTCTTCCATTATATAATATAAAGCGTTAAGTTTAACCTCTTTTATATTATATGTTTGAAAAAGATGAAAAAGATGAAAAAGATGAAAACGATGAAAATCCAAGAAAAATGGTAATTACGGGACAAAATAATAAATATCAAATAAAAAAGGCAACTAAACAACAAGAAATAAACAAGGAACGAACCACTCTTTTAAATAAGAATATTTGTCCTACTTTGTTTGAATTTGATAAACAATATGAATTATTATTATTAAATGAATTGCCTCCTATTATTATCAAAGAAATAGAGAGAAAACTTTCCGGATATAAACAACAAGACATTAAAAAAAATATATATAATGAACAAGAAATCATTCAGTTTCATCAAGTAATGGAGAAATTCATTGAATGCAACTTAAATTGTTATTATTGTTTTCAACATATGAAATTATTATATAAAATTGTTAGAGATTCTCAACAATGGACACTTGATAGAATTGATAATTCTCTTGGACACACATATGCAAATGTTGTAGTCTGTTGTTTAGAATGTAATTTGAAAAGAAGGATTCAATCAAGTAAAAATTATTTATTTACAAAACAATTAAAACTTGTAAAATCGTGAAATCTCGTGAAATCTCGTGAAATCTCGTGAAAATCGTGAAAATCTTTAGAATAAATATAATATGGAAGCCGATGGTTGTAAACATTACAAATGGAGTTTTGGTGAAACATATGAACAGAGCAAACGCAACAGTAACAATAATGGTAACAATAAGAATAACAGTAATGTTGAAACAACTGCTTATTTAGCAGCATTGAATCACGATGAACACAGTTGGGAAACATTAAACTCAAATCAAGCCGAATCTTCCAATAAGAGAGAAGAAATTGAACATAAATTGTCTGAAAGAGACATACTTCCAAGAACAAGCATGAATCCATTTATGCCAAATAATAATTTTTCAGAAGATATTGATACTTTTTTAAAACCCCAAGGCACAAAATTATCGAATGAAATAACGAATTAAAATAATGAATGAAAAATAAGGATTTAAATAAAATAAATAAACTAAATTAATCAATGAACACAAACACAAATTCATCCTTTATTACTCAAAACAATTTATTATTAAATAACCTGATTCAGTTTTATAAGAATGATGATAATTTGACACGAATGTTGAAAATTATTACGGGAGAATCACTTATTTCTCTCCGCATTGTTGATTGGTTTGCCACAAATTATGCAAAGAAATATTATACTCTTTATACAATTGACGATGATACTGAAAATGGACGAAGATTTAAAGTATATGTTGATTATAAATTGAAATTAAAAGCATATTCTAAAAAACGACTAGACCCTTTTTGTCGTTGGGAACGGATTAATATTCCATATAAAAATGGAAGCAGTATTGAAACCACGATTGGGCAATTGAACTTTTTTAAATGGGCGCTTGAAAATAAAGTCATTGATTATATTGAACAACATTATGACGAAATTGAAAAAGATATGAATTGTCGTAATAGCACATCGAAAAGAAAGGAAAATGTAGACAACTCCAAAACGCGGAAAAAGAGAGAAGAATTGTCTATTTCAGCAACGAAAAGCATCAAGAAAGAAAAGGTGGAAATTGTTGTTGAATTTCATTGAATTAAACTCTCTTTTTATGAAATAAACAACCAAGAAATATACAACCTATCTAAATGATTTCTGGTTTTTTCCATATTTCCATTATACGCTCTATATATCTCTTTCACGTGAAAAAATCTACCAATAAATCCAAAAATCATTATTGGAATAAGACAAATTACTAATCTTTTATTTATTTGTGAAGAGAGAACTTTATTGAAAAAAATGTAACTTACCATATTACAAAATGCAATATAAATGATTGTATGAATAATAATTGAAATTATCATTGGGAATAATATAGTTGGTAAAAATAATTGTCCAAATTGTAATTTTGGATTTGTTGTATTCAAATATAATTCTGTAAACATAGTATATAATTATATTAGACAATTATTTTTTTGAGAAAGCAAATATTTATTCCCGTTATATGCTGTGGAGTTTGGAAAAATGATTGCTACAGTTTAATACCCAGACATCATTTATTTCCAGTTATTTTGTAATGTGGTGGTGTTACTTAAATTATTATGAACCGTGTTGCCTATTGGGTTGTTGATTATTATTGTGTATTCTTATTTACCTGATTGAAAATTTACAACAGATTTTTTATCATTTTCTAATTGCTTGACTACAATCAAATTATGTTCTTTTATCCCTCTTTCAAATGCTTCCTTTATTTCTTGCACTGTTAATATTACTTCATCTGCTTTTTCCATTTATTTATTTATTTATATATTTTATTTTATATATTAAAATTTATTCAGAATAAAGGTATAATGGGAAATAACGCATCTTTTCAAAAGGTTAATTTTGAAAATATACAAGAAATGATAAAAACATCATCCGGATATGTATTAATAAATACATTGCCATTACATCAACAAGATTGTCTTATTCCGACAACCATTTTAGCTTCAGATGAAGAGACAATTATTAATAAGCATTTGAACAATAAGAATAAAAATATAAAGATTATTATTTATGGGAAAAATTGCTGTGATTCTAAATTAAATCAAAAATATGCGCAATTACAGGGTCTTGGTTTTTCAAACATTTATATTTATGTCGGAGGAATGTTTGAATGGTTACTAATTCAAGACATTTACGGTGCTTCCGAATTTCCAACAACATCAAAACAATTAGATATTTTGAAATATAATTCAGAGAGAAACCCTCATTAAAAGACCTAGATTTGACAATTCATCTGCTCGTTTATTTTGGGTTCTGTAAATATGGACAAATAAAATAGTGTCAAATTCCTTTTTCAATTCTTGGGCTTCTGTAAATAATGGAATTAAATTTTCAGAAGAAATCTTGTATTGTTTATTCATTTGTTTGATTACTAAAAGGCTGTCTCCATAGACAATGAGATTTCTAATGTTCATGTCTCTTGCTTGTTTTAATCCCAAAATAAGACCACTATATTCCGCAACATTATTTGTTTCTTTTTCCCCAACAAAGATAGATGAACTCCATACTTCTTTTCCCGAAGAAAAAATGCAGCTGCCGCATCCAGAAGGACCGGGATTTTTTTTACTGCATCCATCGAAATACATTGTATACTCATTGTCTGGATGAATTTTTGCTTGTGCCGAATGAATTTGAGGCAACGACAACATTTATTAAGTTATTAGATTATATATTTAATAACTTATTTCTTTGAATGGACATTATACTATAATCATATATAATTACATTTTTCTGCTACAAATGTTCCATCATTTGTTTTTACAAGTTTAAACGGTTTGCCGCAACCGTGTATCATTTTGGATTGTATGAATGAATCACACTCTTCTTTTGATGCGTGCGGATTTATTTGCTCTCCATTTGAAATAAAGACACCGTGGCGAAATATCTGACAATTTAATTGGTCTATAAAAATGAAATCACTGCAATGCGGACATTGGACTACTATATTTACTGACATATATTCTCCCTTTTACTATTTTTATATTTATTTCTTCGCATCTTTTCTCGCATCTTTCTCCCATTCTTTATCCCATTCTTTATCGCATCCTTTCTCTCTTCATCCGTAATATATTTCAAAGGTCTCCCCCGAGGCTTTATTATAACAGTTCTAGATAATATTTGTAATTGTTGTTGTAATAAAACGCATTCTAATAAAAACATGAATCCAATATTCGTGTCCATCTGTCATTTTTATGTATCATTTAATTTTTATATGATTTATTTCTTTACAAGATTCAAAAAAAGTAGTGCAGCCATAATAAACGGAAAAAACACGATTACCCATGAAAGCGCCGTATATCCTGCTTTACAGAAAAAGTTTAATATCCAGGTCCATAATGCAATAAATAGAAGTTGAACCAGAATGCTTGCGACATTGAGTTGATAAAACGCACTAATAACCAGAGAAAGGATAGAGAGAACAAAATAAATCATCGCGGGGGTGCAGAGTTGTGATAATTTCATCATAATATACTAAAGTATTTAAATAATTGATAAATAATAAATAATCTATGAAAACTGTTTTATTTACAAATGCGCGAAATGAAAAAAATATTGTAGAATGGACGGCACATCATTTAAATTTAGGGTTTGACATTATTTATATATTAGACCATAACTCAGATATTCCTATTATAGACCTTTTCAAAAATAAACCAAATAATGTTATTATACAAAAAACAACAAATGATATTCTTAAACTAAATCTTATGCACGAAGCACACGCCTTGGCATTACACATAAATATGGTTTGGATGTTATATTTGGATGCAGATGAATTTTTAGTATTAAACAATGATGATACTATACACACCTTTTTAGAAAAATACAAAAATTATGACCAAATTGGTATAAATTGGTTAATATTTGGTTCCAATAATAAAAATGAATTTTTAACTGAAAATGAAACCATTTTAGAAACATACACCAAATCAAACCATACAATGGATAAACATATTAAATCATTTCTTAATTTAAAAATGAAACACATTAGACTAGTAAATCCACACGTTTATATGTTAGATAATATGACAAAATCAATTAATGTTGATTTTTCCGAGTTAGATAAGAATGAACCTTGGTGGTTTGTGACAAAAGATAGTTTTAACACATCACCCGCTTATATTGCTCATTATCAATTTCAGTCATATAATACATATATAGAGAGAAAAATTAAACTGCCTAGAGATGACACAAGAACATTTAGAGATGTTATAGAAAAAACAACATTTCATCAGTTAGATAATGATATTAATAATAATTATGTTTGTGATAAATATAATGTAAAAAATAAATTGTTGATGAATGTAATTAATAGGAATATTGAAATATTATATGGAACTGTTGAATTTACAATAAATGTGACATTTATTTGTTTACAAAAATGTCTTTACAATAATATTATATGTATACCTACATCCGACGGTGCACGTGCTAGATTATTCACAGATCCATTAGTTGGAACATTAAAAAGTATTTTTATTAAAAATATTTTAACTGGAAATTTAGATGAATTTAAACATGATAACACAATATATGTTGATTTGTTTGAAAATCGTGCATATACCTTAACGGGTTTCCAAAAGCCAACTGATAGATTGGAAAAAATACACAAAAATGTAAACATTGATTTTGGAAATATGGATTTTGAATACCAAGAACAACTAATGACGTGTATTTTTTTAACTGGCAATGAAAAAATTTTGGAAATTGGTTCAAACATTGGTAGAAATACACTGGTTATTGCAAATATTTTAAATTCGAAAAATAATTCTGATTTTGTTACACTAGAATCCGATACAGATATATATGGTCAATTAATACATAATAAAAAGTTGAACAATGTTTCGTTTTTTGCAGAAAATTCTGCTTTATCTAAGAGAAAATTAATACAACGTGGTTGGGATACTATTCCATCAGATGAAGTATTGCCAGACTATCATAGTGTAAATACGATTGATTATTATGGACTGATTTCAAAATATGGAATTCAGTTTGACACATTAGTATTGGATTGCGAAGGCGCATTTTATTATATTTTATTGGATATGCCTGAAATACTAAATAACATTAATTTAATATTAATGGAAAATGATTATTCTAATGCTGATCATAAAATATATATTGATTCGGTCTTAAAAGAAAAAAAATTCAATGTTATTTATTTAGTTGATGGTTGCGGTGGTTGGGGATTTTGTGAACATAATTTTTGGGAAGTTTGGTTAAAATCTACTTGAAAGCTTTTGCGTTTATTTGTTGTATCTGCGATGAGTCATCTTGTAGTTTGTATGCCTTTTTTGCGATTTGAATTTATGTCCACGGCGTTCTTCGTCATATATCATAAATGTATAGGATTTTTCATTTATGATATATTCATGTTGTTTCTTGTTTGATGACATTTTATTGGTTTTATTCAGAATCAGACCATTGCGAATCGGAGTTAGATGAGAACGACACATTGGACAAGTTAACGGGTATTCTTCTGCTTCTGCATCCAGAATCTCTTTATAATGACTGTAATTTCCAAATAATTCTTCCATGTCTTCTCGTGTATAACAGGTGGAGTAGTTTGATATATCACACGCGTGCACGCACGTGTAATGAAACCGATGTCCGCATTTTGTCAAAACATAATCCCGACTAATACCTTCCAAACAAATCGCACACATTTCTTGGTCTTCTTGTTGTGTTTCTTGGTGTGTTTCGTTTTGTGCTTGCATTTTAATTGTGATTGTGTTGGTTCTTAAGTTGCTGTTGTTACTATGGTAAATTTTCAAATCAATTTTTATTTTACAAACAAACAAGTTTCCATTTGTATCCATTATAAATCTCTCCAGTTTCAGTAATTCGTCGTATGATTGCCGTTGAAATCTGTGCGAGATTACATACCTCACGGTTTGAATTGTATGTTTTAATTATTTCATTTGTTTTTGGATCTATTTGTTGCACTTTTTTAGAACAAGCAGGCACATATTTCTCTGGAAGCTTTGAATGAGATAAATATTCGGTTTGCATTTCTTCTGAACATTTATCAAAAAAATTCCAATACATTCCTGAAGAGAGGGATTGTTGTTGAATTGCTCGTGTGAAACTATTACATTTCAGGTTTCTCGCTTCAACTGCTTGTTTTTGGTTAGAATATACTGCTAGAATTTTTGTTTTTTTAATATCAATCATTGCTATAAACTGCACTTCTGGAGAAACATTTTTGGTCTCTTTCGTAGGTTCCAATTCTTGCGGAGGCTCTTCATTGCGATTTACATATAACCACCTGAACCCTTTGTAAATGGTATTATTTTTTGATGCCAATTTTAATGGAGTTGGAGAGAATGTTGCGTTTTGTCTCTCTACATCTGATGGACCATTATACATTTTAATTGGTGTTGTCAAATTATCTGGATTATATTGATATATTTTGGGAATTCTACTACTATGATTTCGTTTTCTAATTGTAAATAATTGTGGTTCTTCTTTGGAAATTTCTTTTTCTTCTTCTTCTTCTTCTTCACTGTTTTCTTTTTCTTTTTCTTCTTCTTCTTGATTTTTAATACTTTCCTCTATTTTTATAATTTCTAATTCAATTTCTCTCTTTTTTAATTCATTTTCACTCTTTTTTAATTCAATTTCAGCCAATGGTATTTGAATTTTAAGTCGTTCAGATTCTACTTGACCTGCTTCTATTTGTTTTTCAAGCAATTTAAGGTCATTATTATCATACTGTGGTTTAATAATTTTTATTATTTTAATCATTTCATTATACTCTTCTTCATTTACTAAATAAATTTCTCTCGAACCCTTTCCATTTTTACTTGTTTCATTAAATCTGTATTTTTTTATAAAATTATCTCCATGAATATGTGTTTCAAAATTTGAAAAATCTGAACTCTCAAATACATTTATTAATGTTGGAGTTACATTATTGTATGTGTCTAATATTTGTCTTATTCTATTTGTAAGATGCTCTGACTTTCCTATTTTAATTAATATTTTATCATCTACATTTCTTAATTTACATACATATACAATTTTTTTATTATTGTATGCATCCAAATAAATACGATGTTGTTGTAATTCGCCTTTAATTGTCATTAATTTTTTATCTACTTCATTTTCTTGTTTTAATTGATACATTCCATTTACCCTAATTTCTTTTATTGTGTTTATCATCCATTTTTGAAATATTGCTGCTATTGCTTTCCTTGAACGCGATAATAATCGATATAACCCAATTTCGGTTAGAAAATTTGTTTCTTTTATGCCAAAAGATGTGTCGGTTAAAACTACAGACCTTTCATCTTCTTCAAAATCTTTTATAGAATCACGAATATTGATGATGCCTAATAATTTTCCTATTTGATTTGCTTGAAAAAGAGGATTTTCAACCGTTCCTTGAATGTTAATATTGTGAGTTTCGTCAATAAGAGAGAACGCCTTAAGAATGTCCATTATACATTTTTATTTGTAATGTCTTTATATTATTATTTATTATTCAATTTAGACAGTCGCAATTGTTTTCTGACAGTTGTGATTGTTTATTAAGTAATTGAATAAACACGACTAGAATAAATATTCAAATTTGTTAAAATATTATAACGCAAATTTCGTGGTTCTCTCTCTCTCTCTCTAAACAATTGTGAATTTATAGGTTGCGTTATATGTTTCTCCACTCGTCATATATTTTTTTATTGTTTTGGTTGATATATTCAATTCATTATTTATTTCGACATAAGAATTAAATGTCTTGATTAATGTATTTGTTTTCACATTAAATACATTAATTTTTATACCTTTAATGTTTGGTGTTTTTTCTGGAATTGGTTTGTTTTTTTCATATTCTTCTTTGAGAGAAACAGGCAAATCTTTCAGATGAATCCAATAATGATTGTCTAATACAGACCCGTATTTTATAGCAGAACAAATTGCGGATGGATGTTGTAATATATCTGCGGCGGCATCCTTTGACAAAGGATACACCTTTACTATTTTTGTTTTATCTAAATTTAACATTGCAACTTGTCCACATTTTCGTTGTTTTGTTGTCACTGTTTCGCCAATCTCTCTTGTCTGATTCTGATTTGGTTCATCTCTATTAATCAAATTCCAACGATGTTCCAAATATAAGGTTTTATGTTGAAACGCAAGTTTTATTGATGTAAATGATGGTTTTTCATCGCCTGGTTGATATGTGTTAAATGTACGTATCGCATCACTAATACTATTAAATACTTTCACTACTTTTGTCAAATCATCTTTGTGATATATTTGAATAACCGGTCCTTGAATGTGTGAAGTGGATACGGGTGTGGCGACTGGTTCTTGTTTGGCTTCTTCTTGGGTTGTTTCTGTTTTGGTAGTAGATGTATCTTGTTCCGCAACTGTTTCTTCTTGTTTTGTTTCTTCTTGGGTTATGTTTTCGCTTTGTGCTTCATTTGTTTTTATGTTATAATTAAATACTTTGTCCAATAAATTATAAATTTCTTCAGTGTTTTTACACATTTGCATTAAACCATTAATAAGATTGATTTTATCCTTTTCAAGTGTTATTTTATCCTTTTCGACATTTAATTTTTTATCTTCAATCAATAATTTCATAAATTCAATATCTTTTGTAAATTTCAAAATATTATCATTAATAAACCTTACAATTTTATCATATTGTTTGTAATTATTAATTAAATATGTTTCTGTTGAAGAAGACATATTATTAATTACATTTGTATATTTATATTTTACTATTTCTGGACTATTATGTAAAAATTGTTCGAACCTGTAACTATTATCACACAAAAATATATCTAATACTATTACTTTACACGCAAATTTAGAATTAAGTGCTTTCATTCGCGATTCAATATCACTAGTATCCCCAATTTTTATTATGGTGTTTCCATTATCTAATTGTTGAATTTTACAAACATAAACCAAATTTTTATTTTTTGACATTTCAATTAAGACCTCACTTCGTTTCATTGATGTTTCTATTTGTGATTGTTTTAGATTTTTTTGAAGTTCTATTGTTTTTATTTGATATTTTTCTAATTGAATTTCAGTGTAGTGATGCATAATGTTTTCCATTTTGATATAATATTTACGAATTTCTTTTGATTTAGATGTTCCTGCTAACATACAAAAATTTTTAAAACAATCAACAGTTAATAAGATGGTTTCTTTATTTTGACCACCATTTTGTTTTTGTCCACACTCTAAAACCGCTTCGGCGTATTCCGTAGCGGTTATTTTGTAATCTACTCCATCATTAAATTTTTTTATCAATAATTGTTTTGCATCACCTTTTCTTGAAAATTGAATTTCTCTCCAAACCATATCAAAATCAACCACAAATGCAGTATTATCCTTTCCATATTCTAAATATAAATAATAACTTGTCATAAACAATTCTTCATCTGTTTCAGTCATTTGAGATTTGATTAAAGTAAAGAGTTCGTCGTTTTTATGATTCAATGCGCTTGTGATAACTTCCATTATACTATATTATATATGGTGTTTTTAAGCCATTTCATATAAACTTTAGATGCCTTAAATAAAATTGAAATGATTTTAACCATATAGATATCATCAAACTGATTAAATGGAACAACCTTTGAAAAAATATGAACCTAAAAAATGTTGTCACGGAAAAAGAGAATACCGATGTGTTGAATGCGGTGGTGGAGGCATCTGTCAACATAAACAAAGGAGAGAACACTGTAAACAATGTCAAGGTTCTAGCTTATGTGAACACGGAAATAAGAAATATCGATGCAAACTTTGCGGAGGTTCATCAATATGCGAACACGGAAAAGAAAAGATGTATTGTAAAGAATGTGGAGGGGTCGGCATCTGTATCCACGGAAAATATAAAAGGCATTGCGTTGAGTGTGATGGTGATGAAATTTGCGAACATCGCAAAAGAAGAGATATTTGTATTGACTGCAAAGGGAATGCAATATGTGAACACGATAAATTAAGGTCGTATTGCAAAATATGCGATGGTTATCGTTTATGCAAATCTGAGTGGTGTGACACAAATGGTAGTAAAAAATATAATGGTTATTGTGCCAGGTGTTGTATTTATTTATTTCCTGAAATACAGGTATCTAGAAATTATAAAACAAAAGAAACTGATGTGGTAAATAGAATAACCGAGACCTTTAGGGATTTTACTTGGGTTCATGATAAAAAAATTATGGATGGTTGTTCTAGACGACGTCCTGATTTATTGTTAGATGTTGGCAGTCATATTATAATTATTGAGATAGATGAAAATAAACACAATTCATATGATTGTAGTTGTGAGAATAAACGAGTTATGGAAATCTCAATAGATTTAGGACATCGTCCAACTGTATTTATCCGATTTAATCCTGATGAATATATTAATGATGATGGTGCAATAATAAAGTCTTGTTGGAAAATAAATAAATTAGGTTTATTAAACATTGTAAAATCAAAAGAAAAAGAATGGGAACAACGTATTGCAGTGTTAAAAGACCAGATTAATTACTGGATACATAATGTGACAGAAAAAACAATAGAAACTGTAGAATTATTTTATTAAGCATTTTAAATTAATTAAATCAAAATATAATTTTTTTTTCTTTAGTAATAATATAAATCGGTATGGCTGGAGGTTTGATTAAACTTTAAACGGGCAACTGTTAAAATAGTCAACAACAGGGGGCTTGAAAAAAGTGCAACCCTCTAGTGTATAAATTGTAAAATTATACGCGACACCATAAATTGCGGGAACCTCCTAAAGCTTTAGCTACCACTTTTATTTTGAAAGAAATAAAAGGAACTCGGGTAATGACCGAACCCAATGGTAAAAACGCTAAAGATGAAACAATGGAAAATCCGCAGACAAGTTCCTAATTGCGCTATAGTAAGCATATGGAAAAATTTCAACGACTACAATCGGTGGATGTCAAATGATGGTCTAACTAGCCTGATGATGTTTAATGTATAGTCTGGTCCTGACACGAAAGGTCAGGTGATTGTGTGTTAATAAGCATATACAATCTGTAAAACATAAACGGCAATTAGTAGCTTATGGCGCACAAGATGTTTACCTTACGGGAAATCCTCAAATTACTTTCTGGAAGGTGACTTATCGCAGGTACACGAACTTTTCAATTGAATCTATTGAGCAGACTTTTAATGGACAGGCTGACTTTGGTCGTCGTGTTCAGTGTGTGATTAGCCGAAACGGTGATTTGGCTTACCGCACCTATCTTCAGGTGACTCTTCCTGAGATCAACCAGCAAATGGGAAATGGGCAATCATACACCATAAACAACAACAGCGCTGGTGTGTATGCTCGTTGGTTGGATTATCCAGGAGAGCAGCTTATTGCTCAGGTTGAAGTTGAAATCGGAGGTCAGCGAATTGACCGTCAATATGGTGATTCCATGCACATTTGGAATCAGCTCACTATGACGGCTGAACAGCAGCGCGGATATTTTAAGATGATTGGTAACACTACCCAGCTTACATTTATTACTGACCCATCTTTCTCTGATGTTGATGGTCCTTGCGACTCTCAAGCTCCTCGTCAGGTGTGTGCTCCTCGCAATGCTCTTCCTGAAACCACCCTTTACATTCCTCTTCAGTTTTGGTTCAACACCAATCCTGGTCTCTCACTTCCGCTGATAGCCTTGCAGTATCATGAAGTTAAAATCAATCTCGATATTCGCCCAATTGACCAGTGTTTGTGGGCAGTTACATCTCTCACCTGTCCTAACTCTGCTAACTCTCCAGGCAACCCTGTTCCTGCCACCATTGCCTACAATCAGTCACTCGTAGCTGCTTCTCTTTATGTTGATTACGTGTTTCTCGATACGGACGAACGTCGTCGTATGGCACAGAATCCCCACGAGTATCTTATCACCCAGCTACAATTCACCGGCGACGAGTCTGTCGGGTCGTCTAGTAACAAGATTAAGCTCAATTTCAACCACCCTGTGAAAGAATTGATATGGGTTGTGCAGCCTGATCAGAATGTCGATTATTGCTCGTCTCTCAGCTGCGATGCCACTCTTTTCAAGGTTCTTGGTGCACAGCCATTCAACTACACTGATGCGATTGATGCTCTTCCAAACGCAATCCATGCCTTTGGTGGACCTCAATCTGTCGCTGCGGACAGTCGCGCATTTATTGATGCCAATGGACTTTTCACGGATGCTGGAGCATTTGACGTCGATGCTAACGGTCTCTCGGGATATTGGAATGGACCCAATGATCAGTACTCTCAACCCAATCTTGGTGTTCCAGGAGCACCTGAATCTTCCGTCTCTGATGCCGGAACTTTTGTCCTTGCTGAAACATCTCTTGATATGCACTGCTGGGGACAGAACCCTGTTGTCACTGCCAAGTTGCAGCTCAACGGTCAGGACCGCTTCTCTGAACGCGAAGGCTCGTATTTCTCGTGGGTCCAGCCTTACCAATCTCACACTCGATGCCCCGATGAAGGTATCAATGTTTATTCATTTGCCTTGAGACCAGAAGAGCATCAACCGAGCGGGACTTGCAACTTCTCCAGAATTGACAATGCGACACTCCAACTTGTGCTGTCAAATGCTACGGTTCAGGGAACCAATACCGCCAAGGTCCGAGTGTATGCCTACAACTACAATGTGCTACGAATTATGTCGGGCATGGGAGGTCTTAACCTAACACAATTTTTGTTGTTAATCAGGACCCAACAGTTGGCTGCCATATTAGATATTTGCTTCCTAATATGGATAAACAGTGTAAAGCAGATATGCGAAAATGTCGCATTATATAACCAGCTAGTCTCTTCTTTCTGACTATTTTATGAGTTGGAATTTAAAGAGGCAACATTTCTAACATGCAGGAACATCCTAATAGCCTTTTCTACTACTTTTTTGCGTGAAAATGTAAAAAATACTCGGGATAATGACCTAGAGCATAGTGACAACGAAAAGGATTGGACAATCTGCAGCCAAGCTTCTAAGTGCGACATTGCAAGCATACGAAGAAGGTTCAGAGACTATAATGGAATGGGTTTGAGAGAAGTAGCAATTCTCTGTGATAACTTAAAGAATAGTCCGCATTGTATAGAAATATACAATAAACCGCGTGCTTACTCCAATTAAGCGTGTGGGTTACAAATATATTATTTTATGTTATTTAATAACTAAATATCGTTTTTTAGTTATTAAAGCAAAATGCTGATAACAAATTTATTGCTTTGCCATATGGAAAGTGAAAATATCCACATTGAATTATGTTATTTAAAAATATGTTATTCAATAATTAATATTATTTAATTATTAAACTTAAAGAAACAACTTAAAAGGGTGTAATGTATATATATACAACCTATGGAAATAGTCAAAGCATTTAACTCAAACTCTTTGCACACTGAAATTACTATTAAAGGGACTTTAAATGACCCTTTATTTAGAGCAAGTGATATTGGAGCTATATTAGAAATTTCTAATATAAGAACAACTATTAATGAATTTAATGAAACAGAAAAGGTAGTCCATACTATGGACACCCACGGTGGAACACAAAATGTTTCATTTCTTACTGAAAAAGGTTTATATAAAGTCTTGTTTAAATCAAGAAAACCAATTGCTGAAAAATTTCAAAATTGGGTATATGAAGTTATAAAAGAATTAAGAATAAATGGTATCTATGATTTACAAAAACAATTGGAACAAAAAAATGTCGAAATTCAACAAATAGAGGAATCAAAAGACAAAGAATTGGAAATGAAATTAAAACAACAACAATGCTT
>Ga0315286_10001270_pt1 | contig 22817 bp, 18 predicted proteins | sample YL17G10_0_MG_FD_205038 | JGI IMG/M metagenome (GOLD analysis project Ga0315286, IMG submission 205038) | Sediment microbial communities from Yellowstone Lake, YNP, Wyoming, USA - YL17G10_0 | ecosystem: Environmental > Aquatic > Freshwater > Lake > Sediment | place: USA: Wyoming | collected...
AGGGGCGATCCTTCGGAATCTGGACGGCGAAGCGTTCATGAAACGCTCCGATCCGCGGGGCGAGCTCGCGCCTCGCGATATCGTCGCCCGGGCGATCGACCGGGAAATGAAGAAAAGCGGCGATAAATACGTGCTCCTCGATATCACGCATAAAAGCGGCGAGTGGCTCAGGAAGCGGTTCCCGCATATCTACGAGAATTGTCTCGCGTTCGGGATCGACATATCGCGTCAGCCGATCCCCGTCGTTCCCGCGGCCCACTATATGTGCGGCGGTGTCAGGGTCGACATGGACGGGAGGACCGATCTCGCGGGGCTCATGGCGATCGGAGAGGTCGCGTGCACCGGCGTCCACGGCGCGAACCGTCTCGCGAGCAATTCGCTCCTCGAGACGCTTGTTCTCGGGGCGCGCTGCGCTGCGCTGCTCGAGACGGAAGCGCGAAGCGCCGGTATTCCCGCGGACGTCGATCTCGTTCTTCCCGAGGTGCGGGATCCGCGGGTGTTCGAGACGGTCATTCTCGATCATGATTGGGATCTTGCGCGAAGGGTGATGTGGGATTACGTCGGGATTGTCCGTTCCGTCGAGCGTCTCGCTCTTGCCCGCGGACGCATCAGGCAGATCCTCGATACGGCGGAGCGCCTGTACGCGGAATACGGCGTTTCGGGGGACATGGTGGAGCTGCGGAATATCGCCCTCGTTTCGAGTCTCGTCGTCGAATCGGCGATTATCCGCAAGGAATCGCGGGGGCTCCATTACGTCATCGATTATCCCGAGAGCGATCCCGCCTGGCAGAAGGATACTTTCATCAAGAAAGAGATGGAGTCGCGGCGGGAAATGTCTTAGCATGCGGAGAGGGTCCCGATCCGGGAACGCGTATGGAAAATCGCCTGGAGCTGCAAAAAGAGGTCAGGGGAAAGATCGAGACGATCCGGTCGCGCGATCGCCGCTATCACGCCGACGCATACGTTTTCGTCATCGATGCCGTCGAGGCGGTTCTGCTCGAAATCGCCCGGATGCGCCATATCTCCGGCCCGGAGCTCTGCAACGGCCTGCGCTCCCTCGCGGCCGCGCGATTCGGTCCGATGGCGAAAGAGGTTCTCAACTTCTGGGGCGTTCGCTCGACCGGGGATTTCGGAAATATCGTTTTCAATCTCGTCGACGCGGGACTGCTGCTCAAGACGGAGCATGACCGCATCGAGGATTTTATCGACGTGTACGATTTCGCCGAAGCATTCGAGCGGAATTATTTCGAGGCGTAGTATCTGCGGTCATATGCCGTGCAGGCTCAATCCCTCAAAGCGATCCACGTTTTCTCTCTCGGTTGCTGCGCGATCATCGCGCAGTCGATCTTCATCCGCGAGCTGATGCCGCTCTTTACGGGGACCGAGTTCGTCGTCGGCGCGCTCCTCGCCTTCTGGCTCTTCTGGGTAGGCGCCGGCGCCCTTATCGGGGGACGCGTCGGCGAAGCGAAACGGATACCGAAGTACAGGCTGTTCGCGGGGCTCGCGGTTCTTTGCGCGATTATTCTGCCGGTCACGGTCGTCGCGATCCGGATCGGCAGGGGGATGCTCGCGCGGCCGCCCGGCGCTCTGCCGTCGCCCGGGGGCGCGCTCGCGTTCTCCTTTCTCGTCACGGCTCCGTTCGGATGCGCCTATGGCGCGATGTACAACGTCGCGAGCATTCTCTGGAAGGAGCGGAAGGGGGGCCTGCGCGGAGGAATAACACGCGTGTATCTCTGGGAGGCGGCCGGATCCGTGTTCGGCGCGGTTCTCTTTTCATTTGTCCTCATCGAGATGGTATCGCAGCTCCAGGCGGCTCTGGTCGCCGGGAGCCTCCTCGTTATGATGACGACGCTTTCCCTTGCGAAGAGCACTTCGAACCTCGTGAGAACGGCGGCGGCGCTCGCATGCGTATTCGTCATCGCGGCCGTTTCGCCGTCGATCGATCGACGAAGCGTCGAAGCGATATATCCGGGCTACCGGGTCGAGGAGCATTATACATCGCGATACGGCGAAATCGTGATGACCGAGCGCGAGGGGATGAGATCCGTTTTCTCGGGAGGGGGGAGGATCTTCTCGTATCCCGAGCCCGAGAGATGCGAGGAAATGATCCATATTCCGCTTCTCCTGTGCGCGGAGCCCCGGTCCGTTCTCCTCATCGGAAGCTCTCTCGGCGGGGGCCTGGCCGAGGCGATCAAGCATCCGTCCGTGGCGGGAATCGATTGCGTCGAGCTCGACGGAAGCCTCTTCCGGAACGTCGAAGGGGAAGGGCGCGCGCGGTTCATCGTCGCGGACGGGAGATTCGTGGTCGCGCGCGAGCGCGAACGATACGACTGCGTCATCCTGAGCTCTCCCCCTCCGGTGAATCTGCGGTGGAACCGATTCTACACGCGGGAGTTTTTCGAAGCCGTTCGCAAGACGCTCCGTCCGGGCGGCGTGTTCGCCTTTACGCATCCCTCCTCGGAGAATATGCTCGCCGGCGAGCAGGCACGGGTTTTGAGGATTCTCGAGCGCACGCTCGAGAGCGTCTTCAGCCATGTGTGCGTCCTGCCGGGCTCGACCGCGCACTTCATCGCGAGCGAAGCGGAGATCGATCCGGCGGCGATACTGCCGCGTCTCCATGCCCGGGGCATCGAAGCCCCCTTCGTGAGCGAGGATTATCTTCCTTTCAGATTGACGGAGGGGCGTATCGCCGAAGTGCGGGCGGCTCTCGAGCAGGCTGGAAATCCGCCCGTGAACACCGATGCAAAGCCGGCGCTTCCGCTCCACGAGCTCCTTCTCGAGGGGAGCAGAACGGGATCGCGATTCATGCCGGCATTCAGGGCGATGTTTCGCGTTCCCCCGTTCATGATCGGCGCGGCGTTCGTGCTTCTGCTCTTCGCGCTCTTCAGCCTCGCGCGGTTCGGCCCCTGGTCGAGCCCGGGCCTGCGCGCGAGGCTCGCCGTCTGGAGCGTCGGCCTCGGGAGCTTTCTGTTCCAGGTTCTTGTTCTCCTCTCGTATCAATCGTTCTCGGGGATTCTCTATACCGGCATCGTGCTGCTCACGGCGCTGTTCATGGCGGGCGCGGCTGCCGGCGCGTTCGCGACGGTGAAGCACGAGCGATGGGGCACAGGCGCGGTCAAAGCGATACATCTGGGATTCATGCTCCTCGCGGCGGCTCCGGTGCTGTGGGCGGCGCTGCTCAAGAGCTTCGACATCGTATCCCTCTCCGGCTCGCTGCCCTTTTTTCTCATCGCGGGATGCGCGGGGTTCTTGACGGGGGCGTACTATGGGATCGTCGTCCGCACGGCGTTCCCCGACGGTGAAGGGTGCGTCCCGGCGGCCTTTTACGCGTGGGATCTCTTCGGGGCATGCGCCGGAGGATTGCTGGGCGGGATGATTCTTTTCCCGGCGATCGGGCTGGCGGGCACGGCGCTGTGCATCGGGCTCACGCACGCCTGCGCGCTCGCGTTGATCGCGGGGCGGTGGTGAGACCGGTCCCCTATTTGCGCAGGCCGAGCTCTCTCTCCGAAAAGACGTCCGCCGTGAACGCCTCTATCTTCGTTCCCTTTTCCTTCCAGGCATTCTCCTGAAGACCCGCCTTGGCGCATGTCTGGGCGAGGAACGTCTCGCGGTCCCATCCCCATTCGGCCGGCACCTGGGGCAGAAGAACGCCCCTGTTGGAACCGCGCGACACGATGAGCCCGTGCGTGCCGACGACGACCGTCGAGGGGTCGCGGACTTCGAACAGGGGGCTCAGGACGGAGATTTCGATCTCGATGTCCGCACATTCCTCCGCCCGCATCGGATTGAACCGATAATCGCTGAACGCGGCGGCTTTCGCCATCTCCTCGATCGTGGCGGCGAGAGGCTTTATCGCCTCGATGTATCCGATACAGCCGCGAAGCCGGCCGGCCTTCTTGAGCGTCACAAAGGCTCCCCGGGGCTCCCTCATGATGGGGGAGGGTGGAGGGGCGATCGTGAGCTTATTACCCCGGCATTCAGCCTCGATCACGCTTCGCGCGAGCTTGAGGAGGAATACCTTGTCGTCTCTCGTGAGCTCGGAGGCGGCCCGGGGCTTCGATGCTTTCGATCCCTGCGATCCGTCCTTCTCCTTGACCATCGCCGCGGAGAGGTAGCCGACCACGCTGCTCCGGTCCCCCGTGACGTCGCCCGAGTTTGCGTACTTGAGAACCACGCACTTCGTCGCGCCGAGCGACCGGGCGGCTATCATCGCCGCGACGACGGGACCGCCGCCGCACGCCTCGCCGGACTTCGATGCGAGAGCTTCGAGCATCTCCGCGGGATCGAAGCGAGCGAGCCGCTTCTGGAAATCCCCGTCGAGCTCTCTCGCCTCTTTGTCGTCGTGGAAGTGGGAGAGGTCCGTGCTCGCGACGATGAGAACGTTCCTGCCCTGGAGAGCCTCGCCGAGGGCGTTGCCCAATGCCTCTACGACCGGGGCGCTCTGATTTCCCATGACGATCGGCACGAGCTTGAAATCGCCGAGGGCGACCTGAAGAAACGGCAGCTGGACCTCCAGAGCATGCTCGCCGCGCCGGGACGCGCCTGCTTCATGCCCCTTCGCGTCGAATCGCACGAGATTGCTTTTCGCGACGATGCGCTTCGCGAGCTCGATGTCCACGGGGATATCGCCGAGCGGCGTTCGGTACGCGGTGCCTGGAAATACCGATGCATAGGAGAAATACTCCGTATGGCTCGGGCTGATGACGACGACCGCGTCGTAGGCGCGACCCGCCACGAGCTTGTAGCCGTACGCCGCGACGTGCCCCGAATACTGGTAGCCGGCGTGCGGGGAAACGATCGCGATCGCCCGGTCGCCGAGCGCGGGCGGCCGCGCCGCGTCAAGATAGCCGAGGATCTCTTTCCTGAGCGCCGCGGGATCCGCCGTGTAGAACTGTCCGGCGACCGCCGGCTTGCGCACCGTATGATCCATGTCACTCACGTCCTTCTGCGCGGCGGCCGCGGATCCGAGGACCGCGGCGCCGAGCGCGATGAAACAGAACGCACGTCCGAAGAGCATGGTCACGCCTCCTGCCAAACTCCCGGGATCGGATGGGAGCAGAAACGGCACGCCCCGTCGCGTATATCGAGACTCTCGATCCGGTATCCGCTCCGCGCGACGATTTTCCGGGAGCAGTTCGGACAGTAGGTGCTCTCCGCCGGGTGTCCCGGGACGTTTCCGACGTACACGTACCGGAGCCCTGCCGCGCGGCAGATTTCGTAGGCGGCGTCGAGCGCGGACACCGGCGTCGGAGGGAGGTTCTCGAGGCGGTACTGCGGGTAGAATCGCGAAAAGTGGATCGGAACGTCGGGTCCGAGATTGGCGGCGATCCAGCGGGCCATGTTCCCGATGCCGGCCGTGCCGTCGTTCAAGGTCGGCACGACGAGATAGACGAGCTCGAGCCAGACCCCGCGTTTGTGAATCTCGAGAATCGTATCGAGCACGGGCCGGAGGGTCGCGTTGCAGATATCACGGTAGTAGGGTTCCTCGAAGGCCTTGAGATCTATCTTGATCGCGTCGACGAGTCTGCAGAGATCGAGGAGAGGCTCCGTGCGCAGGTAGCCGTTCGATACGACGACGCTCTTGATGTTCTTTTCTCGCGCGAGCTTCGCGATGTCCTGCACGTATTCGATGTAAACGACGGGCTCGGCGTAGGTGAAGGCCACGGAGGGCGCGCGAAGCGAGATCGCCTGATCGACGATAGACGCCGGCGGCGTGCGCTTCGTTTCGACGTCTTCGGGCCGCGCCTGGGAAATCTGCCAGTTCTGGCAGAACTTGCACTCGAGGTTGCAGCCGACCGTGGAAAGCGAAACGGCCTGTGTCCCGGGAAGGAAGTGGAAGAAGGGTTTCTTCTCTATCGGGTCGAGGTGAAGGGCGCAGGGCTGCGCGTAGACGAGGCTGAAAAGAACGCCGCCGCGGTTCTCGCGGACCCGGCAATAGCCGCGCTCGCCCTTTCCGATGAGGCACGATCGGGGGCACAGCAGGCAGCGGACCCGATTCCCGCCAGTCTTTTCGTAGTACCTCGCTTCGACGGGATCCGGCGGCGATGCGGGATCGAAGGGAGCATTGACGGCAGCGGCGGCGATCATTGCCGCCGAGCCTTTCATGAATGAACGCCGCGTGATCATCTATTTCGCCCCGATCCGTTTGAATGCCGCGCCGATCCCCGCGGCGGTCCCTCGCGGGAGCGAGCCGAGGGCGTTCGCCGAGGTCGAGGATCCGATCTCGGATCCGTCCGCCCGCGCGGTTATCGCAAGGCGGTCGATCACGTTTCCCCGCGCGTCGGTGAGAACCACGCGGAGCGCGATATTCTCGAACTGCCCGTCGACGGGGAGCGGTTCCTTGAGGATTCGCTCGAACGTCGCCGCGTTGAGCTTCCGGATCAGCGCATTCACCTCGGGTGGCCGTACGGCGCGAGTCTCCCGTTCCGGCGCGCGCCATGAGGTTCCCGCTCTCTCGAACACGATCGACGTATCGGGTGTTTCATACCTCAGCGCTTGCACCGAATCCTCGTCGATAAAGGCGAAGTTCATCGCGCGCAGATTATCGGGGCTCCATGCGAAGGGCTCGAGGAGCGCCGCCTCGATCGCGACGACCTTGTCGAGCCCCGTCCGGACGACATCGACGAGGTATTCCTTCTTCTTTCCGAAGGCGATAGTGACGGTTTCCTCGCCCGTGGCCAGGACGAGCTCCCCGGCCGGGGATTTGAGGCCATACGGGGCGAGCTCTTTCGTGTCCTCCCGCACGAATTCGTGAATGACGGCGTCGGTGAGTCGGGAGAGGTACGACTCGATGGCGAGCCGGTTCGCGCGAATGCGCCTCGCCTCGAACCACCAGTATCCCTTTTCCTTCACGAGCCGGATTCGTTTCGAACCCGAGCGAATCTCCATCGCGTCGATGGATTGAAAGCCTTCCGGGAGAAAATTCTTGTCGCGGAGGTGAAAGAGACCTTTGTTCATGACGTTCCGCGTGAGATCGGTCGAAATGAGCACGGTTCGAGAGCTTCCCAGCCGGAGGTAGCAATTCGAGCCGGCCGGCGTTTCGTCGCCGACGAGCAGCGTATCCGATGCGGCGCCCCCCGAGCGATGGATGATCAGGGTCGCGAAGGGCTTGGCGAGCCCGTAGTCCGCGAAATTCCGCACGTTCTCGAGTTCGGAGATCCTGCGGCCGGGGACGATCTGGTCTATGAAAGACGAAATTTCGGGTCCCGCGCCGGGTGTCTCGACCGGAGATACGATCTTCCAGCCGGAGCCCGAGCGCGCGACTTCAATTCGCTCGCCCTTCGGATTGATGAGGATGAATCGCTCAATGTCCTCGGGCCGGTAGTGAAAGAGCTTCGCGCTCAGCTTGTGTTCCGCGACGCTCTGAGCGCGGTTCTTCTCGTCGACGAGGTAGAAATAGCCGACGATCGCCGCGAGCGCCGCGATCAGAATCCATGTCGTCGCTTTGAAATTCATTCGAATCCTCCATCAGGCGGATCGTCGCCGGTGGATGAGCACAAGCACGCCGATGCAGCCGACGAGCAGGGGCAGGCCGACAACCGGAAGCCAGAACACGGTTCGTCCCTGCCGCATGTTCAGGACGACGGGTTGGCTCACCGGATCCTTTGCCCGCACCGCGATGAGATCATCCTCCTCCGCAAGCCATCCGATCGTGTTCAGGATGAGATCCCTGTTCCCCGAGAGACCGAGATACGCGTTGCTCGCGAAATCGCTGTCGCCGAAGACGACGATCCGGCCGTAGCGCGCTGCGCCGCCTGCCTCGGCGGTCGGAGCCGGAGCGGGAACGATCTCCTTTTTTGCGACGACCGCGACGCCGAGCGGTCCGGCCAGGTCGCGGCCGGGCTCATACTGGGTTTTTCCCTTGAGAACATCGGCGAGATTCGTCTCCCCGAACGCGGAGGCGCCCGTCGAGGCGAGCACCTCGACGTCGACTTCCGACGGTTTGTCCGTGGCCGCGAGGATCGCGCGGACCTGCGGGAAAAAGGACGCAAGCCTGAAACCTTCGGTAATCGGGTGGTTTCCGTACTGATTGACGACGGGGGTGAGGTAGTTGCCGGAGACCAGTCTCGCGAACCGGTCCACGACGATGCTCCCGGTGATCTCGATCCCGTAGGCCGCGGCGATGCTCTCGAGCTGTGGAAGGTCGGCGAGGGGATCGATGAGAATAAGGATGCTTCCGCCGTCGGATATGAAGCGTTCGATCATTCCACGTTCGGACGCGTAGAGGTCCTTCTCGGGGCCCGGAATCAGGAGGATCGCGCAATCGGAAGGGATCGAGTCCCTGAGGGTGAGGAGGTTTCTGATCGCGAAGCCTTCAGCCTCGACGGAGCTCTTGAGCCCGCTCAGACCGGTCTGTTGCGCGTCGTCGATCGACTTTTCGCCGTGCCCGGTGAGACAGTAGATTACTTTTTTCGTGTCCCGCGTCACCTTGAGAATCGCGTTTGTGAGTTTTTCCTCGGTGATCTGGGTAACCTGCTCCTCGTTTCCGCCGCTCTCGGCGACGATCGCTCCATAGCTCCTGATCTTGTAACGCCTCGCCGTGACCGGGTCCTTGTCCGGATCGATGAACGAGTACTTCACGCGCGGATTCTCCGCGGCATACTCCCCGAGGAGGTCGGAAAGCACGGTTCTGGTCGGCGCGTCGGCCTTGAAGAAGCAGGTGAAAACGACATCCTCCGTGAGCCGATCGAGAATCCTCTCCGTCTGGGGCGAGAGGGAGAAGCGCTTGTTCGCCGTCGTATCGAACGACACGCCGTGCCTCGAGGCGAGGGTTTGCAGAAAGACGAGTATCGCGGCGAAGGCGATGATCGAGACGGCCGCGTTGATTCCGAGGCGTGCGCTGCGTCTCGATCCCTCGCTTCGCGCGCCGCGGAAGGTGAACGCCGCCGACGCGACGACGAGCGCGATCCCGGCGACGAGCGGGACGACGGCGAGCCATCCGCTCGAATACAGGATTCCGTATGTTATTCCTCCCGCGAGCGTGAGCACGAGGCCGAGAGGACCGAGGATTCTCGCGAGCCGTTTCATCGTCAGCTCCTCCCGTGAGATGATTCGAGAGATCGCAGCGTCATGAAGAGAAAGAACGCCGTGAGGAAGACATAATAGGTGACGTCCTGCAGATCGATAATCCCTTTCGAAAAGGAATCGTAGTGCTCGAGGAGCGAGAATTGCGCGATGACCTTCGCGAGGACGGGCCCCGCGAACGCGGACGCCCATCCGATGACGAGAAAGAACAGGGACACGCCGAAGGTCGCCGCGCCGGCGACGATCTGGCTGCTCGTGAGCGAGGAGAAGAAGATGCCGATCGCGATGAAGCACGTACCCATGAGAAAGAGGCCGAGGTAGCTCGTGAAGATGGGGCCGGGTTCCGGATTCGAGAAGATCGCGAGCATCGCCGGGTAGAGGAGCGTGCCGCCGATCATGACGGCGAACACGGTCAGCGCGGCGAGGTACTTGCCCATGACAACGGCGAGATCGCTCAGGGGGTAGGTGAGGAGGAGTTCGAAGGTCCCCTGCTTCTTTTCCTCGGCAAGAAGGCGCATCGTCAGAAGCGGGAGAACGAAGAGAAGCACGACGCTCATGTTGCCCATGAGCGGCCGCATGACTCCCTCTATCAGGTTGAGCGTGTCGGCGAGATACGGTTCGCGCCCCGCCTGATAGGAGAGGTAGTTATAGTACCGGAAGATACTGAAGAAGAAGTACCCCGAGAGCGCGAGAAAACTCCCTATCATGACGTATGCGGTCAACGACTCGAAATAATGCTGCAATTCCTTGCGGTAGATCGCGGCGAGCTTCCCCATCTAGCTCACCTCCTCGGTGACGAGCTGAAGGAATATCTCTTCGAGCGAGAGCTCCTCGCGGTAGAGCTCGAGAAGCGGAAGCCCTGCGGCGGCGAGAGACCGCGCGATCTCCTCGCGGAGGTCGCGCTCGGGCAGACACTCCACCGTGAAGGCGCCCGTTCCGTGCGCGGGCGGATCCTTTCTGACCGCGATGACGCCGTCGATCTTCGCGATGGTCTTTTCCGCGCGCGCCAGAAAGTCCCCCTCGTCCCTCAACGCGACGCGCACGACGGACGACGTGGTGAGGCGGGAGCGGAGGTTCTCGGGCGTATCGGCCGCGACGAGCTCCCCGCGGTTGATGATGATGACACGGTTGCAGACCTGGCTCACCTCGGGGAGGATATGGCTCGAGAGAATCACGGTCTTTTCCCCGCCGAGATCCCTGATGAGCTGCCTGATCTCGATGATCTGCTTCGGGTCGAGGCCGAGGGTCGGCTCATCGAGGATAAGGATCTCGGGATCGTTCAATATCGCCTGGGCGATGCCCACGCGCTGCTGGTACCCTTTCGAGAGTTTGCCGATCGTCCGGCGAGGGACCTGGTCAAGTCCGCATCGCTCGATGGCCCGGTCGACCTCGCCGCGACGCGCCGAGGGCTTCACGCCTTTGACCTGGGCGACGAAGTCGAGGTATCCGTGCACGGTCATATCCCCGTAGAGGGGATTGCGCTCGGGGAGATATCCGATGCGCTTGCGAACCTCCATCGACTGATCGAGAATGTCGAATCCGCAGACCTTCGCGGTGCCCGCGGTCGGCGGGAGATAGCAGGTGAGCATTTTCATCGTCGTCGTTTTTCCCGCCCCGTTCGGCCCGAGAAAGCCGAGGACCTCCCCCTTCTCGACCCTGAAAGCGAGATTGGTGACGCCGATCACGGCGCCGTATCGTTTCGTCAGGTTCTCCACCTGGATCATCCGTTTCTCCTCCAGGGTGCGTTTTCCGTAGGATTGCGGCGTTTGCTTGAATTCCGTAACGTGTAGTAAATAAATCTATGAATTATCGCGCGGGATGTCAAGGGAAGCGGAGAATTCTCTTTACCTCGGCGGCGCCTCGTGACTATTATTCGAAGAAACGGGAGATACGGAATCGGATGAGCTATCAGATTTCGAAGAAAAGGATTCGCCGGGGACTGCAGGTTTTCACGCTTGTGAGCCTGGGAAGCGTCGTCGTCATTTTCCTTCTCACCCATTCGCACATGACGGCCGAGGCTCTCGGGAGCATCGAGCCGCTCTGGCTTTTCTGCGCCATCCCGTTCATCCTTCTTGACTGGCTCGGCGGGGGATATCGACTCTATCTCTTCAGCCGCGTATTTCATCCCGACATCCGCTTCAAGACGTGCGTGAAAGCGAATCTCGCGAACTATTTTCTCGGATCGATTACACCCTCGCAGACGGGCGGAGGGCCGGCGCAGATCTATATGCTCTATGTCGGCGGGATGCCGGCCGTGGAGGCGACCTCGGCGAGCCTCATGGCGTTTTTCAGCACCACGTTCTTTCTCATCATAGCGGGGGCCGGCATGCTCGTGTTCAGGGGGAGCCTGCCGTTCTCCCAAGGGTATCTCCTCCATCTCTTCAACATCGGGATGCTCTTCTTCCTCGTGGTGGCGGTCTTCATGATCGTCGCGCTCGCGTTTCCCGGATTCTACCGCGAGCTTTCACGGATCATCGTGCGCATCGTGTCGCGCGTGCGGAATAAGGACTATTTGCGGGTGGGGAGCCGGGCGCACGGCGCGATCGAAGCGATCGACCGGTGCCACCGGCAGCTCATCCACTACGCGCGGCGGCATTTTCATATCTTCCTCGCCGGCATCCTCGTCAGCGCCGTATGCTTCATCTCGAAATTCGTCGTCGCCTACGTGATCGTGCGGAGCCTCGGCATGCGGGCCTCGTTTATGGACGTGGCGCTCCTCCAAATGGTGATCATTCTCATCAACTATTTCTTTCCGACGCCGGGGGCAAGCGGCGCCGCGGAGCTCAGCTCCGCGGCCCTGATGTCCTCGATCGTTTCGAAGGGTCTCATCGGCTTCTACGTCATTTTATGGCGCTTGTTGACGACCTACGTATCGGTGGCGGTGGGTGGCGGAGTCGTGCTCCACGAGCTCGGCAAGAGAGAGAAGGTGGAGGTCGATGATACGATAGCGGAGGATGTGCCCGAACCGGGATCGATCGCCGCGAAATGACGCGCGGCACAGCGATCGAACGGAGGAAGCGATACACGAAGGGATTCGAGGGATTGCCGGCGGGACGTGAAAGGGCCGGCTAAGGAAGGTTGGAGATGCGGAGAATAGTGCCGTTTCTGCTGGTGATCGCCTTGAGCGTCCTCGCTTCGACCGAGGCGCGCGGCGGGGAAAACGTATGGTATTCGGCCATGGTGCCGGGGTGGGGGCAGGTGCGCGCGGGGCATTACGGGCGCGGGGGGCTGTTCATGAGCGGCGAGCTCGTCGCCCTTACGACGCTCGTGATCGCCGATATCCAGTACGACCGCGCCGTCGAGCAATACGATCGCGCGAAAGCTTCGTATTTGAACGCTGCCTACATCGGGGACGCCGTGTACGAATATGCGCTCATGCACGAGCGATGGAACAGCGCGGAGGATCTGAATGGATTGCGGCAAACGGCGCTCTACGCGGCGATCGGTATCTGGGCCGTGAGCGTCGTGGATATGATCATCTTCGATTCGAAGGCGGAGCCGCCACTCTCGATCTCGGCGCGGCGGGACGGTTTCATCGTGACCGGTTCTCTTTCATTCTGAAAAGAGGGGATTATCATGAGGCCTTTCGCGTGGTACGCGCTTGGAGCGATCGCCGCATTGTGCATTTCATGCGGCGCAGATCACCAGGATCTTCCGACGGGCTTCGCCTACGATCCGCCCCCGACGCCGACGAATCTCGTCGTGACCGGCGGCGAGGAGCTGAGCACGATAGCGTGGAGCTATCCGGCGAGCGATCGCGGGTCGATCCGCGCATTCAGGGTATACGAGTACTTCGCGTCGTATGACATGATCCAGCTCATCGGCACGACGACCGATACCGTTTTTGTCGATTCGCTGCTCATCGGAAATCTCGGTTACTGCTACAAGGTTTCCGCGATCGATACCTCGGATTTCGAGGGATGGCGAACGGAAAGCGTGTGCGCCTTCGTGAGGAGCGCGCGCTGACCTCTCCGGAGCGTCTCCCGGCCCAAAATCCGGGCTCTCATCTCCAGAGTGCGGCAGGCGGGGAGAGCGGCTTTGTCCGCTCTCCTGGTTGTTGGCACGGAAGGTGCAAGACTTCCGCATGGTTTTTCCTGAGGTGTAGAGATGGCTTCCGGCGCAGATGCCGAAAAAACGGCAACGCAGGGTCCCCTGTATCCCCGAGACACGCTCGACGGGCAGAAGTCGTACCGCGTCATTCTGGAAGATATCGCTTCCGGCATCGAAACGACCGACTCGTTCGCGATAAAATTCTCGCTTCTCACAAAAACACCGATATCGAAAATGAAGCACGTCGTTCATCGTCTGCCCGCGCCGATCTGGTCCGGTCAGGGGCGTTCCCGGGCGGAACATATCCTCGCGCTCATCGAGGAAGCGGGAGGCCGGGGGAAAATAGTGGAAACAGGAGGCGACGCGCCGCCGCCCGCATCCCCCGCGGGCCCCGCGGATCCCGCCAAAAGCGCCAAGACCGACAAGAGCGCCAAGAGCAAGCTTGCGTGCCGTTGGTGCGGATTTCCCATGAAAGAGGATGAGACGCGCTGCGGATTCTGCATGATGGCGGTCGGGAACGTCGAGAGATCCGCGCATACGCGGGAGCCCGCAGAGCGCTCGAAAGGCATATCCCGGAAGCGCATCGTTTTCTACGCCGTCATTCTGATCCTCGGGATCATAATTGCCAAGCTTCTCACCAGGTAGCGCTCAGACGACATTCCCCGTAACCCTAGAAAAAGGTCCCTTGCCCGGGCGGCTCGATCGCGATGCTTCGGAGCGACGGATACGTCTCGACGAGCGCGTCGGGCATTCGTTGTCTCTCGTGTGAAAGGAGGTATTTCATCTGGAACGCGTTCACGAGCGCCTGGGCGCGGAAGTGGTTGTTCGTGATGATATAGAGCGCATCGGATTTCGCGGCGATCCGCTCGGCCCGCTGTTTCCATTCGTCCATCTCCTCCTCGCGATAGAGGTAATCGTAGCGTTCGTCGCGTCCGGCCCCTCTGCGCGCCCAGTCCGCGCGGTTTCGGCCGTGAAGCCGGATATACGCGAGGCGTCGATCGGTGACGATTTCCGTCGGAGGCATGGATTCGCCGACGGCCGGCTGGTCGATGTTGCAGAAGGCGAGACCGCATTCCGAGAGGAGCGTTTCTGTTGACGGCGCATTCCAGGAGCCGTGGCGAAGCTCGACCGCCGTCGGGAGCTCCGTGAACCAGCGGCCGAGGCCGGCGAGCAGCCCTCGGTTCTCGGGAGAATCCCGGAAGGACCACGGGAACTGGAGAAGAAAGCCGCCGATCGCGTTCCGCGCGAGGAGCGGATCGAAGGAATGGATGAAGCGCCGCGCTTCATCGGCCGTGCCGGCCCGTTCGTGCGTGAACCGCTGGAGAACCTTCACGGTGAAGGTGAATCCGCTCGTGTCGGCGATGCGTTCTGCCCAGCTCCGCACGAGATGCTGCGGGGGAGTCCGATAGAAAGAGCTGTTGAGCTCGATGCAGTCGAAATAGCGGGCGATGGTGAGCAGCCCGTCGATTCTTCTGCCCGCCGGGTACACGGGGCCGACCCAGTCCGCGTATGACCACCCCGCGGGGCCGACGTGAATCGCTGCGCTTGTCGGACCGGTTTCCATCATCCAGACCTCGAGCTCAGAATAACGTTCACGGCGCAGTTTTCCAATGGCAAATGCGGCGTATATCGCGTATAAGGACGGTATGCGTGGTTTCGAGCCTCAGAGATCCGAGCGGATCGTGCTTTGCGCGATCGTTGCCATCGCTCTGGTTCTCAGATTCTTCCGCCTCGCGCACCAATCGCTCTGGGTCGATGAGATCCTCTCGTACAAGGCGTTCGTTTCGGTTGCGGGCGTTCCGTACTGGAAGAAATTTCTCTACGATGTGCACGGGCCCCTCTATTCGCTCTTCATGCATTTCTGGAGCGCAGTGTCGGAATCCGATTTCTGGCTCAGGACTCCGAGCGCGGTCGCCGGCGTGCTCGCCGTCTACGCCCTGTTCCGGTGGTTCGTGGAAATCGGGAGGAGGGATCTCGCGCTTCCCGCGGCGCTTTTCCTGGCGCTGAGTCCATTTCACCTCTACTACTCCCAGGAGCTCAGATTTTACGCGTTCCTTTCGCTGTTCGCGGTGATCGCGCTGATCGCCTTTGAGCGTTTCCGCGCCGCTCCGACCGCGCGGAGCGGGGCGCTGCTCGGCGTCGCATTCGCCTGTGCCTGCCTTTCGCACTTTTCGGCGCTCTTTCTCGGCGCGGCGTTTTTCGTCTACCTCGTCTTCAGCGGGCGGTTCAGGGGAACTCATCTCCGCTGGGGCGCGCTGGCTGCGGCGATCGCGCTCGTCATGATTTCCCCCTGGATTTATCGGGAGATCTGGTTTCTGCGGCAGATACACATCGTGGACATCTCGACGCTCCCGGTCGAGGAGCGGTTGCGGGGGGCCCTCACCCTGAGCCGCTGGTCGTACCCGTATGCGCTCTTCGCATTCTCCTCGGGGTATTCCCTCGGCCCCGGTCTCCGCGAGCTTCATGGCGCGACGACCGCATCCGGTCTTTTCGCGAAGCACGCGGTCGCGATCGGCGCGACGGGCATCCTCTTCGGCGGTCTTCTGCTATCGGGGATCATCCGTTCTGCGCGGCGAGGCCAGCTCGGGATCTTCCTCGCGGTTATTCTCGTCACGATCGCGTCGGCCACCGCCGTCACCGCTTTCAATATCAAGGTATTCAACGTGCGGTATCTCATGTGCGCCTTCCCGCTGTATATCGCCCTCCTCGCGTACGGGCTGCCCGCGGGGAAGCGATCGCGTCTCATCGCCGCCGCCGCCGTATGCGCGCTCATGCTCGTTTCGGATCGCAACTACTATTTTGATCCGGCGTATGCGCGGGAAAACGTGCGGGACGCCGTCGCGACAGTCATGAAGGGGGAGGAAGGCGGCGATCTCATTTACGCGCCGGCCGTCGAGGAGGTAGCCGCCCATTATTACCGGGGGCCGAACAGGATACGTTTTGTCGATCCGTCCGGTCTCGGGCAGAGCCTCCTCGATGAGGAGATTGCCGGCGGCTTCGCCTCGCATCCGCGCATATGGTATCTGCGAAGCCGAAGCTGGGACAAGGATCCCGGCGACATGCTCGTACGATCCTTGCGCGCGCGCGGGACCGCCGAGATGACCTGGACCGCCCCGGGTGTCGATCTGACCCTGTACGTCAAGCGAATGCAATAATCATCCGTGCATGCCTGCACGGGGCCCTCCGCGCCTCCCATTGACAGAACCCGGAATCGGGATATACTTACATAAGGGTCGGTATCATCAGGGGAGGGGAACCCGTGATGAGCGAAAGCCCGAGAGATACAAGGTATTTCCGAAGAGCCATGGGCGGCAGCTGTATGGCTTTTTTTATGCCCGGGGGTACGCGCGGTTCGAGAACGGCTCGCTGCCGCTCCGAATGGCAAGGAGGCTCGAGGTCATGAAATGGATACTGATCCTCTGCGTGTGCGGCGTGCTGGCCGCTTCTTTCGGATGCTCGTGCGTTTCGACCGTTGAAAGGGCAAACCGGACCCCGGTGGCCTGCCGCGAGGATTACGTCAAGCTCCATCCGGAGTGCGACCACGGCGAGAGCATCGTAAACGGGGAGATCGTGCGCGGGATGAACTCCCATGAGGTTCTCGCCTCGTGGGGGCTTCCGAGCGTTTATGTCGTCACGAGAAAGTCCCCGACGGAGCAGTGGATCTACTATCTCAAGGATCGCGACTCGCTCACGATGCTCATCTATACGCTGACGTTTGCCGATGATACGCTGCAGGTATGGGATGTCGATCAGAAGCGCTTCGTGGGGCAGGGAATGGCCTCGACCGACGACATGAGCCACGCGGTGCCCGGCGAGACGGTTCAGGATGGGCGGAGGCGGTAGCGCTGACGCGCCCGCAGGCGTGCGGGGAGCGACTGAGCCGTTTTTCGGGGTAAGAATCCCCGCCGGGGGGCTGCCGCGCCGGGAGAGCCCCTTTTTCAAACCGATAGCAACTTCTTGACATCAACTTCCCTCCAAACTATCCTCACCCGTGATTGTTCGGAATGCGCGAATGCTCCTCGAGAAAGGATTCTGCCCCATGATCGTAAAGCATCTTCGGCTCGCCGAAGAGGATGAACGGGATCCGCTGCACGACATGTTCGGCTTGTTCGCGAACGAGCGCTCCGGGCGCGGCAAGGTGCGGATCCATTCCGACCTTACCTGGGAACCGGCGACGGATATCGTTGAAACCGAGAGCGAGATCGTCGTTACGGTGGACATCGCCGGCATGTCCGGTAAGGACATCAGCGTCGTGACCGACGGGAAAACACTCCGGATCAACGGCACACGACGGAGTCCCGCCGCTCCGGGGACCAAGCAATTTCATATGCTCGAGATACCGTGCGGGCCGTTCGAGCGCGCTGTCGAGCTCCCGGGCCGCGTCGATCCGGCGAAGGTATCCGCTCACTATTCGAAGGGGATGCTCCAGATCCGGATCCGGAAGCTCGATCCGGCGGAATACGTGAAAAAAGTGGAGATCGATTGAAACCCACGCGCCGAAGCCATCGAATAGGCAACGAAGTCGACGCCATAGCCGAAGGAAGCGAACTTCTTCGCGAAATTCCGGAGGAGCTCGCGATCATTCCGATCAATGACGCCGTCGTATTCCCCTACATGCTCATCCCGCTTATCCTCACCGACACGAATCTCATCAGGCTCGTCGACGAAGCGCTCGCCGGAAGCAAGATTGTAGGCGTTTTCACGCAGGTCGACAAGGGCGTCCAGACGCCAGGCCCGAACGATATCCACCGCACGGGGTGCGCGCTCCTCATCCAGAAGATGGCGCGATTCCCCGACGGGCACGTCCGGATCATCGGGCAGGGGATCGCGAGGATTTCCATCAGGCAATTTACCGACGAGCTTCCCTTCATGCGCGCGCGGGTTGCGGTTCTCCCGGAGGAGGATCCGAAAGACGACAGAACGAAGGCGCTCATGCGGAACGTCGTTTCCGCCTTCTTCGCGATCGTCGATTCCTCCGAGAGCTACCCCGAGGAAACCAAGGGGATCGTAATGAGCATCAGGAGCGCGGGGAGACTCGCCGACATGCTCACGGCGAACCTCGCCATGGATATCGCCGATAAACAGAAGGTTCTCGAGATCCTCGATCCGGTGAAGCGGTTGGGTTTCATTTATGAATTCATCACGGGCGAGCTCGAGATCGTGAAGATAGGAGAGAAGATCAAGCGGGATGTCCGCAAGGAGATGGACAAGGAGCAGCGCGAATACTTCCTTCGCCAGCAGATCAGGGCGATCCAGAAGGAGCTGGGCGAGGAGGACGTCGGCCTCGAGATGGACGAGTTGAAGGAGAGGATCGACGGGGCGGCGATGCCGGCGGCCGCGCGGGAGGCTGCCCTCAAGGAATGGGGGCGCCTCAGGAAGATGTCGTCGAGCTCGGCCGAATACATCGTGGTGCGGACCTATCTCGACTGGTTTCTCGAGATCCCCTGGGAGCGATCGACCCGGGATATCCTCGATATCGAGCGGGCTCGCCGCGTTCTCGACGCGGACCACTACGATCTCGATCCGGTGAAGGAGCGCATTCTCGAATTTCTTTCGGTCAAGAAGCTCAAGAAGAGCCTCAAGGGATCCATCCTGTGCTTCGTGGGTCCCCCGGGCGTCGGGAAGACCTCGCTCGGCAAGAGCATCGCGAGCGCTCTCGGCCGCAACTTCGTGCGGATGTCGCTCGGCGGCATCAAGGACGAAGCCGAGATCCGGGGCCACCGGCGCACCTATATCGGCGCGCTGCCCGGCAAGATCATCCAGGGAATACGCACCGCGGGAAGCAACAATCCCGTTTTTATGCTCGACGAGATCGACAAGCTCGGGAACGATTTTCGAGGCGATCCCGCGTCGGCGCTTCTCGAGGTGCTCGATCCGGAGCAGAACAATTCCTTCGAGGATCATTACATCAATATCCCGTTCGATCTTTCGCGTGTCATGTTCATCACGACGGCGAACGTGCGGGACACGATTCCCGCGCCGCTCCTCGACCGGATGGAGGTGCTCGAGCTTCCCGGCTACATCACCTATGAAAAGACGAGAATTGCGAAGCGATTCCTCATCCCGCGCCAACTGTCGGAAACCGGAGTGCCGGCGCGGAAGCTCCTCATCGCGGACGACGCGATCGGGCGGATCGTCGAACGATATACGCGGGAAGCGGGGGTGCGGAATCTCGAGAGGCGCATCGCGGCAATCGCGCGAAAAAGCGCCCGAAAGCTCGTCGAGCGGCGCAGCGGTCCCTTCCGCATCACTCCCGGTAATCTGAAGAGCTGGCTCGGGCCCGAGGAGTATCCCGAGGAGGAGATGCGTCCCGTTCCGGCCGTCGGGGTATCGACCGGCATGGCCCGCTCGTCCGCGGGGGGAACGATTCTCTTCATCGAGGCGATCACGGTCAAGGGAAGCGGGAAACTCAAACTCACGGGTAATCTCGGGGAGGTCATGAAGGAGTCGGCGGAGGCGGCGCTCAGCTATGTCAAATCCCGATACGCGGTCGAGGGCGGCGAGCGCCCGTTCTTCGACGTGTACGACATTCACCTCCATGTGCCGGCCGGGGCGGTGCCGAAGGATGGGCCGAGCGCGGGAGTCGCCATCGCGGCCGCGCTCGCGTCGCTCGCCCTGAACCGAAAAGTCCGCAACGAGGTCGCCATGACGGGAGAGGTGACTCTCACGGGGAAGGTGCTCCCGGTCGGCGCGATCAAGGAAAAGGTCATCGCGGCGAACCGGGCGGGCATCCGGGAGATCATCCTGCCGCGTTTGAATGAAAAGGATCTCGAAGAGATTCCCAAGCGTATCCTGAAGGGCATGCGCTTCCGGTTCATCGATCGGGTTGACGAGGGAGTTTCGCTGGCCCTCGTCGCCGAGAGAGCGCCGCGCGCATCGCGGCGAAGGCGGCGGTATGCGCGAACGTGAGAACGGACGATATCTCGTTCCCCGGCTGTTTTCCTATTTCGCGCGGAGCGTCGGCAAGACGAACGCGTTCCATCTTCCCGCCGATATCGCCAACGCCTCATCGCTGATCTTCATCGACTCGGGAGACGTCGTCGATCTCCTGTTCGCCGCGCCGGTCATTAATTTCTTCGCGACGCATTTCCCGCTGATAAAGACGACGTTCCTCGTGCAGAGCGCGGACGCGGAGCTCGTGAAAGGTCTCATGCGCGTGAACGCGATCATCTCGTACGAGCCCCGGCAGCTCAAGCTCTATTCGGCCGATTATCTCGCGCTGATGCGGAAGCTCAGGAAGAAGAATATCGACGTCGCCATTCTCCTCGATCGCGGGTTCTCCCTCGAGAGGCAACTGCTCGCATTCGCGATCGGCGCGCCGATACGGATCGGATTCGCGCATCCGCTCGCCTTTCCCTTTCTCAATTGCGAGGTCCGTCTCTCGGAGGGGGGATACGAGGGGAAGAAGATGCCGAGGATTCTCCAGGCGATCGGGATCAAGCTCGACGAAGGGTGGGACGCGGTCTCGCTTGTGCCGCGCGAGATTCAACACGCCCGCCAGCTCAAGCATTTCTGGAAACCGGAGAAGGATCTCCTCATGGTGGGGCTCGATCCGAGCAGCAGCAAGACGAGGCACCACGTCATACCGGAGATCGTCGCGTACCTCGCGAACAATCTCGCGAGCCGCCGGCGGGCGAAGTTCCTTATCTTCGCCAATCCCTGGGACGAGAAGCTCGTCCGGGATCTCACCGCGGAGCTCAAGGGGGACGTGATCGATCTCAAACCGGAGAGCCCGAGCGAAACGATCGCCCTCCTTTCTCAGTGCGACCTCTTTCTTTCCGGCAACACGAACCTCTTCCATTTCGCGGCCGCCCTCAAAGTGCCGACGATAGGGCTGTTCACCAAGTTCGATCGATCGGGATGGATTCCGGAGGGCGCCGCGAACGTCAGGATCTTCCAGGGGACGCGGGGGGAAAAGCTCTCGCTCAAGGACTTTTTCTGCATCGTCGAAGAGGTGCTCGCCGCGAGGGACGCGCCTTCGGCGGAGCATTAGCGCGCACCGAGGGGAGATGACGCCGTGTCCCGGCCTCGCGCAAACAACACATACGTGAGACTGCTGAAATACCTGGTGCCGCTCTGGCGGCGCATGGCGGTGCTTTTCGTCGTCACCGCGCTTTTCGCCGCGTTGAGCGGCGTCTCGCTCGGGCTCATTCCGCCGTTCCTGCATATCCTGTTCGGAAACGGAACGGCCCCCGCCATCACGGAACAGGTTTCAGCCGAGCGCGGAATCCCGCTCCCCGGATCATTGGAGCGGGCGAAGACGACGGTTCTCGATTCGGCAAGGGGTTTTATTTATGGAGGCAGTCCGGTTGAACGCCTCGCCCGTTTCTGCCTAGTATTTCTGGGCCTTATGATCTTCAAGAACATATTCGGCTACCTGAGCATGTACATGACGATCAGTCTCGAGCAATCGGTCCTCTTCCGGGTGCGGAACGACCTGTACAGCAAAACGCAGATGCTTCCGCTCTCCTTTTTCGACCGCGAGAAAACGGGGCATCTCATTTCGCGGATCACGAACGACGTGACGAATCTGCGCGGCGTCGTGGTTGGTTCGCTCACGAGCATGGTCCAGAACGGCCTCATGGCGGTCATCGCGCTCGCGATCGTGTTTCTGACGTCATGGAAGCTCTCTCTCCTCGCGTTCATTCTTCTTCCGACGAACGTCCTGCTCATCGGTATCATCAGCCGCAAGCTTCGCAAGAAGAGCATGCGCGCGCAGGAGCGGATGGCCGACATGACCTCGGTGCTGCAGGAAACGATCTCGGGCGTCCGGGTCGTGAAGGCGTTCGGGATGGAGGAATTCGAGAAGAAGAAATTCAACGAGTTCAACAGAAGATATTTCAAGGAATATCTCAGGATGCGCCGCCTCGCGGAGTTTGCCTCGCCGACGAGCGAGACTCTCGGGACGATCGCGGCCGTCGTTCTCATCTGGTACGGCGGCAAGCTCGTGCTCAGCGAGAACCTCGATGCGGCGAACCTGATGCTCTTCATCGGGGCGATGCTATGGGTCATTTCACCGATCAAGAATTTGAGCAAGCTCAACAGCACGATCAACGAAGGGCTCGCCTCGGGGGATCGCATATTCCAGGTCCTCGACATCGCGTCCGAGCAGGAAGAATCGGGCACCGGGGAAATCGACGATTTTCGCGACGAGATCGTGTACGAGAACGTCACGTTCAGCTATGGGAACAATATCGACGTGCTGCGCGACGTGAGCTTTCGCATCAAGCGCGGGGAGGTCGTCGCCGTGGTGGGCCCGAGCGGCGCCGGCAAGTCCACCGTCGCGGATCTGCTGCCCCGTTTCTATCGCCCCACGCGAGGGAGGATTCTCCTCGACGGGGTGGACATCGCGAGCGCGTCGATCACCTCGCTCCGCTCGCTGATGGGGATCGTCACGCAGGAGACCATTCTCTTCAACGATACGATCTTCAACAACATCGCCTACGGCATGGAGAACTGCCCCGAAGAAACGGTCGTGCGCGCGGCGAAGGCCGCCAACGCGCACGAGTTCATCCTCGCCGCCCCGCAGGGCTACCAGACGATCATCGGCGATCGGGGAGTGCAGCTCTCGGGCGGCCAGCGCCAGCGGATCGCCATCGCGCGCGCCCTTCTCAAGAATCCCAAGATCCTCATACTCGACGAAGCGACGAGCTCCCTTGACGTCGAGAGCGAGACGCTCGTGCAGGAAGCGATCGACCGGCTCATGAAGGGAAGGACGAACTTCGTCATCGCCCACCGTCTTT
>Ga0315286_10001271_pt1 | contig 22773 bp, 20 predicted proteins | sample YL17G10_0_MG_FD_205038 | JGI IMG/M metagenome (GOLD analysis project Ga0315286, IMG submission 205038) | Sediment microbial communities from Yellowstone Lake, YNP, Wyoming, USA - YL17G10_0 | ecosystem: Environmental > Aquatic > Freshwater > Lake > Sediment | place: USA: Wyoming | collected...
ACGGCCCCCTTGAAACCAGTTTCGGCCAAGAGCACAGCCACACCGACGTCTGACGATGCGCTTGCGGTCCCCAGCTCCGCGACTCGCGTGGACTTCTCGAGGACATCGACACATGCCGAGGCCGTTTCCAGAGGCACGCTTGCAGCGTGCCTCAAGGCCCTCTGGAAATCTTCGACGGTCTTCGGGTTCTCATCCTCCCTCCTCGCTCTGGACGCCAGGACCACCTTGTCGTATGAGTCAGCATCTTCTCTGGCGTGAGATATCAGGTCATCTCTCAACGTCACTAGCGATGCCTGGAGCCTCTCAAGCTCCGGTTTCCTAGCCTCGTGCTTCTTGTTCTTCGCCGTGATCGCACACACCATAGCCAGAAGCGAAGCGGCCATCCCGCCAGCTGCTGCGGCTGCTGTGCCTCCGCCGGGAGAAGGCATATCGGACGACAGTTCGAGGCAGAACTTTCGCAATGCCTCGACATCCTTCAACCCCAAATTCTCCTCTCCAGAACCTGATCGCTCGAGAACCGGCTGATCTTCAGGAACTTCGCCGCGAGGTCGCACACTGCTTCCAAGGGTATGAGGCCGACTATCTCGCTCTCCGCAATCTCGACTCCTCGTTCCTCGGCCTCCTTCCTCACAGCCTCGAACACCGTCGAGATGTGAGTGACCGTGTAGTCTGTCAGGTTCATCGAGACCTGCACCGTGCCCCTGGCCTCCAGTGCGAACCCGAGAGCTTTGACCTTTGGCAGGCCTCCGCTGCTAGCTCTGATCTTCTTGGCGATCTCCTTGGCTATGTTCACATCAGTGGATTTCAGGTCCACGTTGAACGCGATCAGAGGCATCCTAGCACCGACTGCCACTGCCCCCGCGGTCGGATGGAGCATCCTGGGACCGAAGTCTGGATACCTGGACTCGTCCGTCAGGATTGCCTGTCTGAGTCCCTCGAACTCACCCCTCCGAACGTTCTCTAGGTTGACCCTCTCAGGCTTCTTCGCCGCTGACTCGTAAAGATAGACGGGGATCTTGAGCTCCTTCCCGATTCTCGCGCCGACCTTGTGCGCGATCTCGATACAGTCATCTATCGTGACGCCTGATATCGGCACGAAGGGGAGGACATCGAGCGCCCCCATGCGCGGGTGCTGTCCCTTGTGCTTGTTGAGGTCTATCAGCTCAGACGCCGCCCTCGCCCCTCTGAACGCGCCTTCTTGTACGGTGTCCTTGCCTCCGGTGAACGTGACGACGGACCTGTTGTGGTCGGGGTCAGATTCGACGTCGAGTATCTTGATCCCAGGGACGGACCGGATGGAGTAGACGATCTTGTCTATCACATCCTTTCTCCGCCCCTCGCTGAAATTGGGTACGCATTCGACTATCGTGGGCATTCTCTCGGACCGGACATCGGCATCGCATTAGCTGGTAATTAAGCACGTCGAGCGTGTGGTTAGGCACGAGGCCGCGTCACTTCTTGATGATATCCACTGCCGCGACCCTCTCGAGCACTAGGTCCTTCGGATCGCTCTTGCCAATGGTGTCGAGTTCCTGTTGGGTGATGCCGAACCTCTTGAGCCTGTCGACCGAGACGTCCTGAGGCTTATCATCTAGGATCCGCCATGAGCTGTCGACCTCGAGGTCCCCTCCTGACAGCCGGGCGACCACGACCTCTTCTGTCGTCTGGTCGACGGACATCTTCTTGATCGCGCTCGAAAGCTGCTTCTCACCCGAGGCGTACAGGAGCGTCTCCATCGAGAGCGAATCCGAAGAGTTGCGTCGACCATCTATGGCCTTCTTCGCACGAAACAGAGCGCTCCGCACGTGGTCTAGACCAAAGACCATGTCTGACCTCATCACGAGGACCTGCGCCCCCGAGCTGAAGGCTGGGTTCACCGTCCTTTCCAGAAACGCCAGAGCATACCCTCGATCGACCTTGACAACCCACGCCTTCAGGTCCTTGGTCGCTTCTTCCACTATGTGAGGCATCGTGCTCGGCCCTACGGGCCCTACGTATATCTATATTATATCAATTTTCACGCTGCATAAGCACGATTGACGCTGAGCGTTCACTCAGATGGTTTAGAAGCAAGAGAAATATGATTGTTCGCAGCATGGTCTCGTGCTCAACCATTGCTGCGAGTTGTGGTTTGCCGGATCGCGATGGATGCGCGGTCAGCCCGCGACAATGGATCCCAGGACGGGCTTGAACATCCAACCATCCTTGTTCTGGACTATCGACTTCGACAGGTCGATGTCCACGGTCAGTTTCGTGGTGGTGTCTTTCACGATCGTGAATGGTCTGATTATCTTCAGCTCCCCCGAAGGTACCCTGAAGTTGACATGCGTCCCGTTATCGAGGGTCCCGGTCACGCTCACCACGACGATGCGTATCTGCGTGTACTTGCCCACACTCACATTGCCAGATGCGAGCAGCTCTGATACATTAACAAGGACCGCGACGTCCAGTGTACGTTCGTCCAGCTTGAGAATGTGCCATCCGCTGTCGTTCTTTGCGATGGTGTTCGAAGCGTTGTTGTCATCGAGTCCTGCCTGGTGTATCTTGACAGTTGAGAATGTGACGTTGATGTGAGTCCATCCAGCGGGCGCATCCTTCACGTTGATAACTACCCTGCCCGTGGCGGCATCTCCGCGCGTGAGTAGATATGCCCCAGCTCCCCCGAGTATCACGATGGCTGATACTCCTAGAGCTAACAATGCAATTCCTTTTGATGTCATGGCAGCTCCATTGTGGGCATTCTGATATAAACATTTCCGCAGAAAGAATCAACGTCAGTATTGATTTCGGACTACGTGCTAGAAACGGCTCGATGATCGCTTCGACTTCGTTGCTCGGCGTCAGTTGAATCGACAATTCCCATTCATCCGATTGCAGTATGCAAATCGGGAAGAATCGCAAATCCACACGGATGGAGCCCGAGACGATCCCCTTTCAATCTTCCTCAGCCGCCGGACCGCATCTTCTCAAACGTCCCTTTCAAGATGTTGTTGATTACCTGTAATCCTTCAGCGACCGCTGCTTATCCTCGATTTCGACAGGCATCCCCGGTTCGGACTGACCGAGCTGGTCCTTGATCGATCTTGCGACCGCCTCTCCTATCGTCGGTATCTGCTTCAGCCTGTCATAGCTGGTGTTCCTGAGATCCTCGATGGTCCTGATGCTCCGGTCGTACAATGCCCTAGCCCTCACCCTGCCTATTCCCTTCAGCTTCACCAGCTCCAGCAGCTCGCTCTTGATGCCGTAGCGCATCCGCGTGCGCATCTCCCTGACCTCGTCCAGCGCATCCTTGTTGAACAGCTCGGCCAGTCGGGCCATTGCGTGGACCAGCCACTCCGCGAGCTCCATCTTGTTCCTGATGTCTCCAGGGCCTATGTTGAACCCGTGGGCGATGTCGTTCTCGTGAACTTCGGACATCCAATCGCTCAAGAGCTTGGCCGTCTTGACCTCGGATAGGAATATCTCGTACTTGCCCAGGTCCGACGGCGGCTCTATCAGCAGCTGCTCGTTCACCTCGCTCTCGAACTCCTCTATCCATGAGTAGTCCGATTGGCGCAGGTACAGGAGGCCCATGTCCGGGACCGCGCATATCGTGTGTAGTATCCCGAAGCTCTTGCCGGAACCATATTTCGTGAGCGCATCTTTCATGATGACGGCTGACTGCGGGTCTATGTAGAGGTCGCTGACGCACTTGCCGAACAGAGTGGCCCTAAGAGGTTCGTCGGGATGCACCATGCCCTGTCCCTGGAGGAAGTCAACCACCTTCTCGATCGTCTCGGTCAGATAGGTCACTTCGGTCTGATGTGCGAGGAAGGTCTTTCCGAAGAAGGATCTCAGGTCGTCAATCGATGAAGTCGCCTTCGTGGCGATAAGGGCCAGAACATGCGATCTGATGGCGGGCTCCGTCCCGAGCTTCGAGTAGATGTTCTCGTTTTCGCCCAGAAGGTAGGTCTCAAGGAGCATGTCCTTCTCCTCCTCGTTCCTCGCGATCAGTATTGCCTCGCCGTACTTGTCGAACCTTGGCCTCCCGGCCCTGCCGCACATCTGCTTGATCTCGAGCACGGGTATGGTCGTGTAACCGATGTTCGAATCGAATCGCTTGACGTCCCGGACCAGGACCGTGCGTGCCGGCAGGTTGATCCCCGCTGCAAGCGTGGGCGTGGCGACTATGCATCTGATAAGTCCATTCTTGAAGTTCGATTCCACGAGCTTCCTCTGAGGGCCCGTAAGGCCAGCGTGATGGAACGCGCAGCCGTTCCTGAGGCACTTCCCGAGCTTGCTCCCCATCGTAGTCGGTTCGTCCTGCTCCCCTATCAGCTTCCTCGCGACCTTGCCCAGCTCTGCAGAGTTGTATCCGCCCGCGGTTTTGACGACCTTTCCGAGCTCCCCCGCGAGCGATTCGCTCGCCTTTCGCGTGTTGACGAACACCAGACACTGCCCTCCAGAGCCGAGGGCGCTCTTGACCAGTCCCTGGACCGGTTCCTCATCGTCGAGGAGGACGCGCTTCGAGTTGTCCGTGAAAAAAATCTTGCCGTCCGCATACACCCCTTCCTTCAGAGGCACGGGCCTCCAGTCGCTCTCGATCAGCTCGGCACCGAGCCATTCTGCCAGCTCCGAAGCGTTCCTTATCGTCGCGGAGAGGGCGATGATCTGCGCTGTGGGGTTGAATGTCCTGAACTTGACCAGAGTGACCTCGAGTGTGGGTCCCCTCCCGGGGTCGTTGATCAGATGGACCTCGTCTGCTACCACGACGGACAGCTGGTCCAGCCATTTGGATCTGTGCCTCAGAAGCGAGTCCGCCTTCTCGGAGGTCGCGATGACGATGTCGTACAGGTGGAGCTTCGGGTCTACATCATCGTAGTCGCCTGTTGATTCTCCCACCCTTATCCCGAGGTCCTGGAACTTCGCGAGGTCATCGAACTTCTCGGAAGCGAGGGCTTTCAAAGGCACTATGTACAGTGCCTTCCCGCCTCGCAGGACGGCCTGGAGGATGGCAAGATAGGCCACCAAGCTTTTGCCAGACGCTGTGGGGATCGCCAGGACGACATTCTTCCTAGCGAGGGTCGGTCCTATGGCATCCTCCTGGGGTGGATACAGGGCCTCGATGCCCTCATCCTTGAGCTTCTTGACAATCCTGGGATCCAGGCCCAGCTCGTCAATCCTCATTCCCGACCTCTCAGCATGGCGACGCTCTTACGGATGGCAGTCTCCCTAATATTTGTTCGTGGGGGACGATGTAAGTGCGGAACCATGATTCCGTCGCAATACCGTCGGATGACATACTGGCTCTACCAACAAGTGCGCTCCCTCACGGCAAAAGCCTTATTTAGCACGAGGGTTAATAGCTTGGACAGTCACGGTTGTGACTATTACTGGTGCAGCTAATGGCAACGAGTGATTCTTGGGGGTCGACGCTGGGCCTTTCGGACCTCGAGGATTGGATCAAATCCAAGTCCTTCGAGACAACGGCCGATGTGAAGATACCCCCGCAACTGGTGGACCAGGTCATAGGCCAAGACGAGGCCGTGACGGTCATCCGCAAGGCCGCTGAGCAGAAGAGGCACATCATTCTCATAGGCGACCCTGGCACTGGGAAATCCATGCTCGCGAGATCCATGACAGACTTCCTCCCCAAGGGTGAGATGCAGGACGTCATCGCCTACAACAACCCCGAGGACCAGAACGAGCCGAAGATCAGGATCGTTCCAGCGGGCAAGGGCAGGGAGATCGTCCGGGCGCAGAAGCTGGAGGCGGAGCAGAAGAAGGCTCAGAAGAACTCCTCCTGGCTCATGCTCATCATGATGTTTATCGCACTGGGCGCTATGGTCTCGTGGATCCAGAAGGATTTCACACCGCTCCTCATAGTGGTCGTGGGCGGTCTGGTCCTGTACTGGCTCGGACGGTCGTTCGGGCAGAAGCGCGAGGCGATGTTGATCCCGAAGCTGCTCGTCACTCACAAGCCCGATGAACCGGCGCCGTTTATAGACGCCACGGGCGCACACGCAGGAGCATTGCTGGGCGATGTGAAGCACGATCCGTTCCAGAGCGGCGGGCTTGAGACCCCAGCTCATGAGAGACTTGAGCCAGGGGCGATCCACAAGGCGAACAGGGGCGTCCTGTTCATTGACGAGATCAACTTGCTCAGGATCGAGAGCCAGCAGAGCCTCCTTACGGCGCTCCAAGAGGGCGAGTTCAGCATCTTGGGACAGAGCGAGAGGAGCTCAGGCGCGATGGTCAAGAGCGAGCCCGTTCCGTGCAATTTCATACTCGTCGCGGCTGGCAACCTGGACGCGGTCTCGGGGATGCACCCCGCACTGAGGTCCAGGATCAGAGGTTACGGTTACGAGATTTACATGCGGAGCACGATGCCCGACAACGAGCAGAACAGGGACAAGCTGATCAAGTTCGTGGCTCAGGAGGTGTCGAAGGACAAGAAGATTCCTCACTTCGACAAGGGCGCGGTGGCCGAGATCATCCGCGAGGCTCAGAGAAGAGCTGGGCGGCGGGGGATGCTCACACTCAGGCTGCGCGAGCTGGGCGGATTGGTGAGGGTCGCAGGCGACATAGCGACCGAGAGGAATGCGTCCGTTGTCGAGTCGAAGCACGTCCTCGAGGCAAAGAAGATTGCCAGATCGCTCGAGCAGCAGGTGACGGACAGGGCGGTCGAGCGAAGGAAGGATTACAGCATATCGTTGACCGAGGGCGCGGTCGTCGGCATAGTCAATGGACTTGCAGTGCTCAATGCCGAGTCCTCAATGTCGGAGTTCTCAGGGATAGTGACGCCGATAGTCGCCGAGGTCACACCGCCCCAGAACAGGGAGGGCGGCAAGATCATTGCGACCGGCAAGCTCGGCGAGATCGCGAGGGAGTCGGTGCAGAACGTCTCCGCGCTCATCAAGAAGTACACGGGCGAGGACATCAGCAACCACGACATACATGTGCAATTCATCGGGACCTACGATGGTATTGAGGGGGACAGCGCCTCGATAGCCGTCGCGACAGCGGTCATATCGGCCTTCGAGGAGATCGAGGTGGATCAGAGCTGTGCAATGACCGGGAGCTTGAGCGTGAGGGGCCAGGTTCTGCCGGTTGGAGGCGTCACGGCCAAGATAGAGGCGGCCGCTGAGATAGGCCTGAAGAAGGTTCTCATTCCGGAGGAGAACATGAAGGATGTTCTCCTTGAGGACAAGTACATCGGCAAGATCGAGGTCATACCTGTCCGCACTCTCAACGATGTTCTTGTGCACGCCCTTGTGGGCTCTCGTAAGGAAGGGCTCCTGAAAAAGCTCGCAGCCCTTGTTGCCGCGAAGCGCCCGTCGTCTCCAAGCCCTCTCCCGGTGACCGACAGAGCAGCGGTCCATTGAAACTGAGGTGTTCTCGTGCGCGGCCTGATCGTCGGAAGGTTTCAACCTTTGCACAAGGGACACCTTTCGGTCATCCGTGAAGTCCTCAGGCAATGCGATGAGCTGATCATAATCATAGGCAGCGCTGAGGAATCTCACACTGACAAGAACCCGTTCACTGCCGGAGAGAGATACCAGATGATCCTATCCTCGTTGACAGACGGGGAGAGGCGGCGCGTCCTCATTGTACCTATCAGGGACGTCAACAGGTACTCCGTTTGGGTGAACCATGTCGAATCATACGTACCTCCGTTCGACGAGGTCTACTCTAACAGCGACCTCACAAGGTCTCTGTTCAAGCAGGCAGGATATGAGGTTCACAAGACCAAGGCCTACAACCCGAAGGAGTACTCCGCGACCGAGGTGAGGCGACGTATTGTTGACGGCGAGAGATGGCAGAATCTCGTGCCTCAGCCGGTCGCTGTATTCCTGGAAGGTCTGGATGCTAGACAGAGACTGCTGGACGCCGGCATGAGTCCTGCAAAGAACCAGGGTGACTGTCGTGCTCGCTGACGAGATCGGCAAGCTCCTCAAGTCGAAGGGATTCACCATCGCTACTGCGGAATCATGCACTGGTGGCAAGCTCGGTGACATGATTACTGAGGTCTCTGGGAGCAGCGACTATTTCCTTGGCGGAATCGTGTCGTACAGCAACCAAGCGAAGATTGAACTTCTAGGAGTTGACAAGGGGACTCTCGACTCGAAGGGCGCTGTCAGCGAGGAGGTCGCCCTCCAAATGGCAGCAGGGGTCCGGAGAAAGCTGCACGCGGATGTCGGTGTCGGGATCACCGGCATAGCTGGTCCGACGGGCGGGACGATTGCGAAACCTGTCGGGTTAGTCTACATAGCCGTGAGCTCGGACAAGGATGCAGTCTGTGTGCGGAACCTGTTCGCTGGTACCAGGCTTGGTGTGAAGACCCAATCAGCAGTGAAAGCGCTCGAGATGGTCAAGGATTTCCTGCTCAAGAACTGATTGCTCAAGGGTCCGTGCATCACATTTTGCAATTACCAAAATATTTATACTCACACTCCGATTTTATAACGCGCGTCGCATGCGCGCGAGGACTTTCTCATGTCAGAAGGGGATGTGCCGAGGATACCCACTGGGGTCGCCGACTTCGATTCCATCATGCAGGGCGGACTTCCAGCAGGCTCGGTCGTCCTTCTTCTGGGCGATGTCGGGGGCGGCGGGCACGAATTCGCATTGACCTCAGCGGCGAAGATCGGCATCGTCAAGGAATTCCCGGATACGCGTACTTTCATGCTTGGGGACGCGGGGAAGCACGGAATCTTACCGGAGAAGATGTGCTACATAACCTTCTCTCGGTCCAGGAACGATATCCTTCAGGACGTCAAGCTGTCCTTCAACCGGGACTTCTACGAGTCTCTGAAGACGAACCTGCTCTTCAAAGATTTCTCGAGGGACTACTTCATGCACACTGTGGTCCCGACGGCATGGCTGGATTCGGACCAGTCAGGCGACCTGTTCTCGGACAAGAAGCAGGACGGACTCCTCGAGTCGCTCGTTGATTTCCTCGACGGCAACGCCCCGAAGAGCATGGTCATAATGGATTCGCTCACAGACCTTGTGGTATCCGAGACGATCGACTTTCAGGACGTGATCGCGCTCCTGAAAGGCATCCAGCGGATGGCGAAGAAGTGGGATGCGGTCTTCTATCTCATACTCACGGACGAGATCTTGGACCGGAAGCGCCAGCAGATGATCATAGACAGCGTAGACGGCGTGTTCAAGTTCGAGTGGGCGAAGTTCCATCATACGTCCAAGAGACAACGTTATCTCTATGTCGAGAAGTTCATGAGCGTGCTCCCTCACCTGGACCAGGAGAGGATCGCGCGCTTCGCCACACTGATAACCTCTCAGAGCGGATTTGTCGTGATCAACACGGAACGGGTGGGATGAGCACATGGCTGTAAGCAGGGTCAAGACGGGTGTCGATGGATTGGATGAGATGCTTCAAGGCGGCCTGCCGGAGAACCACATAGTCGCCGTCATGGGATCGTTCGGGACGGGCAAGACGACCCTCGGTCTGCAGTTCCTGGTGGAAGGCCTGAAGAAGAACGAACCGTGCATATTCATCTCGCTCGAAGAGGACAAGGATTCGATTCTGAAGAACGCCGCAGCCTTTGGATGGGACTTGTCCGGGGCGCTGGACAGCAAGAAGCTCGGCCTGTTCAAGCTCGAACCGTCTGATGCGAAAACCACGATCACGAGGATCAAGAGCGAGCTCCCGAAATTCATCAAATCCTTCGGCGCGAAGAGGGTGGTGCTGGATTCTGTGTCATTGCTCAACATGCTGTTCTCGGACGAGAACGATCGCAGGTCGAACCTGTTCAACCTCTGCCAACTGTTGAGGAGCACGGGTGCCACGGCCCTCCTGACGGCGGAGGTCAAGGACGAGAATCCGCGCTCTTCCAGGGACGGCCTAGCGGAGTACACCTCGGACGGCGTGCTCCTGCTCCAGTCGGACGAGAGCAAAGAAGGAGGCGAGGTCCAGCTGACGATAAGGATTCTCAAGATGCGCCGAACCTCTCACTCGAGAAGGGTGAAGCCGTACTCGATAACGGACAAGGGGATCGTGGTGCACGCGGGCGCCGACGTGTTCTAGGACTTCCCTATCAGGGTGCCCTTGAGGGCATCCTCCATCTTGGACTCGTCGCTCCCCTTCGATTTGTCCCACGTCGAGATGAGCTCCTGGTTGATGACCGAGCCCAGCCTCCGGAGCCCTTCTGTTATCATCTGGTCCGATGGATGAGTGAAGTTCAGCCTAAGTGTGCTCAGGCCGTCCTTCGGGTCCGCGAAGAACGCCCTGCCGGACACGAAAGCCACTCTCTTCTTCAGTGCCTTCTTGAGCAGCTCCCCGGAATCCATGCCCTCTGTGAGCGTGACCCAGACAAACATCCCGCCCTCGGGCTTCGTCCAGTGCAGTCCCTTCGGCATGAACTCGTTCATCCCGCTGAGCATGATGTTCATCTTCCGGCTGTAGACTTTCTTTATCTTCTCTATCTGCTGGTCCATGTGTCCTTTGGCGACGTACTCGTGCGCGATTCTCTGCCCCAGAACGTTGGTGCATACATCAGCCGATTGCTTCGCAATGATCATCTTCCTCAGTATGTCCGGTTCCGCAACTACCCAGCCGACCCTGAGGCCGGGCGCAAGCACCTTCGAGAAGGTGCTCATGTAGATGACTCTGCCCTCGTCGTCGAAGTGCTTGATGGGCACGATGTGCTCCCCGAAATACCGTAGCTCGCCGTAAGGGTCGTCCTCGAGTACGAGGAAGTCGTATTCAGATGCGAGGTTTACCAACTTCCTCCTGCTTTTCTCAGGCATCGTCACGCCCGCAGGGTTCTGGAAGTTGGGCAAGGCGTATACTATCTTCGGCGGGTTGGACCTCTTCGCGAGCTTCTTCATCCGCTCCTCGAAGATGTCCATGCGCATGTTGTTGTCATCGATCGGGATGGATTCGAACGTCGTCTGGTAGACTGCCCATCCAGTCAATGCCGTCAGGTAGGTGGGCGCGGAGACGACGACCGTGTCCTTCGGGTCGAGGAAGACCTTTCCTATCAGGTCTATGACCTGCTGGGACCCGCTCACGATGAGGACGTCCTCCATCCCCGCATCCACGCCTTTCTTCTTCATCCGTTCAGCGACTACCTCCCTCAACGGCGCATAACCCTCGGTGATGCCGTATTGGAGAGTCTGAGCGCCGTCGTTCTTCAGGACGTCGTTCGCTATCTCTCGGATGAGCTCTGTCGGAAATGTCTCGGGGTTCGGGAAGCCTCCAGCGAAAGAGATCATGTCGGGAACCTGGAGAAGCTTCAACAGCTCCCTTACCTCGGACGCCTTCATCTCCTTTGAGCGCTCAGAAAAATGCCGTGTCAGATTGAGGGCCATGCCACAATCTCCTGCCTGCGACGACTAGGAGTCACTCGCACTTTAATGGTTTTGAGGATACCAGGCCTCAACATCTATTTCATCGCATCGATTCGGCGCGAGTCAGTATTCCTCGACGACACCAAAACCCTTAAGGCCAACTATTGCTTACAACGCAACCGTGGCTATGAAACTGACTCGCCAAGGCAAGGTGAAAGACGTATACGACGTGGATCAGCACACACTCGAGTTCGTCTTCTCCGATAAGATATCCGTCTTCGACAAGACTATTCCATCTCTCATACCGCATAAGGGCGAGACCCTGTGCAGATCGAGTGCGTTCTGGTTCCAGGTGGCGCGCTCGTGCGGCATCAAAACCCACTTCAGGGAGCTCATACCTCCGAACAGGATGCGCGTTGCTAGGGTCCAGGTGCTCGAGTATCCCAAGATAAACAAGAAAACCAATAACTATCTCATTCCGCTCGAGGTCATATGCAGGCACTATGTTGCCGGCTCCCTCTGGGACAGGATCCAGAACGGCCAGGTGAAGCCCGCGAAGCTCGGGTTCAAGGCAGACAAGGAGGTCAAGTACGGCGACAAGCTCCCGGAACCGTATGTCGAGTTCACGACCAAGCTGGAGAAGGTCGACCGATTGGTCTCGAAGAAGGAGGCCCAGAAGATCGCGGGCCTCACAAATGACGAATACAACGGCATCATGAACGCGGTCCTGAAGACAGACGAGCAGATCGCAGAAGAGGTCGAGAAGAGAGACCTCATCCATGTGGACGGGAAGAAGGAGTACGCGTTCGATGAGGATCGCGAGCTCATGATAGTCGATACGTTCGGGACTGCTGACGAGGATCGCTGGTGGGATTGGGAGAGCTACTCGAAGGGCCAGTTCGTGGAGCTCAGCAAGGAGAACGTGAGGCAGTACTACAGGCAGCTGGGCTACTACGACAAGCTCATGGAGGCCAGGAAGATGGGCAAGGTCGAGCCCAAGATCCCGTCCCTGCCTGAAGCGAAGATCAAGGAGATCTCCGAGCTGTACATCGACATGTTCGAGCGCATCACGGGCGAGAGCTACAAGTGACCGCGCTTTTGGGAAGGTTTAATTGGCGGCTTCGTCTAATGTGGGTCCTAAGATGGAGTTCCACGGCATAGACGACTTCATGATGTACCTCAAGGGCAGGTTCGACCTCAGCTCGCGGAAGCAGGATTGGCGCGCGCTCACCGGCAGGAACCATGTCGATTCCACGTATGACACGTTCATCTTCACCGACCAGAAGGTCTTCCAGATCAAGTCCCTCGAGGTTGCCCCAACGAGGATGGCCGCAGTCGCATCCGAGGTCGGAGGACCTTCCCCGGACCTGCTCGAGGCGATCAAGGGCGGCTCGCCGATACCGCTGAACGTCGTCTCGCGGTCACCGTCTGCATACTCGGTCATCATGTTCGGCATGCAGCAGTACTCCTCGGACATCTCCGACCTTCTCAGGCGAGAGTACTACTCCTCAAGACAGGACAAGCTGGACAGTGATCTGGAGAGAAATGCAAAGGTGCTCCTGGAGCGGCCGGAGTTCAAGGCCGCGTACAGGAGTCTCAAAGAGAGAGAGGAAGGGTATTTCGCCTAGGTCATCTTGCCGTCGAGGTACTGCTGGTAGCCTCCGAGGTCCAGGAGCCCGTGGCCCGAGAAGTTCAGCGCGATGATTTTCTTCTCGTTCTTCTTCTTGGCCTCGAGCGCGAGGTCCACGGCCGCCTTGATCGCGTGGCTCGTCTCCGGAGCAGGGATTATGCCCTCGGCTCTCGCGAACATCATCGCCGCGTTGAAAACCTCCTTCTGCTCGTACGCAACTGGCTTGACCACTTTCTTGTTCACAAGCTGGCTAACTGTCGGCGCAGCACCGTGGTACCTCAGTCCGCCCGCGTGGATGGGAGAGGGCACGAAGTTGTGACCCAGTGTGTACATCAGGAGTAGGGGTGTCATGCCGGCAGTGTCTCCGAAGTCGTATTCGTACTTCCCGCCTGTCAAGCTCGGGACCACAGTGGGTTCGACGGCGATGAACTCCGTGTTCATCTTCTTCTTCAACTTCTGGCCTATGGCAGGGAACGTGAACCCTGCGAAGTTGGAACCGCCCCCTACACAACCGATCATGTAGTCGGGCTCCTCGTCGAGCTTCTTGAACTGCAGAAGTGTCTCCTCACCTATGATCGTCTGATGCAGCATGACGTGGTTGAGGACGCTACCCAGACTGTAATGAGTCTTTTCCTTCTTGAGCGCCATCTCCATTGCCTCGCTGATGGCGATACCCAGCGAGCCTGGATGTTTCGGGTCCTTCGCGAGCATCTTCTTGCCGAACTCCGTGAGGTTGCTCGGGGACGGGTTGACTTCCGCTCCGAAGACGCGCATCATCTCGCGCCTGTACGGTTTCTGGTCGTACGATGCACGTACCATGAAGACCTTGCAGCTGAGACCGAAGTGACAGCACGCAAGACTTAGCGCCGTGCCCCATTGGCCCGCCCCTGTCTCCGTCGTCAGGTGCTCTACGCCCTCTTTCATGTTGTAGTACGCCTGAGCGATCGATGTGTTCGTCTTGTGGCTCCCCGCCGGGCTCATATCCTCGCGCTTGAAGTATATCTTGGCCGGCGTCTTGAGGGCCTTCTCCAGTCCGACCGCTCTCTGCAGCGGGCTCGGCCGGTTGACCATCATGTATCCCTGGAGCACTTCGTCGGGGATGTCGATGTAGTTGTCCGAGGACATCTCCTGTGCGATCAGCGCCTTGGGGAACAGAGCCTCAAGGTCGGTCGGCGAGATCGGCTTCTTCGTCGCCGGGTTCAATGGAGGAGCTAGAGGCTCCGGAAGGTCGGGCAGTATGTTGTACCATCTCTTGGGCATCTCTTCGGGTGTCAGGTCCGTTCGTACGGGCTTCACTTGTATCCCTCTTGAGAATCCATGACTATCCGTACAATATATATCTCTTTCGAGCAATGATGTACAAATGTGTTGCTAGCATGGCCATCCAGCGACCATAGGTGAGCATCGGGCGCGGTTCGTCACTTCAGGTAGATCAGCCGGCTGTGCCTCGCGTCCCAGATCCAATCGTCTTCGGTCACGGCCTCTTCCCTTTTTGTGATCATGTTGTCGAGCTTGGCGTCGATGTCGTCAGCTTCGTGAACGGCGAGCGCCTCGGGGAACATCGGCTCGACGGGCGAACCCCACTCCTTCTTGCCGTGGTGCGACAGAAGTATGTGTCTGATCTTCGAAGTGAGAAGGTCGGGGAAGCCTTGGATCGTGGCGATTCGTCTCATAAGCTCCTGATCTCCTAGGATTATGTGCCCGAGCAGGTTCCCTTCCTTGGTCTGGTTGATGTTGCTCGTGACCTTGAAGCTCGTGACCTTGCCTATGTCGTGTAGGAGCGCCCCGGTCATCAGGAGATCTCTGTCAAGCTCAGCGTGCAGCTCGGCGATTCGCTCGCACATTGCCGCCACGTTCAGCGTGTGGTGGATGAGCCCTCCGACGGCTGCTGAATGTAGTTGTATGGATGCGGGCGATGTCGCGAACGCTTCCATGAACCCCTTGTCCTTGAAGAACGCCTCCAGGAGCCTCTTCATGTCTGCGTCCTTGACCGTCCCTATGATATCCGCCAGCCGAGACCTCATCTCGCCTATGTTCTCATAGGTCTTGATTAGTTCTCTGATGTCGTACGACCCCTCATCGAGTCTCGCCACCGACCCGCCGTTCTTGTCGTTGATCGAAACCTCGAGCAGGCCCCTGTACTCAGCCACCTCACCCTTCACCCTGACGACTTCCTCCCGATTGAAGGAATCGTGCAGTCTCTCGACGGCCGCCTTATCCGAGCCGCCCCAGTACTTGACCGTTATCTGGCCGGACCTATCGGCGACTCTGAACTCGAACATCGCCCCGTACTTGTAGTCGGTCACGGGCTTCTTGTAGTTCACTGAGAAGTAGCTGTCGACCTTTTCCCCGGGCTTCAGTCCGCTCACGAGCTGCTTGGATGCCATTTGCCTCTGCTCCCTTGCCTCTCCGCTTCCTGAGCGGGTTATGGGCAACGGCACGTATATGCTCTTTGTCAGTGGTGGGCCGAAAGTCGCTTCCCTCAGCTGTCGGACCGCGGTATGCTCAATCGCCATCGCCGCATCTGTCTCCGGAGTCGAGCGGTACGACGTTCGGCCGCACACGACCTCCGACTTACTGGGGACTTTACATCCCCTCGCACTGCCTGTACGCTACTTCGAACGCACCTGTGCGAATCTCTTCTTCAGGTTCCGCTCGAGCGCGGCCTTTTTCTTGGGGTCCGCAAGCAACAGCTTGGTCCCCTTCCATATCTCGGGGCATCGCTTTCCCTCCAGTCCCACGGTCCTCGCGATCTCGTGCTCGATGTCCTTCGCGTTCTCCCTGGTGACATTGATCCCGAGAGGTTCGAAGAATCCCTTCTTTTCCATGTGCGCTACGAAACAAGTCAAGCGCTCTCACCTCTTGAGCAGTTCAGCCATGCGCTTTCCGAGATCCCTCGCGCTCTGAAGGCCGTCCTTGTCCTTTCTAGCGTCGCCCTTGTCGTTGGCAGTGCACATCGCCCCTGGCATGCCGCCGCCGGGACCGGCGACGATCATGTCCTGCATTGCGAAAGTAGAGACCAGCTGGAGCACTGCCAGCTCCTGCCCGCCATGGGACCCGGCGCCGACACAGATAGCTCCTCCAACCTTGTTCTTGAGGTCCTTGTTCTGGTACGCTATGACCGACCTGTCCATGATTGCCTTCAGTTGTGCGGTGACACCTCCGCAGTAGATTGGCGACGCCAGGATGATTCCGTCCGCGCCGGCCATCCTCTCTATCAGTCTGAGTCCGTCATCCTTGATCGGGCAGTGCCAGGATCCGTCGAAGCATACCTCGCATCCTGTGCACGGCCTGACATCTAGATCCCTGATCGAAAGTGACTCGACCTCTATCCCCGCCTTCCTCAGAACCTTGGCCGCCTCATCGATCATGGTTTGTGTGTTCCCGCCCTTCCTGGGGCTGCCGTTGATCGCCAGCACTTTCATGGTATCACCGCTCTGCATCTGAGCGCACATGTACGGGCGTCTGCCCACAAAATCCTTCCTGAAAGGAAAAATGAAAACCTGCCTCGGCCCAGCACCCCAGGGGCCGAGAGCATCGCATCTTCCCTCTTCTTGTTCCCATCACCAGCACTTCGAGAACCCGCAGGTCCTGCAGACCACGCAGCCCTCGACGTACTCCACCATGCTTCCGCACTCCGGACACTCTGGGCAAACATCTCCCTTGTCGACATAGTTCTGCTTCTGAGTGCCGCCCTCGTCTTTCGGAGCCGCTGAGGCCGCCGCCTCCGGCGCCTCGCTCGCAACGCCTCTGTCCTTCGTGAAACGCTCCAACGCTTTCGCGACGGCGTCGCTGCACGAGAGCACCATCCCGCCGGGCTGCCAAAGCGGCGTAGGGCATCTGATGCCCTTCAGCTGCTTCACGATCGCCTCCGGCTCGATGCCGGACCTTAGGGCGAGCGATATCAACCTCCCGACCGCTTCGGCCTGGGAGGCCGTGCACCCGCCGGACTTTCCCATCTGCGTGAACACCTCGCAGAGTCCCCTTTCGTCCATGTTGATAGTGACATAGAGATGCCCGCAGCCCGTCTCAAGCCTCTGGGTGGACCCGCGCGTCACATATGGCCGCGCGCGCGGCAGTTTTGATGCTTCTTCGTCTTCGGGCGACACATCCTTCTTGGGTCTCTCCCCCACGCTCAGGACCTGGTCCTCCCTGCTACCGTATCTGTATACGGTCACGCCCTTGCACCCGAGGTCGTAGGCGAGCTTGTAGACGTTCTCGACATCCTTGGGCGTCGCCTCGTTCGGGAAGTTGACGGTCTTGGACACTGCGTTGTCCGTGTATCCCTGGAACGATGCCTGCATGCGTATGTGCCATTCGGGCGAGATGTCGAGGGCAGTCACGAACAGCCGCCTGATGTCCTCCGGGACCATCTTGAGGTCCTTGAGCGAGCCCTTTGTGGCGATCTCCTTCATCAGGTCGTCCGTGAAGAACTCCCGGTCGTGCGCGACCTCAGCGAAGATCGGGTTGACCTCAGGCAGGATGTCCTTGTCCATAACGTTGCGGACATAGGCAACGGCGAAGATCGGCTCGATCCCGCTCGACACCCCAGATATGATGCTGATCGTTCCCGTCGGCGCGATGGTCGTGACCGTGGCGTTCCTTATCTTCGCGAACCGCTTGGCCAAGGTGCTCTCGGGGAAGTTCGGGAAGCTCCCGCGCTCTTCCGCGAGGACGACGGACTCCTTGTGCCCCTCGTCGTTGATGAACTTCATCAGCTCCCCCCCGAGCTTGAGCGCCTCCTCGGAATCGTACGGCATGCCGAGCCTCAGGAGCATGTCCGCGAAGCCCATCACGCCCAAGCCGATCTTCCTGTTGGCGCGTGTCATCTCTCCGATCTGCTTCAGCGGATACTTGTTGACATCGATGACGTTGTCCAGAAACCTCACGGACAATCGAACGGTATCGCCCAGCTTGACCCAGTCAAACGCCAATCGTCCGTCCTTGAACGTGAGCATCTTCGCAAGGTTGATGGAGCCTAGGTTGCAAGCCTCGTAGGGAAGGAGAGGCTGCTCGCCGCACGGGTTCGTGCTTTCGATCTCCCCGACCTTGGGCGTCGGATTGTCCTTGTTGATCCTGTCCAAGAAAACGATGCCCGGTTCCCCGTTCCTCCAGGCCATGTTGACGATCATCTCGAAGATCTTCCTGGCAGGCATCTTCTTGAACGGCTGCTTCGTGCGGGGATTGATCAGATCGTACTCCCCGTCCTCCTTCAGGGCCTCCATGAATTTGTCGGTCACCGCCACGGATATGTTGAAGTTGGTGAGCTTGGTCGAGTCCCTCTTGGACGTGATGAACTCGATTATGTCCGGATGGTCCACTCGCAGGATGCCCATGTTCGCCCCGCGCCTTGTGCCGCCCTGCTTGATTGTCTCAGTCGCGGCATTGAACACCTCCATGAAAGATATCGGGCCGCTGGACACGCCCGCAGTGCTCTTGACCGAGTCGCTGGCGGGCCTGAGTCTCGAGAAGCTGAAACCGGTGCCTCCGCCGCTGTTGTGAGACACGAAGCCGTTTGCCAAGTAGGCGTGCCTTTGAGGGACGGTGAGGTCGACCACTTCGCGCTTCCCAGCTGGCAGGACCGCCCTCACGGTCACGAAATAACATCCCTCATCGTCCGGCTCCTCATGCAGGAACCCCATCGCCCCGAGTTCCTCCGCCATCAGGTCGAGGTCTACCGAGTCCAGGCGCTTGGTGAGGATCATCGAATCGAACCCCACCTTCTCCTTGAAAACCAAGAACCCTGAACGCGTGCATAGGGTGAGCCTGACCCCCTCTCTCGCCGTCGGGACCCCGAGGTAGAACATAACTGTCTGAATGTCGGATGCTAGTCTCTCAGACCCGCACTCTGCGCTTATGACCCCGGTCGGCGAGATCCAACCACGGTCGCTGAAAGCCTTCCTCAGGAACGAGCACAGGGCGCGCTCGTCGGCATTGACGAGCCGCTCGTTGGCTCCGGACTCCGCGAACTCCCAGAGCTCGTGGTGCACGGCGGTCTCCGTGCCGCCCAACCAGCCTCCCAGCTTCATCACCAGCTTGTCCCCGGGTCTGAGCTGACCGATCTTGCGCCATTCCAGGTCGCCCTCTGGCGTCCTGACCATTAGCTTGTGGAGCGCGGTGCCCAGGATCCTGTTGCCCTCGAGTGTCTCGACCGCGAATACCTCTTGAACGCCGTTCTTGTGCCTGGATTTGACGATGTCCATGCCTTCATGCGTCTCGATCCAGGTGCCCTCGTCTACGGATCCAAGCATCTTGCAGCCCGAGTCGGTCATCACGAGCGTCTCGGGCACGAGACACTTGTGTATCAAGGCGGTGTACTTGATGGCGTCGAAGATCTCCTCCATGGAGTCTCCGATAGGCAGGACGAAGCAGGCAGAGAGCTGACCGAGCTCCTTGCCGGCGTTCATCAGCGTCGGGCTGTTCGGCATGAACTCCAGCCTGGTCATCATCTCGTAGAACTTCTCAGCGACCCTGTCTACCTCAGCATCTGATTTGCCATAGTTCTTCTCGGCCAGGGCTATGGCGCGTGCCACACGCTCGAAAAGCCCTCTGGGCGTCTCTACCGGCTTGCCGTCGTCGTCCTTCTTCAGGTATCTGCGTTCCAGTACGATCTTTGCGTTCGCGGTTATCTGAGGTTCGAGAGCCCATCCACGGCCATTCGCGGAGCTATTCCCGGCGGCGACAGTGCCTCCTCTTGTTTGATTCGGTGCGACCGACATTTCTCCCCCTCTGTTGTCGGGCCAGCCCTTCTCGGGCTCCCCTGCTGCCCAGCGCCTTCAGTGTCGTCGATAGCCTTGCCATTAGGTTCTCCGAGAGAAGACTATCTGTTGGCCCTCAACCTCCGCTTGGCACTCCGGAGGTGAAAAGCCTTGCTATTGCGTGCAGTGCGCGAACGCGCTACTTCGCATAAGTAGGTTTTCGAACACGACCTGGTAACAGACTTTCACTGGAAACTGAGGTTCCATCGGAAATAGATATCATATATGTTATCAGGTTTATTATCAGTCGATGCCACCAGATTGAATCATTGTTCACATTCGACCATGTCATGCAACGAATGATCTCTTGTCCGAAACCCGGATTGGGCGAAGCTTCTGTCGTTTGAATATTCCTCCTTTCCAACGAGTCGCATTATTTGAATAGCGGCAGAACATCTACCATCTTGCGACGATACCGTGCGGGACGCGGAGGACGTGCAATGAGGGTCAAGGTGAAGCTGTTCGCAGCTTTCAGGGACATCGTGGGAACGAAGGAGGAGAATCTCGAGCTGAGGGAAGGATCAACCGTCCAAAGCCTGCTCGAGGACTACATTCTCAGGTTCCCGCAGATGGGTCGCTTCAGAGAACACATAATCCTGTCCGTGAACAAGGAATACGGGGCTCCTGGCAAAATGCTCAAGGATGGAGACGAGGTTTCCTTCTTGCCTCCGGTCAGCGGGGGATGAATCCTGCATCGATGGTGGGCAACCTGAGAATTGCGGGGTTGTTCTCATGCGTGTTCTGCCTTTCCTTGTTGGCCACAGGCGTCCAGGTCGCTGCCAGCCCATCAGAATCTCCAGATCCAGGCCTAGCCGACGCAGGGTCGCACGCACCCGAGGTGCAGGCGACCAACTACGTGTATCATAACTACACCGATATCAAGAATCATCTAGTCGCCATTCAGGCTCAGCATTCTGACATATCGATGCTCTACGACATCGGGAATTCCTGGGAGACAAACCAGGGATTTGCGGATAGAGACATCCTAGCCATGAAGATCTCTGACAATGTGGCCGTCGACGAGGATGAGCCAGAGGTGCTAGTAGTCGGCCTACACCACGCGAGGGAGTGGACTACATCGGAGATCGCTCTCGAGCTCGCCGCCAACTTGACCGATGGGTATCAGAACGACACAAGGATAAGCTGGCTAGTGGACAACAGGGAGATATGGATTGTCCCGGTCGTGAACCCGGACGGCCTGGACTACGCGCTTGAGACTGACCAGTGGTGGCGGAAGAATCGACATGCGAACATCGATGGGTCCTACGGGGTCGACCTTAACCGCAACTACGGTGGCTCGATGAACGGCGATTCTGCCGGGGCATGGGGTGGGGCGGGCTCTTCTCATGTTCCGAGCGACGAAATCTACTGCGGCGTCGGACCCTTCTCGGAGCCGGAGACTCAGGCCATCAGGGACCTGGTCCTGGCGCACAATTTCACACTTATGTTGGACTACCACAGCTACGGTGATTTGGTCATGTGGCCGTGGGGATACAATACCAATAAGACCGCGGACGATGCGGACCTTGTGAGGATTGGGACCGAGTTCGCCAGGCTGAACGGATACACCGCAGAGCAGTCCGTGGGGCTGTATCCGACCACGGGTGACTCCATCGACTGGATGTACGGGGCGGAGGACGTATACCCGTTCTGTTTCGAGGTGGGCCAGTTGTTGTTCCACCCGACGAGTACGGCCGATGTCTTGGGCGTAATCGGGGACAATCTGCCGCCCGCGCATCTCGGGATCGAGATCGCTGGAGACCGGCAAGAGAGGCCCTTCCAGATCGAACACACTGCCGTATCCGCGCGGGACTACTCATCGCCCGGCTTCCCAATAGACGCCAACGTAACTGCTGCTAGAGGCGTCGATGTTTCCGCCCTGAGCGTCTTTTACAGAGTCGATGGGGGCGCCTGGTCCAATGTGGGTATGGGCCGATTCGCTGGAAATGACTCCTTCGAGGCAATGATTCCCGCTCAGTCCATCGGCAACACCGTCGACTACTACATCGTCGGATACGATGTATCCGGCGTGGAGCTGATGTCTCCGAGGTACGCCCCGTATGAGCTTCACTCATTCCTTGTGACTGCGGGCTCCACACCGCCGATAGCCGAAGCAGGAGACGTCCGATTGGCGCTCGTCGGAGAGACGGTCGTACTCGACGGGCGCGGGTCAACGGATGACATCGGGATCGAGAGCTATGCCTGGTCTTTCACGTACAACGGTTCCTTGGTTACGCTGAGCGGTCCGGTCCCTGTCTTTGAGTTCTGGGTACCAGCCGTGTACGAGATAACGCTGAACGTCACGGACGCTGCTGGATTCTTCGATCTTGACACCGTGAATGTGACGGTTTCGGGCGAACCGATCCCGGAGTTCGGCTCCCTGCTGGTCCCGACCGTGCTGCTCCTGATCGTGGCGGTCGGCCTATGGCGCAGGACGAGCAAAGGTTCTTGATCTCTGAGGAGCTCAATCGAGCAGGACGAGCTTGAGATTCAAGCCCTTGGGGCATTCGGTCCCAAGGTCTTCCACGGAAGTGATCTTGAACCTCGTGCCTTCCGCTCCCATGGGCCTGCAGAGCCTGCGGTTAGGGCAGCCTTGCTTGTTACAGTCCGCCTCTTCGAAGGTGATCATGGACCCTTCGACTGCTTGAGAGTTCGGGATCGCGGCCCTGGTCGGGACGCGCTCGACCTCGACGACCCTCACGCCGCCCTCGTGGATCCTGCACTCGTGATGCACATCCCTCACCTCGGTCACCTTGTACCATCTGTTCTGCTCGAGGTGGAAGCAGACGTTCTTCACCTTGCACTCCCTGCAATCCGCTATCGGACCACCGAAAACGAACTCGAACCCTTTCTTGCACTGAGACTCGCCGACGACCGTCACCAATACCATCCTGAAACACCCCTTGTTCAGACCACTTTCGTAATCCTCGCCAGGCGTTCAGCGGCGTCCGGAGTCAGCCCCCTGTCCCCGAGCACGGTGTACCGGTCTTTCCTGATCTCGTGCGCGTGCACGAGTGCCTCTATCAGCTGTTCTTCGGACACACCGAGCTCCTTGGAGCTCGTAGGCGCACCTATCATCTGGAGGGCGTC
>Ga0315286_10001273_pt1 | contig 22757 bp, 26 predicted proteins | sample YL17G10_0_MG_FD_205038 | JGI IMG/M metagenome (GOLD analysis project Ga0315286, IMG submission 205038) | Sediment microbial communities from Yellowstone Lake, YNP, Wyoming, USA - YL17G10_0 | ecosystem: Environmental > Aquatic > Freshwater > Lake > Sediment | place: USA: Wyoming | collected...
CTTCTGCACCGGACTTCGACCCAAGCAAGAGCAAGTACCAGATCGACCACATCACAGGCGAGATCTCGGGGACGGAATACACGCCCCCCGAATGCAGCACGATGAAGAGCTACGGCATCTGCTTCGATCCGGACGAGCTATGCAGGCGGATCAAGCACCCGCTCAGCTATTACAGGAAGAAGGGCAAGAACTTCCGTTCAGGGTAACGACTTCCAGATCATCCTCGCCCTCTGCAGGGCGGTTATGTTGCCAGCGAGCCCGAAGTATATCATCATCCACGCGATGAGCGAGTACCCGAAGATGTCGTCAATGTTGAACCAGTTGGTGCCAGAGACCGCGAAGAGGTACTGGATCAGCGACACGACGACCAGAACGGCCAGCCTATCCGCCCTTCCGAGTATCCCCCTGTACTCTCGGCTAAGGCCCAGAGCCTGCGCTTGCGTGCCCATGTAGCTCGCAAGCAGGACTCCTATTACCGCGAACAGTCCGAACGAGACCGGGGATAGACCGCTCATCGCGATCGCTCCCAGGATGATCGCGTCAGAGTACCTATCGATCACGTGGTCGACGAAGTCGCCTCGCTTGGATGCCTTTGAGGAGATCCTTGCGACCTTCCCGTCGAGCGCATCAAATGCGCCGCTCAGCAGGACAAGTATCGCTGCGAGCAGCAGAGCGTGCACCCAGTCCAGGACATAGAATAACGCGGCTCCGATCGCCAAGAAGAGAGATATCAGCGAGAGGTGGTTCGGGTTCACGTTGCTTAGCCGCTTCGCCAAGGGCGAGAGCATCTTGTCCGCCTCTCCCCTGTAGTTGTCTAGAACCAACCGAGCACCTCCTGACTCCAGTCAACGCGGCCTGCACGATATTTCTTTCTCTCTCCGGAAATGATCTCCTCTATGGCCGCTCCGACCTTCGCCGGCTTCTTGTCAGTCGTGTCGATCTCGAGGACCGTCGGGACGCTCTCCATCGCTTCGATGAGGATCACATCGACCGCTTCAGCTTCGACGTTCTCTCTCACCTTCTTCTCGCTCCAGCCTTTTGCCTGAAGTCGTTTCTCGAGGACTGCCGGCGAGCATCGCAACACGACCGCGATCGCCGGGTGGAGCAAGTGGGAGAGGTGACCTTCCATGAGCATGTTCCCGTGCAACTTGTCGACCTCCTTGGCAAGTCTGACGGTGTCCACCACCTTGGTCTTCCGCTTAGAGTCGTATCCAGTGGCCAATCCCAACTCATCTATGAGTTCGCTCACATGGACCACGCGCATGCTCTTTACGAATGCGCACGCAGTCGTCTTGCCCACGCCTGGAGTACCCGTGACTGCGATTCTCATGCAATCAGCCTCGAAATCTCCTCTACGAGCTCGAGCTTCATTGCCTCCTGCCTGATCCTGCGCTCCACGTCCCTCACGATCCCAATGAACGCCCTCTTGTCCACCGGGAAATCGATCCCGCAATCGATGCTCATCAGCACGAGGTACTCGGGAGGTGAAAGGCCTATCCTGACAGGTCTCTTTGGCGCGGCGGGTCCGATGGCGTCGATTGACATGCGCCCGCTGCTGCCCTCGTTCATCATCCAGACGATCCTCCGCACCATGTTCCACAGGAAGCTCTCAGCCTTGAAATCCACCGCATAGAACAGTCCGTGATGGTCAGAGACAACGATGGAATCTATCTTCCTCATCGGGTTCCGCTTGTCCTTCCGAGCGTATCCCGAGAAATCATGTATGCCGACGAACCGCGCGGCCATCTGCCTCATCAGCGGAAGGTCCTGGTCCCTTCGTGCGAGATAGTACCTATACCACCGTTGCTTGGCGGCGCGCGGGTTGAAATCCTCTGGCACCTCAACAGCAGAATAGGCCCAGATGTCCTCCATCTTGGAGTTGATAGCAGAGCAGACCTCTTTCGCCGCGAAGCGCGTGCGGAACGATATGATGTTCCCGAGGGAGCTCACTCCGCGATCGGTCCTGCTGGAGCTCCTGTAGCCACATTCTCGAGGCGACTTGATGGCATCGACCATCTCGAGCGCCCTGACGAGCGAGCCCTCGACGGTCAGTTTGGCGGGCTGTCTCTGGAAGCCGAAGAACTTCGAACCATCGTATGCGAACTTGAGGGCTATCCTCCCTTCCTGGTGCACGCCAGCATTATCTGCTACAGAGTTAAATACCTAGGGCATCTGTGCGTGTTTCGTGCCCAGGTTCAGGGTAGTGCTGGTCGAGCCGCAGAACGACGGAAACATCGGGGCGATCGCCCGTTCGATGAAGAACTTCGGACTCGACGAGCTCGTTCTCGTGAGACCGTGCTCCGTCGGCGAAGAGGCGACAAAACGCGCGATGCACGGAATGGATGTGCTCAAGAACGCCCGCACCGTCCACACCGACAAGGAAGGTTTCGAGGGGGTGGACTTCGTCGCGGCCACTTCTGGCGTGGACACGCTGAACGAAAAGAAGTTCTCGAGGATATCGTTGACGCCGCGCGAGTTCGCCGAGAAGGTCAAAGGATCGAACGCGGAGATCGCGCTGGTTTTCGGCCGCGAGGATTTCGGGCTGGACAAGGAACTGCTGAAGAAGTGCGATTACCTGGTCACCATCCCGGCCAACCCCGAGTATTCGATACTCAACATCAGCCACGCCGCCGCCATACTGTTCTACGAGCTCTACGCTTCTGTGCTCGTGAAGTGGAAGCCGAGAGAGGCCGGGAAGCTCGAACGAGAGAAGATGAGCGAGTACTTCTCGATGCTCCTCGATTCGATCGACTACCCGCCCCACAAGAAGGAGAAGACGAAGGTGATGTTCAAGCGGATGATCGCGCGGTCCGTCCCGAGCCAGTGGGAGTTCCACACCCTCATGGGAGTGCTGGATGGCGCCATGAAGAAGGCCACGGAGGGCGCGTTGCCAAAGAAGAGACCTCGCAAGAAATCCCGGAACGAGAATTGAGCGCCCCCCAGGTTACGGCGGGGGGCGCATAGTTTGTTTGTTGTTTGTTGTTTCTCTTGGGGGGAGAGTTTGTCTGTTTATCCTCATACTTGCGCGAAGCCCATCGAATGCGGCTTGGGGTCTCCGATGAAGTCCGTTGCGGATGACGTCGCTCCTTCGAGCGAGGGGATTCCAGTCACGATCCCGATCAACTTGATGTTGAACCCAAAGTCGGCATCGATCCTCGCACCGAGCTTCACGTTCGCTTCCTCGCTCAGCTCCTTCGTGATGCCGTTGAAGACCTCGAATGTCCTCTTCAGGGAGAGGGAGGGGCCGCCCGTGATGTGTATCAGGGCGCCAGACGCTCCCTCAAGATCGACATCGAGCAAGGGGTTGTTCAGCGCATCATGCACCACTCTTACGGGATCTTCACCCTCGCCGTACAAGACGGTGGAGGCGCCGCCATGAAGCATCATGGCTCGGAAGTCCGCGAAGTCCAGATTGATCATGCTGGTGTGACAGATCGTGTCCGTGACACCCTTGATCACCTCTGCAATGAGCTGGTCCATCACCATGAAGGCCTGCTCGACGGGCAGTTTCGGCACTATATCGATCAACTTGTTGTTGTCGAGTATTATCGTGCTGTGAGCCCGTTCTTTCAGTTTCGCGATGCCCATGAGCGCGGTTCTCAACCTGCTCTTCTCGATGTCGAATGGTAGTGTGACGAGCGCGACGACTATCGCGCCGTGCTTCCTCGCGGTCTCTGCGACGACGGGTGCGGACCCTGTCCCCGTTCCACCGCCCATGCCCGCAGTTATGAATACGATATCATAATTTCTCACGAGCGCTTCGATCTTGTCGATGGATGCGTAGGCCATCTTCTCGCCGAGCACCGGATCACCACCCGTTCCATAACCGGCCTGGTCTCCGATGAGGAGCCGCTGGTCTGCATTGATGCCCGCAAGATGGAACTTGTCAGTGTTGAGAGCGATCGTGTCCACGCCTTCGAGGCCGACACGCCTCAGCCTGTGAACGCTGTTGGAACCGCCTCCACCACAGCCTATCACGCAGATTCTCGGCGCGAGGCGGAGGTCGAGCTCACTCTCGCCGCCCAGTGCATCCTGTACGAGCTTGTCCAGCATCCTAGACAACCTCCCTTGAGCGCTGGAGCTCGTGTGTGTGCGTGTGTGTGAACATCATCCCATCCTCGCTGTTGTCTAGAGCGTCACCGTTCCAATTCTTCCATTGCCTTGGACACTCGCTTTCGTATGTACTCGCGCACGGCGTTCCTGATGGCGTCGTCCACTGAGACAGAGTCGCCTTCTTGGACGAGCTGCTTCAGGTTGACGACGTTTCCCTTGGGCAATTCCACGGTGATCTTCTCGATGTACTCAGGCGTCAGCTCGCCCTCGACGAACTTGTCGATGGCCGCCCTGATGGCGTCGGATATGGTCGAGAACTTACCCTGAGCGACCAGCGCCTGCAGCGCTTGTACCCTCTCGTTTGGCAACCTAATCGTGACCCGTTCCGACTCTACCATCTGGTACGCCTCTGCTGTCCGACGATATCGGCCTTTTTGTCTGACAGACATATCGACCTCAGCCTATTTATATTTTTCTTGAGCCAGATTCGGGACTCGAAAAGACCTGCATTGAGTCAGACAACCATGCTGGCCAGTATCAAGCAGGACGCGCTGCAGGATTCGAGAAAGGCGCCCCAAACCATCCTCATCCGTCAATGGAGCACGGTTCGAAATCGTCGGACCTGCAACAGTGGAGCACAGAAGACAGCTGAGTGCGCTTCATCCCCGGACAAACCGAGAACACCGAAGGCTTTTCAGACCTGTCGACCATCCCCAGTCGTGCAGAGGTACGTGTTCACAGCAAGGGACGGGACAAAGGTCGTGTTCCGGGAGCCCAGGTCCACCGATGCAAGATCGTTGATGGATTTCATAAACGAATTCGTCGGAGAAGAGAAATCCGGATTGCTAATCGACAAGAAGACCGACATCAGGGCAGAAAGGCGATGGCTGAAGCAGCGAATCCGAGAGATAAAAGGAAAACAGACGGTTATGCTGCTAGTGGAGTACGATGGCAGGATAGTTGGCAACTGCGATGTGAAACGACGGATGTGGAAGGAGTCCCATAGGGCCGTGTTTGGAATCGCACTGAACAAGGAAGTCAGAGGAAGGGGCATTGGGGAAGCGCTGATTCGAAAGACCATCGCTCTGGCAAAGCAACGCATGCGGGGCCTCGAAGCAATCGATCTCGCAGTGATTGACTACAACAAACGAGCGAAAGGGCTCTACGGCAAAGTCGGATTCACGAAGGTGGCCCGCATGCCCCACGCCATCAAAGAGAATCGTGAGTACTTCGACGAAGACTGGATGGTCATGCGGCTCTAACAACTAGAGGCCGATCCTGCCTTTGAGGTAATTGAAGGCAGCCCCGCCTTTGGCCGTGTGACGAACAATGGTTGGGGTCTCACCGCTGGGCACGCAATCCTTCGTCTTGGTCTCGAGCACTTGGCATAGCAGATCGTGCCGCCACCTTATCGTCAAGTCCCTCTGAAGCCCGTCTGCCTGCTTGATGGACACGTGGCCGTCGGCGTCCGCCATCACCGTCACCGATTCCGACTCGGTCTCGAAAACCCAGACCTGGGGGAGAAAACCCCTGAGGACCAAGCCGGTGAAGCCTTGGAGCTTCGGCTTCAGCTCCCCCTCTGCGTCGACGCAGAAACCCGAGAGTAGGTCCTCAACACGGCCCATGTTCGACACCTTCGCGACACTACCCCCGAGGTTGACCTTCTATCTTTCGGAGGGAGTGCGGTTGCAGTATCCCCTCACCAATCGCAAGAGCAGCTCCAATCTGCGATGTACTAGATCCGGATGAGATGCACGCCAGCATATGGCTCAGCTGAGATTTTCATGAGGAGATTCCCGGAAATCATTTTAAATAGCCACTCAATAATGAGATGCAGCTGACCTTTTGAGGCAATCCTGGAGAGCAGGACATGACTGCATCGAACATCCCGATATTGGACAATCATGTTCATCTTGACCCTTTCAAGGGAAGGCACGTCGACGCGGTGAAGGATTTCGAGAAGCTCGGCGGGACGCACATCATCATCTCCCACATGCCCTACGAGGAGAGACCCGCGAGAGACATCGATGGTTTTCAAAGGGGCTACGACATCACCATCGCGCTCAAGGACAGGGTGAACAATGAGACGACCGTACGAGCTCATGCGACCGTCGGGCCATACCCCGCTGAGCTGATCGAGCTTGAGAAGATCCACGGGCTCCAGCGAGCCAAGGAGATCATGATGGAAGCACTCGACCTTGCCGGAGACTATGTCAAGAACGGCAAGGCACTCGCGATCGGGGAGGTGGGCAGACCGCATTTCCCGGTATCTCCAGACATCTGGGAGGCATCGAACGAGATACTGAGCCATGCCATGAATACCGCTAAACAGACCGGGTGCGCCATCGTTCTGCATACTGAGAGTGCCACTCCCGAGATCATGAAGGAGCTTGCAAACATGGCTCACAAGGTGGGGCTCGACACGGCGAGGGTCGTGAAACATTATTGCGCGCCGTTCGTGCTCCCTGAAGAGAACCACGGCTTGATGCCTTCAGTGCTCGCATCCAAGGACGCAATCGACGCGGCCTTGGGCAAGGGCCTTCGGTTCATGATGGAGACGGACTTCCTGGACGACCCCAGAAGGCCGGGAGCGGTCCTGAACATCACCACGGTCCCGAAGCGCACCAATCAACTGATTCAGAAAGGTGTGATGCGGCTCGATGACGCGTATCAGATCCACTACGACAACCCGAGACGCACCTATCCGGGCTATCTATGACGGTCTTGGTTCCGATAGTGTTACTCATTGCGGATCGCGAAGTCGTCGAACTCGCCCGTCGCATCCGACAACTTCACGCGTTTGGAATCGACCCTGATGGCCGAACGGCCAACCGAACAAAGGTCCAAGGCCCGCTGCACCTTCGCCTCCTCGCCCTCGAACACGGCCTCGACGCAGCCGTCTGGCAGGTTCCTCACCCAACCAGTCAGCCCGAGGGAGTCGGCGCACTCCTTTGTGCTAGCGCGGAAGAACACTCCCTGCACGCGACCTTCGAATACCGCATGAGCACGGACTTTCACGGGCCCGGAATGGGACCCGGAACCGAAAAGACATTCCCCCAAAACGACGGCTTTTCCCGTGTCATCAATGGCAGAATCCAGTCTACCAAAGCGTTTTATACTCACAGGGCGATTTAATCTGTGCGTGTACGCGCGCGAGGGATGCACTCTGAGCGAGAGCAAAGAGCTAGCTCCCTCACGTCCCCAAAAAGGTGACCAAACATGATGAGATCCCTAGTCGAAGACGCACTTGCCCGTGAAGAAACACAAGTAGCCAGCATGGCTCAAACACCCACAGGAGTGGGCGGAGACACGAGAGTCGATGCCGAGCTCGAACAGATCCTGAAGAGCCTGAAGACCAACATCAAGATAATCGGAGTTGGTGGCGGCGGGACGAACACTGTCGCGAGAATCTACGATGAGGGGATCGTCGGCGCAGAACTCTACGCCGCGAACACCGACGCGCAGCACCTGCTCACGCTTCACGCACCGCACAAGATACTTCTCGGCCGACGGGTGACCCGTGGCTTGGGAGCGGGCGCCCTTCCACAGATAGGTGAGGAGGCAGCCAGGGAGGCCGAGGAGGAACTAAAGAAAATCCTAGTGGACACTCACATCTGCTTCATCACTTGCGGGCTTGGGGGCGGGACGGGGACCGGCGGAGCCGCAGTCGTCGCACGGCTCGCCAAGGAGATGGGTGCGTTGACGATCGCGGTCGCGACCTTGCCGTTCAAGGGCGAGGGCAAGATGCGCATGGAGAACGCTGAGTGGGGACTCGAGAGGCTGAGGGATGCGGCGGACACCGTGATCATCATCCCCAACGACAAGTTGCTCGAGGTCGTACCAAGATTGTCGTTGAACGCGGCATTCAAGGTCGCCGATGAAGTTTTGATGCGATCGATCAAGGGTCTTACGGAGGTCATCACGAGACCCGGGCTGGTCAACCTAGACTTCAACGATGTCAAGACGATCATGAAGGGTGCCGGAGTGGCGATGATAGGGCTCGGGGAGTCCGACGCTCCAGGCGACGAAAGGATACAGGAAGCCATCGACCAGGCGCTCAACTCACCATTGCTCGAAGTTGACATCAGCGAGGCCAACGGGGTGCTCGTCGACGTCATCGGGGGCACGGACATGACAATCTCCGAGGCCGAGAAGGCCGCCGAAGAGATACAGGCCAGGGTCGGGCCCAACGCGAGGATCATATGGGGAGCCGCCATCGACCCTGCGATGGACAAGACCATCAGGGTGATGATCGTCGCGACGGGGGTCAAGTCCCGGCAGATCCTAGGCAAGCCCAACGAGCAGAAGAAGTTCAAGGGCGTTGGCGAGGTCGATCAGGTCCGCTGAGGACGGCCAAGACCTCTCCGAAACTTTTAAGAATCGAGACCAGCTACGGAGCAATCCGGTGAGCTGGTCTCACCGTTTGTGCTTTATCGCATTAAGTACATACATTTCGGAGGCTCGACATGAAATCCCTCGTCGATACCGTCCTGTCCGCCGCAGAACAGGAACAGCAGAAGAAGGCACCGGAGACGTTGCGCACCTTCAACGCGGAGGACGAAGAGCTGCAGAAGATACTGCTAGGTCTCAGGACGAACATCAAGATCATCGGTTGCGGAGGCGGCGGGTCCAACACCATCAACAGGCTCGAGGAAGCTGGGATCATCGGTGCCGAACTCTATGCAGCCAACACGGATGCTCAGCACCTGCTGATGACGAGGGCGCAGCACAAGATCCTCCTCGGTCGCAGGGTGACCCGTGGTCTGGGTGCCGGCGCACTGCCGCAAGTGGGCGAGGAGGCAGCGAGGGAAGCTGAAGAGGAGATAAAATTGGCCCTCAAGGGCGCTGACATCGTTTTCATCACATGCGGGCTAGGCGGCGGAACGGGGACAGGGTCCGCGCCGTTCGTTGCGCAGATAGCCAAGGAGATGGGCTCGCTTACAATCGCGATCTGCACCTACCCTTTCGCTGCGGAGGGCGCCATCCGGGCGGAAAACGCGGAATGGGGACTGGAGAGGCTCAGGAACTTGGCCGACACCGTCATAGTGATCCCGAACGACCGCTTGCTCCAGATCGTGCCTAAGCTCTCGGTCAACGCCGCCTTCAAGGTGGCGGACGAGGTCCTGATGAGGTCCATCAAGGGCATCACGGAGGTGGTGACCAAGCCGGGACTGGTCAACTTGGACTTCAACGACATCAAGACGGTGATGAAATCGGGCGGGGTCGCAATGATAGGCCTGGGCGAATCCGACGACGATGACGCGGCGGTGGCCGCGGTGAACGAGGCCATAAACTCGCCGCTCATCGAGATGGACATAAGCCAAGCGACTGCGGCCCTCGTGAACGTCACCGGAGGACCGAGCATGACCGTTACGCAGGCCCAGCAGGTCGCTGAGGTCATCCAGACCAAGATAAGCCCCCAAGCGAGGATCATCTGGGGAGCGGCAGTGGACGAAACGCTGGCCGACACGATCAGGGTCATGGTTGTCATAACCGGGGTAAAATCGAAACATATACTGGGTCCTCAGAAGGAGAAAAGGAACCGCGAGCTGGGACTTGATTTCATAAAGTAGGACAGGCGGCATCTACCGCAACCCGTCTCCCCGGCTGATAGGCCAGGTCGCTGCTGGAGAGCACCGATGGAGATATATATGGATTGCACATTTGCCTACTCGAATAGGGTAGGGTTACCCATCGATTTCGGACGTGCAGCCTGATCGAGAATCAATCCGAAATGGATACGACTCCGGGAACGGGAACAGATGCCAGAAGAGAAGAGTTTGATGGACAGGTCATGGGACCTGCAGAGGAAGATAGAAGAGAGGACGAAGCACGTGGGCAAGGGACGCTACGGCAGGGTCGTCAAGATGGCCCGCAAGCCCACCGGAGATGAGTACCTCAAGACGACCCAGATCACCGCTCTCGGTCTGCTACTGATAGGCGGGCTCGGCTTCCTGATCTACTGGCTGTTCGAATACGGTTCGAAGTACCTGGTGGATGCATTCAAGTGATCCTCGTTGCGGATCCAACCAATGATGTGAGGGATCGTTTTGGGCCTTTTTGACATAGAGACGAAGAAGAAGAAGAAAGAAGAACCGAGCGCGGAGACGGAACACGCTCCGCAGATTGGAGCGAAGGCTCTGCAGTTCACAGTCCAGGGCGAGACCAAGCGGATGATGGCATCCGGGGATTCATCAGAGTTCGAGATGGCCATGACGCTGCCGGACGACGGACAGCCACACACGCTTGTCATCAAGGTCGATACCGTCTTCTCCGCAACGGAGGAGGGCTCGCCCGAATGGTTCGTGAAGCTATACGACGCAGTCGGGGTCGTGTGGGAGAATTCGCCCTCGGCCGACCAGACAACCGAGCACACTTTCGATGTGATGCCCGGCCAGGAGAAATCGTTCACTCTCAATATCACATCGCCTACGGGTGCGAGATACGGCGACAAGATCACGGTGCTGGTCAACGCCAGCTTGAAGGAGAACCCGAGCATAAACGACGTCGTGACGCTGCAGGCTACTGCGAGACAGTCGATGCTCGCAGTCAAGACGTCAATAGGCCACGAGAAGACCGTCGCTGACTCGATCGCCAGCAGGGCGAAACCGAAGCCCTCGGGAGTGTTCGCTATCCTCTCGCCGGCCACGATCCGAGGCTACGTGTTCGTCGAGGCGATGAACACCGACAGCCTGCGTGAGCTCGTGAAGGGAGTCAGAAGGACGCGGGGCATCGTCAAGGGAGAGACGAGCTTCGCCGAGATAGAGCACTTCCTCTCGCCGAAGCCGATAGTGTCTGGCATCGTCGAAGGGGACATCGTGGAGCTCATCGCGGGACCGTTCAAGGGAGAGAAGGCGAGGGTCCAGCAGATCGATGAGAACAAAGAGGAGATCACGGTGGAGCTCTTCGAGGCCATGGTGCCGATACCGGTCACGATCCGAGGAGATCACGTAAGAGTCCTGGAAAAGGAGAGATGAGCAGATGGTAGAGAAACTCGATGTACTGGTCGAAGGCGGAAAGGCGACCCCCGGTCCCCCGCTAGGTCCGGCGCTCGGTCCGATGGGCGTGAACGTAATTCAAGTCGTAAACGCGATAAACGAGAAGACGAAGGCGTTCATTGGCATGAAGGTCCCCGTGACGCTGACCGTGGACTCGAAGACGAAGGCGTTCGAGATCAAAGTCGGCACGCCGCCGACATCTGCCCTGATCCTCAAGGAGATCAAGATCGAGAAGGGCAGCGGGAGCCCCAAAGCAACGAAGGTCGGGAACCTCTCGGTCGAGCAGGTCCAGAAGATAGGCGAGATGAAGAAGGACTCGATGCTCGCGAAGGACAAGAAGCAGCGGTTCAAGGAGGTCGTCGGGACCTGCGTCTCTATGGGCGTCAATGTCGACGGCAAGGACCCGAAGGAAGTCCTGAAAGCCCTCGCGGGCGGAGCCTACGCCGGTCTGTTCTGATTCTTCTGAGGATAAAAGAGAAGTTGCTACGGTGAGGGATGACCTGCAGCTGCCTGTGGTCCTCTCGCCATCTTCAGCTTCGCCGCCTCGCATGCTATCGTTATCGGGTCCACGGTAGGCGCGGCCGGAGGACAGTACGCGGTCTCCAACTTAGATAGGTCATCGACCGTCATGCCCGCCTGGATGGCCACGGCGAACGCGTTGATCCTCATGTGCACGCGTTCTTCGCCGACGATCTGCGCCCCGAGTATCTTGCCCGTCACGGGGTTGGCCAGGACTTTCACGTATATCTCCTTGCGGCCCGGGTAGTAGTCGGGCAGCGTGAACGACCTCACCTTCCCGATCAATGGCTTCATGCCTGCCATCTCCAGCTGCCTGCTCGTAGGTCCGACCGCAGCGACCTGGCATCCGAACGGTTCTGTGGCCCGGGTCTGCAGGAAGCCCTTCGGGAGGTGATCTGAGCCGCCAGCCGCGTTGATGCCGGCGACAACTGCCATCTTCACCGCGATCGTGCCGAGGCCGCTCACCGTCGGTCTGCCGAGCACAAGGTCGGGATACTCCGTGCAGTCTCCGACCGCGTAGACCCCTTTCAAACAAGTCTCGCAATTTTCATCGACCATGATCTGCTTCGTCACTCCGACCTTGCATCCGACCTGCTTCGCGAGCTCCGTCTCTCCATGCTGACCCGTCGCGACGATCACGATATCCGCATAGAACTCTCGCTCCTCGCCCGTCTTCCTGTCCCTCGCCACGACCCCGTGCGCCCTATCCTCGCCGAGGATCTCTGTGACCTCGTACTCCGTGAACAACTTCACGTCATGCTTCCTTATGGCATCGGCCATCATCTGGGCCATGTCCTCGTCGACCATCGCGAGGATCACGTTGCCCAGGAACTCCACGATGGTGACCTTGCAGCCCCTGACCATCAGCGCTTCTGCGACCTCGAGCCCCACCAGTCCGCCACCTATCACGACGGCCCTCTTCCCCTTGGAGGCGAGCGATTGAATGCCTCTCGCATCGTCTATCGTTCTGAGCACGAACACTCCGGACTTCAGCTCGTGCTTGCCCTCCATGAATACCCCCTTGATAGGCGGGACGGAAGCTTGAGCGCCGGTGGCCAGTATGAGTGAATCGTAGGGCAGGTCGATCCTCTTGTCACCGGTATGGACGTGAGCTATCCTCTTCTCAGAGTCAACATCGGTAACTGTGGAACCGAGAAGAATGCCGATCCTGTTCTTCTTCAAACGCTCCTCGGGGGCCTCGATCAGGTTCGTGAGTTCCGGTATGATCCCCGAGATGCCGTACGGCAGTCCGCACCTCGAGTACTGCGGGTACGCTTCTCGCTCGATGATCGTGATCTCCGCGGTCCTATCGGTCTTCCTCGCGAACTGAGCCGCGGTCGCGCCCCCGCAACCACCTCCAATGATGACTATCCTCCGGACCATAGTTGGATCCTCTTCGCAAGGCTAGCATGCATCAACACCGTTAAATCATTTTCACTGGTCTGCGAGCATTGCAGGCAGGAAGTGCGCCGGCCCTGATAGCCAGAGCCCCGATTGAGGACCTCAAAAGACTTATTAACCCCTTCCGCATTGGCTCACCTCCCTAGGGCATGTAGGAGAGCACTTGGCTCGCATGTACTACACCGGAGGGGTCAAGATTGGTAGACCAACACCTCGTCGACATCATGAAGAAGCTTCAGGCCGAGTCGAAGCAGAGGAAGTTTTTAGAATCGGTTGAGCTCGCAGTCAACCTGAAGGACATCGACCTCAGCAACCCGAAGAACAGGCTCACAGAGGAGATACCTCTTCCGAACGGCCGGGGAAAACCCATCAGAGTGGGCGTGTTCGCCAGCTCCGAGATGGCCGTGAAGGCGAAGGGCGTGGCGGATGTCGTAGTGCAACCTCAGGACATCGAGGACCTGGCATCCAACAAGAACAAGGCGCGAAAGTTCGCGCGCGCAGCCGATTTCTTCCTCGCTGAAGCACCCTTGATGCCCACGATCGGTAAGCGCCTTGGCGTTGTCCTTGCCCCTCGGGGCAAGATGCCGAAACCCATCCCGCCGGGGTCGGACCCGAAGTCACTGATAGAGAAGCTCAAGGGAAGCGTCCCCGTCAGGACCAGGGACAGGAAGACTTTCCATGTACCAATAGGCACTAAGGACATGACCGCCGAGAAGCTGGCGGAAAACCTCGATGCCGTGCTCAAGAGACTGTTGTCAAAGCTCGAGAGGGGCAAGAACAACATCCAGTCGGCCTACGTGAAGACCACCATGGGCCCCTCGATCAAGGTGATGTGAGATGGCGCACGTAGCATCCTGGAAGAAGGAGGCCGTCACCGACCTCTCCACGAGGATCGCCAAGTGCAAGGTCGTGGGCATAATTGACGTCCACGGAGTGCCTGCTCCCGCCTTCCAGACCATGAGGACCAACCTCAGGGGGAAGGCCGATATCATCATGCTCAAGAACACGCTCCTGAAATTGGCTATCCAAGAGGCGGCGAAGAGCAAGAAAGGTCTGGAGAAGCTCGCGGAAGCGGTCGATGGCCAATGCGCCGTCGTGACGTCCGACCTGAACCCGTTCAGGCTGTTCAGGCAGCTGGACGCCACCAAGACGAAGATGCCGGCGAAGGGCGGAGAGATCGCACCCGATGACATCGAGATCAAGGCCGGGGAGACGCCCTTCAAGCCGGGCCCGGTCGTGGGGGAGCTGCAGAAGGCAGGGCTGCCCGCGGCCATCGAGCAGGGCAAGGTCGTCATCAAGAAGGACAAGATCCTCGTGAAGAAGGGCGACAAGATACCGCGCGACGCCGCGCTAGTGCTCTCGAAGCTGGAGATCTACCCGCTCACCGTGGGTCTCAACCTCTCAGCCGCTTTCGAGGAGGGCATGATCTACCAGAAGGACGTGCTGGCGGTCGACGATGTCAAGATAATGGGCCAAGTATGGGGAGCAGCATCCGGCGCATTCAATCTCTCGATCTTCATAGGGTTCCCGACCACGACGACGATAAGGCCGATGGTCGCATTGGCGCATATGAGGGCCCTGAACCTCGCGGTCAACGCGGGGATCGCCAACCCAGAGACAATCAAGATCATGCTGGCCAAGGCAAACCTCCAGATGCTCTCGCTCGCGTCCAAGACACCGGCCGGGCTCGACGAGGATCTGAAGAAGCTCCTGACCGACGCGCCCAAACCACCTGAGAAGAAGGGCAGCGAGGACAAGAAGGAAGAGAAGAAGGAGGAAAAGGTCTCCGAGTCGGAGGCCGCGGCCGGTCTTAGCGGACTATTCGGATAATCGAAGTAAGGAGGCATGAGAATGGAGTATGTGTACAGCGCGATGGTCCTGCACGCGGCGAAGAAGCCGGTGACAGAAGATGGAATCACGAACGTTCTGAAGGCAGCCGGCGTCAAAGTGGATGCCACGCGCGTGAAGGCGCTAGTGTCTGCCCTCGAAGGCGTGAACATAGACGAGGCGATCGCGACCGCGGTCGCAGCGCCTGTCGCCCCAGCTGCAGCGGGACCCGCCGAAAAGAAGGAAGAGAAGAAAGAGGAGAAGAAGGAGGAGAAGGGAGTCTCTGAGGAAGAGGCTGCGGCCGGTCTCAGCGCGCTCTTCGGCTAGAATCTCCGCTCTTTTTCAAACCTCTTCGAGTTTCTCTACTTCAAACCAAGAACGAAACGCGGGCAAAACCAGCGGTGACGACTTCAGGTATGACCAGGAGCTTCAGCTCTGCTCCAGCATCTTGCTGACTTCCTTCTCGAACATCGTTGCCAGCTCTCGCCCGATCTCCCTCCGTAGCTCCGGCGGGACCATCTCGATGCCGATCTTCGCGCCGACCTTCCCTATCTTCAGCACCGCGTAGGCCTCGTGCACCTTCGCCTGCAGGAGCTCCTGCACCGCCTGCTTGAGCTCTTCCTTCAGCTGGGGGTTCGCATCGAGTTTCTCCCTCATGGTCCTCTTCACCTCGTCTTTGACGAGGTCCTGGACCGCCTCGATGAGCAGGGTCTCTGAGCTCAGCATGGCCCTGGTGCCTTTGATCACAGAACTGACAACATCGTCTTCCGGAGCCGTACCTCTCACCTATCCGCAGAGTCCGTCGAGCGCGTTGAAAGCTTAAATCGTTTTGGTATCAGGGCATGTTCGTCCAAGAGTGCGAGAATGTCTTAAAGTAAGGCTACGTCGATGGCGAGGCGGAATCCAGACCAGAGCTGAATCAGATGTGGGAGACTCCAGGTAAGAGCGTTTTCAAGGACCAGAGGGTGCTGTCTTTCGACTATGTCCCCCCGAAGCTGGTCCACAGGGACGCCCAGATGAAGAAGCTCGTCATGCTCTACAAACCGGTCGTGGAGTCCAACATGTCGCAGAACGTCGTGCTCACGGGCAGCGTCGGAACTGGCAAGACCGCGACCGCGAAGCGGTTCTGCATGGACATGGCCGGATACGCCGAGAAGAAGCAGAAGGCGGTCGACTGGGTGCTCGTGAACTGCAGGCAGCGGAACAGCGAGTCCAGCGTCGTGCTCCAGATCGTGAACCATTTCCAACCGAACTTCCCGGACAGGGGGTTCTCCATCACGGAGATGCTGAGGATACTCAGGAAGGACCTCGAGAAACGCAAGCTCCACCTACTCGTCGTGCTCGATGAAGCTGACATGCTCCTGAAGAAGGCCGGGTCAGACATCATCTACAAGCTCACGCGCTTCGGGGAGGAGAAGCTCGATGGCAGAGAGCTCGTCTCGCTCATGCTGATCTCGCAGAAGAACGTGTATGACATGCTCGACCCTGCCTCCACAAGCACTTTCAAGCGGACCAACATAGTGGAGTTCGGGAAGTACCCCCCAGAAGAGCTCAGGGACATAGTCGCTCAACGAACGCAGCTGGCCCTCAAGGACGACGCGATAGATCCGGATTCAATCGACCTTATCGCCGAGGTCTCATCCGAATTCGGGGACGCGAGGTTCGCGATCGAGATCCTCGAGAAGGCTGGCATGCTAGCGGACGAGGAAGGCGCCGGCAGGATATCGGTCGAGCACGTCCGCGCCGCGAAGGCAGAAGCGTACAGCTCCGTAACGGAATCGAAGCTGGTCGGGCTGGAAATGCACCAGAAGCTCGCGCTGCTGGGCATCGCAAGGGCCTCTCGGGGAAAGGCGTACATAACGACTGGAGGCGCTGAGTCGGCATACAAGGTTGCGTGCGAGGAGTACGGTGAGAAGCCGAGGGCGCACACGGCCTTCTGGGGCCTCATGAAGGACCTGGACATGTTGGGAGTGGTCAGCGCAAAGAAGAGCGGCGCCGGCATTTCGGGCAAGACCACCGTCATAACGCTGCTAGACATCCCTGCGAAGGTCCTGGAAGAGAAGATGCGACAAATGCTCAATCCTGGACGTTAATTGTGAAACCGGGATTACTCGATGCAGTAAGTAAGAACATATAAATATGGCCGGCCCCGTCCAAGTTAAATGAAGGGAGGGTTGGCCATTTCAGCTGAAGACAAACCGGCCGTAGATTCGATTCGAACAGAGGAAGGCCTCTGCTATGTTGTCAAGGAGCGTAAGCCGTTCCTATCATACAAGCTCTTCGAATCGATCATCACCCAAGGTAATCCCGGTCTGTGTGTCACGAGACAGTTCCCCGAGAAAGTCAGGGAAGCGTTCGAGCTCAAGGACACCCGGATCCTGTGGCTCTCGCACACACCGGGAAAGGACCATCACAACCCGACGAGCATCGGCACCCTCGCGACAGTCATCTCCTCATTCGTCGAGCGATACAAGAAGTGCGTCGTCCTCATCGACGGGCTCGAATACCTTGTCATCAACAACGGATTCCAGCAGGTGCTCAGGTTTGCAGAGCACATCAACGAGCAGGTCATGCAAAGCAGGTCCACTGTTCTCATACCTATCAGCCCGAGCGCCTTCAGCGAACAGGAGCTGGCCTTGCTTGAAAGGAACGTGGAAGTCATAGAGCAGCCCACCATGAGCATCCAGCTCGAAAAGGATTTCTCGGCGCTGATCGACCAATACAGATGAGCAGGCTTCAGCCACTCTGTCGCATTCCGGCGCCAAGGTTTTAGGACTAAGGATGTAATCCGGGCATATGCGCAAGACCCCTCTCCACGAAGCCCATGTCGCACTCGGTGCGAAGATGGTCTGGTTCGAGGGTTGGGACATGCCCATCCAGTACACGACCATAATCGACGAGCACTTGGCGGTCAGGAAGCATGCGGGAGCGTTCGACGTGTCCCACATGGGGGCTTTCGTCATACGCGGGGAGGACGCAGGGGCCCTTGTCAACCACTTGAGCACCAACGACGTCGCGAGCGCTCCGCTGGGCAAGTGCGTATACACCCACATGCTGAACGACGGGGGGAAGATCATCGATGACACTATCATCACGGTCCTCGGGAAGGACGAATTCTTCATGGTGCCCAACGCCGGAACCGCGCAGAAGATGAGGAAGTGGATCGAGGAGCATCTTCGCGGTCAGGAGCTGAAGGATGAATCCCTGGAGATCGCCAAGATCGCGGTGCAAGGGCCGGCTGCGAAGGATGTCGTGGGACAGCTGACCTCGTTCGACCTCTCGAACCTGAGGCGGTTCTGGGGTGGTTTCCTCAGAATGGACAAGGTTCCTTACGACAACCATCCATCATCCACCGTCCTCCTGACGGGAAGGGACATGCTGAACGGCTCGGGAGACGGAGCGCCCGCATTCGTCTCGAGGACCGGGTACACCGGCGAGGATGGGTTCGAGATCTTCTGTGACAACGCCGACGCGGTCCAGTTATGGGATGCGATCCTCGAGAAGGGGAGATCGTTCGGCCTCAAGCCCATCGGGTTGGGTGCGAGGGACACACTGAGATTGGAGAAGGCTCTGCTCCTCTCGGGTACCGACTTCGACGGGAACCAGAGCTCCCTACAGACTGGGCCTCAATGGGTCATCGATTGGTACCACGACTTCATCGGAAAGGAGACCATGATCGGACAGAGGGCCTCTGGCAAGTACGATAAGCTCGTCTGCATGATGTGCGAGGGCAGGGGGATACCCAGGCACGGATACGCAATAGGATCGGGAGGCGACAAGCTCGGGACCGTCACTAGCGGAACGATGTCGCCTCTGCTCAGGAAGGGCATAGCTATGGGCTACGTCCCGTTGTCCATGTCCAAGCAAGGGACCAGGGTCGATATCGAGGTCAGAGAAACCATCGTCCCTGCAGAGATAGTGAAACCACCGTTCGTGAAGTGATTGAATTGAAGGAATACTTGGAAGAGATGATCAGGATACCCGGGGTCTCTGGGTTCGAGGATGACATCAGGAACTACATCAGAGGGAAGATCGAGGACAAGGGTCTCAAGGCCGTCGAGGACAACCTGGGGAACCTCAGGGTAGAGCTGGGCGATGCCGGCCCCCTGGTGATCTTCGTGGCCCACATGGACGAGCTGGGGCTCATCGTCACCAAGCTCGAGTCCGACGGATCGCTGAGGATCAGGAAGGTAGGAGGGATAGACGACCGCACCCTGGTGGGCAGAGTGGTCGAGATCAAGACCCAGAAAGGCATCGTGTCAGGCGTCATCGGGATCAAGCCACCGCATCTGATGACCGACATGGAAGAGGCGAAGAAGGTCGTAAGATGGCAGGACCTCAGGGTCGACGTCGGGACAAGGAGCAGGAAGCATACCGAGAGGCTCGGCGTCAGGGTGCTCGACCCCATGGTGATCAAGAAGGATATCACCTACATCACCAAGGACCTCATATGCGCGAGAGGCATCGACGACAGAGGGGGATGTGCGATCCTGCTGGACGCGTTGGAGCAGCTGAAGGACAAGAGGCTGCCGATCAGAGTGACCCTGGTGTGGAGCGTTCAGGAGGAGATCGGTCTAAGGGGCGCGAGGGCGGCTGCATTCAACCTACGGCCTGACTACGTCTTCGCCGTGGACACGATGACAACTACAGACGCGCCAATGACTGAGGAAGTCTATGAGAAGGTCATGGTGGGGGGCGGTCCTGCCCTGAGAATGTTCGACAGTGAGGCGATCGCGTCTCCGAAACTCAGGAAGCTGGTGGAGCAGGTCGCGAGAGCCGCGAAGCTCCCGCTGCAATACGGGACCGGTGGCGGTGCCACCGACGGAGCCGCGATGCAGGACACGGGATGCCTGATGATGCCCCTCGGCATCGTTATGAGGTACACGCACTCACCCACCGAGGTCGCGAGCATTTTGGATATGGAGAACATGGTGAAGCTGATTGTCAAGATAGCAGACAGGTTGGCGAAGGATCACAAGAGAGGGTGAGCAACCTGGGCAAGGCCGCAAAGACGCTCGAAGAGCTCGTGATGCTGAAGAGCACTGCCGAGGACGACATCAAGCCGATCGTCGATTACGTATCTGACAGGCTCAAGAGAATCGGTCTTGAACCCAGATATCATAACAAAGCAGGTCGACCGGCCATCATCGCGCAGTCTGGCAAGGCGGGCGTCCTTCTCTCCGGCCACCTCGACACCGTTCCCCACGGAGTCGATTGGAATTACAAGGACGGAGAGACGGTCGAGGGGAAGATGTACGGAAGGGGAGCATGCGACATGAAGGGCGGTTGCGCGGCGATATTGGTGGCTGCGGAGGCACTCGTCGCGACCGACGTGCCGTTCTCGGTATGCTTCACGACAGATGAGGAGACCGGCATGAAAGGCGCGGAGGCAGCCGCGAAGGATGAGGCGATGAGGACGGCCTCAGCAATCCTTGTCGCGGAACCGACTGGCTTCGACATCGTGGTTAAAGAGAAAGGGCTCCTTCAGTTCTCCCTGAAGACCGGTGGCGTGTCCGCGCACGCCAGCATGCCTGAGCTGGGCGAGAATGCCATTACGAAGATGACCAAGATGCTCTGCAAGCTAGAGGACCTGACGAAAGTGCCTCACGACTCGCTTGCGAGCTTGACGATGTGCATAGACATGATCAGGGGCGGGACGCAGATCAACGTCATCCCGGACGAGTGCGTTGCAGATGTCGACACGAGGTATCCGGCCAGCATGACTCCAGAGTCGGTCCTTGAACTCGTGAGAAAGAGGATAGGTAAGGTCGGGTACGAGCTCAAGATCCTCCATCAACTCGACCCGGTCGAGACGGACCCTGAGCTGCCGGCAGTGGTAACCCTTAAGGAGGTCGTGGGGAGCAAAGCGAGGCTCATCACCGTTCCATACGCGACGGAGATGGTCATGTTCAAGGGATACGGGAACCCCACCGTCGTGTGTGGACCTGGTGATCCCAAAGTGTGCCACTGTGACGATGAGCACATCGACGTCTCTGAGGTGGCCAGGGCAGTGGATGTATACTTCAAGTACTGCACGAAGATGGCTGCCCGGGGCCATGGTTGAAGCACAGTCCCGAAACGCCCCTGACGGCCTCGCGGCCATGCCAGACAAGACTGGAAAACCCGGCCCGTGATCACGGGTAGACGCGCGCAACGGTCCTCGGATATGGGATCGAATCCCTTATGTGATCCAGTTTGCAGACCCAGGTGACTATCCGTTCCAGTCCGAGACCGAAACCTGAATGTGGCACGGAACCGTACTTCCTCAGGTCGAGATACCACTTGTAATTCTCTATGCTCTCCCCCTTGTCCCTGAGCCGCTCGAGCATCAGCTCGTTGTCCGTCTCCCTCTCGCTTCCCCCGACTATCTCTCCGTATCCCTCCGGCGCGAGCAGGTCGCTGTTCTTGTAGGTCCTCGTATCCTCAGGGTTCTCCTTCATGTAGAACGGCTTGAGCCCCTTCGGGTAGTTGACCACGAACATGGGGACCGAACGATCCTGCGTGAGAGCACGTTCCTCGATGGCACCGAGGTCGCTGCCCCAAGAGACATCGAGGCCTTTCTTCTGAAGGGTCACCATCGCCTCCTCGTAGCTCATGCGCTCGAACGGAGGCTCGATCCTCTGGAGGGTCGCCGGATCCCTCTTCATGAAAGTCAACTCCTCAGGGCATTCCTTGACCGCGTTATGCAGCATCGACGTTATGAGCTGCTCCTGGACCTTCATGTTGTCCTCGTTCTCGAGCCAGGCGGCTTCCATCTCCAGATGCCAGTATTCCGCCAGGTGACGAGGTGTCCTGGACTTCTCCGCCCTGAAGGAGGGCGTCAACGAGTAGACCTTGTCGAGGGAGTAGATCAATGATTCCAAGTAGAACTGCGCACTCTGCGAGAGGTAGGCGATCCTGTCGAAGTACTTGACCTGGAAGAGGGTCGTGCTCTCCTCCGCGGCCACACCAGTGATTATCGGCGGCGTGACCTCGACATAATCGTTGTCGTGGAACCATTCCCTCGCCCCGCGGAGGAGCGACGCCTTCACCTTCGCGACTGCCGTCTGCTCCCTTGATCTTATCCACAGATGCCTGAGGTCGAGGAGCAGCTCGGTGCTTTGATATTCCGTGATCGGGAAGCCTTCTGAGAAGCCGTAGACCTGGAACTTGGTCGCCCGGATCTCGTAACCCCCGGGGGCACGCTTGTCCTCTGCGACCTCGCCTTCGATCATGACCGACGATTCGATGCCTGCCTTCTGGGCGTCATCGAATTCCTTTTCCGAGACTGCTCCCTTCTTGACAGTGGTCTGGATGATCCCACTGACGTCCCTGAGGACCGCGAACACTATGCCCCCGCTCGAGCGGGTCCTGTATATCCAGCCCCTTACCTGGACAATCTCGCCTACCTGGTCCTTGGACAGGGCTTGCTTGACCGACAGCATTCCAGATTCCGAAGAGACATTGCGAATATAAGCCCTTCGGACGGGTAGGAGGAACGAACATATCACCCAGACGATGATATGCTGGCCGTGATTGTGCGGACGGCCGACGTGCGGGACCTCCCAGGGCTCCTGAGGATAGAGGAGGGATGCTTCGGGATCGAGATGTTCAGCGCGGACACGGTCCGCTCATTCATCGAAAGGAACGACACTTTCGTGATGGTGGCAACCGAGGGAGATGATGTGGTCGGATCCGCCATGTGCATGATATCCGAAGAGCGCCAGGAAGGGCGGATCGCATCAGTAGCCGTCCTACCCGGATCCAGGAGGAAAGGGACTGGTGTCCGGCTGTTGGAGGAATGTGAGAGGAAATTCCTCAGGTTCGGTCTCGAAATGTCAACACTCGAAGTGGATGTGGCGAACGGTGCGGCGATCGCGCTCTATGAATCCAAGGGATACGAGATCAACGGCGTGATAAGGGACTTCTACGGGCTAGGAAGAGACGCCTACGTCATGCAGAAACCGCTCTACCCCGAAA
>Ga0315286_10001275_pt1 | contig 22748 bp, 27 predicted proteins | sample YL17G10_0_MG_FD_205038 | JGI IMG/M metagenome (GOLD analysis project Ga0315286, IMG submission 205038) | Sediment microbial communities from Yellowstone Lake, YNP, Wyoming, USA - YL17G10_0 | ecosystem: Environmental > Aquatic > Freshwater > Lake > Sediment | place: USA: Wyoming | collected...
ACACAGACACTCTCGGCATAAGAAGAACGGTTCAAAAAGAGGTCAACGTCGGGTCGCTGGCAGCAGGAAGTTTTAGCAACCAATTCTCAACAACCGGGCGCTCTTCTACGCAACCCTCCGACGGGCTTACATACATAGCCATAGGCGTGGTAGGGATAGTAGCCATAGTGCTGTTCTTCAAGCTCAGGGGAAGGAGAAAGAAATGAGGATCAGAGACATTATAAGGCTCTCTGTGGACAGCATGTTCCATAGAGGGCTTAGAAGCTGGCTGACTATCCTGGGCATAGTCATAGGCGTTGCTGCAGTGGTAACCATCCTATCGATAGGCACCGGGACGCAGCAGAGCATATCAAACCAGCTCGGCGGCCTGGGTGCGAATGTCCTATCAGTTTCCGCCGGGTCGGGCAGGGCTGGAGGATTCGGGTTCGGTGGCGAGTTTAGGCAGACTCAAACCAGCACCCAGAACCTGACCATCAAGGACGTTCAAGTGGTGAAATCCGTCCCAGGCGTCCAATCCGTGGACGGCATAGTCTCTGGCAGGGAGGACGTTACCTATCTGACGCAGACCATTTCAGAATCAGTCCAAGGCGTTGATCCGCTCGCATGGCAGGACATAAACACAGCTAAACTGAGCTCTGGCAGGTATCTGACATCGAGCGATAGGAATGTCGTCGTGGTCGGGTATGCTATCGCCAACACGGTTTTCAAGCAGCCAATGTCGCTGAACACGCAGATAAGCATTGGCGGAGCGTCGTTCAAAGTTGTCGGCATACTGCAACAGTCCGGCGGTTTTGGCGGCAGTGACAACGCGATTATCATGCCAGTTTCAGCTGCAAGGACAGTAATTTCAGGTGTGATTCTAAACCAGTTCTCTTCAATACAGGTCAAAGTGGCTGATGTCAACGCGGTCAGCAACGTGTCAACAGCTATAACTCAGGCCCTGCTCATCTCAAGGCACGTCACGGAAAACACCAAGGACTTTTCCGTAACCTCCTCGCAGTCGATACAACAGACGATTTCAGGCGTTGTCGGGACGCTGAACCTCTTCCTCCTCGGCATAGCGGCAACATCCCTATTGGTCGGAGCGATAGGAATAGCCAATACAATGTTCATGTCAGTTATGGAGAGGACTAGACAGATTGGGACCCTTAAAGCGCTTGGCGCCACGAACTTCGAGGTCATGAAACTGTTCTTGGTTGAGTCAGGCATTATTGGCTTTGTCGGCGGGTTGATAGGCGTTTTCGTAGGGTTCATACTATGCGGCACGATATCCGAACTGGGGGTTAGGCTGCTTGGAGTCGGAGGCGAAGGGGCTGGAGGAGTCACCCTTACAATGATAACGCCTGAGCTTGTCCTATTCGCCATGGGTTTCTCAGTGGTAATAGGCATGATCTCCGGACTGCTTCCTGCCAGGAGGGCCGCTAGATTACTGCCCATAGAAGCGCTTCGTTTTGAGTGATTTTTCAGAATAAGCTTTAAATACCCCCTCACAGCCAATAATTACGCTTGGCGGCCACAGCGAGTGAGCCACACCCGGACTCTTCTCGAACCCGGAAGTTAAGTCACTCAGCGATGTGTGAGGTACTACGCTCCGCGTGGGAAGCGCACGACGCTGCCTAGGCACTTTCTGTTTCTAAAGCAGTTTGTTAGCCAGTTTCCGCGCTTTCTTGTAAAACGCTATAAAACTAGTCTTCTTATTCAGGTGTTCTTTGTATACTTCGTCGAATTTCAAAAGAACCTCATCACTACAAACGTAAGTGTGTAAAGGCGTTTTTCCGATTACTTTCACAATTCGCGGGTCGTTCATGATTATAGGTGCCAAAACCTCACTCAGCTTCCACTCCCTCGCAGGCGTATCGAATTTCTTTTTGTTTATTCTCGGAAACTCGTCCATTAGCTTCTTAAAATAAAACATATGCGTAATCTCATGTGAACTAACCCCGACAACTCTTTTATCGGGAAAATAATAATACAAGCTAAACGTCCAGCTTTTCCAACTACGCGGACAACTTGGGTTTACGCTCACAAACGCGCTAATGACCATGTTTTTTGGTGCTTTAACCTCAAGAACCTTAGATACGGCAACCATGAACCTATCATTTTTCTTATCCCAAATTTTTTGAAAATGGATAACTGACCTACAAATTTTATCAAAATTTTTTAAATATACCTTAATGAGAAAAGGCTTCAAACGTTCCCTCATTTTTTTATTTTTAGGCAGTTTTTTGAGGATTGGATAGCATTTTAAAATCTGTTCATGCCTCATTTTTTTCGTGAGCGCAAAAACAAAAAAATTAACATCCCATGAAAGATTCCCGAATTGAAAATAGACCTTAGGTAGCACTTCTCAACCTCTTTATCAAGTTCTCATGGCCGTACTGTTCTACTATCTCCCACGCCCTTGAATAGCCGGGCTGTATTACTTTATCTAAAAATTTCGCCTTTTCAATATCCTTTTTTAACCTTTTTATTCCGAAAATCTTAAGATACAACTGTTTGTGAATTGCATGAACGTATATGTGTGTTTTCGTTCCCATGGCTTCTCGTTTAAATTCGTTCCAAGGCTTTTCCTTTTTATGAATTCCATTAGACATGATAAATACATGAATAAGCTCATGCACAAGAATATCTATTATCTCTTCAATACCCATCATTTTCCCTTTTCTTCCGATGATTCTTACAGTTAAAGGCACTGAAAAACAGCCCCCGATGTTCACAATAAAACAGGTTATCTTTTTTTCTTTCCATCTAAAACCAGTCGCTTTGACCATTTCACCAAAGACCCTCTTCTCCACTTTTCGCCAGGCTGTTTCCAAGGTTTTTATGCGCCTCTGAGTCAATTTAACATACTTCCTATCCCATTTTTTTCCAGCCAAACTAAAGAGGCTCATGTCGTACGGATATGAGTAAACAAATTCGACTTTCGGTATCATCTATTCACACCCTAACTCTCTCTTGTCGTCAGTAGCCATCTCGAACTCTTTAGTGCCTATTAGCGCTTTCGCAGGACATTTGTCGACGCACATGTAGCAATAGATGCATTTTCCATGGTTTATCTTGATTCTGCCCTTGTCATGCAAATCCTTCTTCTCGAACTTTATCGCGTAGGAGGGGCATGTCCTGACGCACGTTAGGCTACGAACGCATTTGCTGTCGTCCCACTCTATCTTCCCGCGATAGTTCTTGGGCTTATCTGGCTTTTTCGGATACTTTATAGTCACAGGCCTGCTGAACCAACTCTTTATAACGTCCACAAGTAACATAGAACCACTCCAAAGACAGACAAAGGTATCACGAATTTCCTGAAAATTCCTATCATGGTGTCCAGCCTCTCCCTCGGGCTGACAACGTCTATTACGCTCATCGAGATAAAAACGAGATAGGTCAAGAATATGCTGACAAGCACGTCATTGAAGCCGAGGAATAAATCCACGAAAACGCTGCACGCAACAAACGCCCCCATCCACTCGGCCAACAGGAAGACGGCTAACGAGGGCCCGGAGAACTCGGTCATTGCCCCGGCGACTATCTCCTGCTCCGCGTTGGGTATGTCGAAAGGCGCCCTCATGAGCTTTGCCAGCGCGGCGATATAGAAGGCCAGCATTGACGGGACCAGCACCCAGGAGAATGCGAATGGCTCTCGGAAGTAGATAGTGCCGTAGAACAGGGCCACGGAGAATATGCCCAGCGCGAACGGTATTTCATAGGAGAAGAACTGTATCAGCTCGCGCTTCGCCCCCACAAAGCCGTAGTGCGAGTAAGACAATAATCCGGCGAACACGTAGATGAGGCTGGTGAGGGCGAACAGGAATATCAGCGAGATCATATCTATAAATCCGCCCAGATTCCCCATAGGCAAAGAATAGGCTATCAGCGCCACAGCCATGAGCGATATCAGCGGCAGGAAGTTCATCAGAGGATTGGAAAGCGCGCTCCTCAGGTTCTGCTTCTGGAACAATTTGGCTAAATCGGCTATCTGCTGGTAGATAGGGGGACCCACCCTGTACTGCGAGCGCGCCTTTATTTTTCTGTCTAGCCAAACCAGAAACAACGCCGATATGAAAGTCACAGCCAGTTGTATCATTTCAATTTCTCCAACGCCTTCTTTATGCCATAGATCATCGCCTGCGGCCGCGGAGGACAACCAGGCACATAGATGTCCACAGGTATTATCTTGTCGACAGGGCCCGCTTCATTATAGCTCTCTTTGAAGATGCCGCCGGTTATCCCGCAGGAGCCCATCGCTATCACTATCTTCTTCTTCGGCATCTGGTCGTAGATCTTCTTGACCTTGTCCCTGGTCTGCCTGTTGACTGGCCCGGTGACTACTAATATGTCAGCGTGCCTCGGGCTGCCTTTCATGACACAACCAAGCCGTTCTATATCGAACTTGGGGGTAAGGCAGGCAGTTAGCTCTATATCACAGCCGTTGCAGCCACCGGTGTTCAGGTGGAATATCCATGGTGATTTTTTTATAAGGTCCATATCCATCCCGTTGCTAAAGGTATCAGTCCTATCAGTATGACTATGGCCGCGAGCAGGAATATAGAGACTAGAGTCGCGAAGTGCGGCTCGCTCTCCTGCTTCAGAGCCGACACTTTTCCGTAGCTCTTCAGGAAACTTACTAACAAGAAGAAGCTGGCGATCAACATGAGCACTATTGAGAGATAGTCCTTGGCCAGATAGGCGGAGTATAATATCAGGTATTTGCCTAGGAAGCCGCCGGTTATGGGTATTCCGGCTATCGAGAAGCTGCCTGTCACGAGCCCGAACATCGCGAAATTATGCACCTTCTTCAGCAGCCCGTGCTCTTCAGTCACTAGACCGGCAAACAGGAAGAGCAGCGGCTTCACGAATATCTGGGTTATCAGGAGGATGAACCCGCCCATGACCGCCGCAGGACTGCCTACAGAAAAAGCGTAGATGATGAAGCCTGTTTCAGCTATCGAAAAATAGGCGAATCTTTTCCTGAAGGTGTGCTGGTTGACCGAGACTATCGAGGCGTATAGGGCGGTTACTATCCCTATAACCATCAGGAAATCGTTCAGCTGCATTATCGGCATTATCTTGTAGAGCATCAATAGCCCGACGCAATTGGCCGCACCTGCTAATATCGCGGCCACAGGGACAGCCGACTCGGAATAGGCTGATGAGACCCAAAGATGGAAAGGCACGGCGCCGACCTTGGTGAGCAGCCCTATCATGAGGCCGAAAAGCACCAGCCTCTCAAATCCATGGACAGAGGCCAGCGGCTGTATCGCGAAGCCGCCGGTGTAGGAGGAGAACAGTATTATGGAGAAGAGTATGAGCATAGAGGCGAGGAAGTTCATGAACGTGAACTTGTAAGCGGCTCTTACGCCGTCCTTTATCGAGAAGATGAGATAGCCGGCCGAGAACAGCGTCAGATCTAGGAAGATGTAGTTTGTGATTAAGTCTGACGCGAACACCCCGCCGATTAGGCTGGATAGGAGTATGCACATGAAGATGTCGTACTGTATCGAGCCGGAATAGCCGTGCCCGACATTGAAGAACATCACGAGGAAGTTGGCAGCGACTATCGCCAGCGCGACCAGGCAGAGCAGCGGCGTGACGTTGAAGGCCAGGAACACGACATCAAAGCTGAACCCTTCGCCCACATAAAGCAGCAAAGCGGCCATGGCTATCAGGCTTATCAGCGTCTGGCCGACATAGATGATGTTCTTGACTTTCTTGTGTTCCCTTTTCACCGCTATGAAAATCAGCCCCGACACCATGGGGAACACTATGCTGAAGACCACTAGGGCGATTGCCAGAGATGCCATGGATTAAGACTCCTGTATTTCTTGAACATATGGATAGTCAGATAAGTCAGCAGGACGAGAGGTAGGAAAGTGGCCATCTCGATGAAGATGACAGCAGGCAGGTTGGTCAGGATGTTGGCGGAGAAGAAAGAATAGGCCATTAAAATAAGCGTGTTCTCAGCCACGTCGAATATGAACAGGAACTTTAGCAGGTTCTTTGCCGTCAATAGCGAAATCAGCGAGAAAGCGAATATGATGAAGAGCATCATGTGGTCAAAGCTTATGCCGATTGATGTCAGGAAGAACAACAGCGCGGATATCGAGATGACTGTGACAGCAGCCAGCTCCTTCATGCTCTCCCTTTCGACCTTCTCGCACTTCTCTATCGCGAACCACATCAGCAATGGAAATAACACGCAGCCGAACAGGAAGAGCATAGAGCCGCTCACCATTTCTACCCCCAAGCTCATGACCGCCACTATCAGATTGAAAGCCACGGAATAGGCCAGAACCCTGTAGAACTTTCGGTCTAGCAGGATCATGACGCTCAGCAGCAACAACAGGATATAGACTATATTCATACCCTCATCTCTCTACCCTCTTCATCTATTATCGCTATCCTATCCGCGCAGCTGAAGCAAGGATCAAGGCTCAGTATTATAGCAGGCGCGTCGGCTATCTTCTCTCCCACCAGCATCTCCTTGAGTGCGAAGATGTTGGCGTATGTCGGCGGCCTTATCCTGACCCGCCTCGGCCTCTCCCGGTCAGTCATAATATAATGGAGATTCTCGCCCCGTGGCGCCTCCACCCTATGGACTATCTCGCCTATGGTCGATTTCTCGAACGGAACGCTTAACCTGCCTTTGGGCAGCTTATCAAGGCACTGTTTTATTATCCGGCACGACTCTCTTATCTCCCTTATCCTGACCAGAGAGCGGTCCATGCAGTCGCCGCCGTCTTCCAGCTGGACATGGAAATCTATCTCGCCATAGGCGGAATAGGGCGCATATTCCCTGACATCGAAATTTATCCCGCTGGCCCTGGCCATGGGTCCCACAACGCAGAGTTCTTTTGCCTTCTCTTTGCCCAGAACACCTATCCCCTTTATCCTGGCCTTGATAAGACGGTCTCGCATGAAAGTGTCTTCCAGGTTGTTGGCATACTTCTCCATTTTCCTGATGTTCTCGCGGAGATGACCCTCTAGATGGCTGTCTATATCCCACCTGACCCCGCCGATGACGTTCATTATGCGCGATACCCTGTTTCCGGTGAGCAGCTCGAATATCTCCATCACCAGCTCCCTCTCCTTCCAGATGTGCATGAACAATGTCTCAAAGCCTATCGCATCTGAAAAAGTTCCCAAGACTAGGCAATGGGACTGTATCCGCTCGAGCTCTCCGGCTATGGTCCTTATGTACCTCGCCCTGGCAGGAACATCGATATGGTTCAGCTTCTCAATAGCCTCGGAGAAACAGGTCGTATGGGCGTGATTGCAGATGGCGCATATCTTCTCGACCATGGGCACGCTCTGGACATAGGTCTTCTTCTCCAATAGCCCTTCTATACCTCGGTGGTTGTAGCCTAATCGGAATTCGGCGTTCTTTATTTCCTCGCCCTCGATAAATAGCCTGAAGTACTCGGGCTCTTTCATCGCAGGATGGTAAGGCCCTATCGGCAGCATTGTCTCGTGCATATCTTCACCCCAAAAACACCATGAACGATATAAGTATCATTATCAGTGTCAGGAACAGGAAATCCCGTTCTATGAAATCCTCGAACTTCGTTAGGCCAAGGAGCGCAGTATTCAGACCGGCCAGCTTCTTATAGAAATTGTCGATGTCCAGGGCGTTTGCCACCTTACGCAATTTGTCGGCGTAGTTCCCGAAGAAGTCCCGGACATAGAAGTCTGGCAGCGCCTCTTCTCCCCCGGTGAACGGCCCGTGCTGGTCTAGGACGATCTTGCTGGGCGAAAGGGCTATGCCGAACGCAAAAACAAATAATAGCGTGATGAGCGAGAAGTCTATGGGCAGGGATATAGTCGTTCCGCTTATCGGCAGCACGAAAACATCATAGCCGGCTACAGACACGCCGAACAGCAATGTTATTATCCCCAGGACTATAACAGGCATGTAGAACTTGAAGTGCGGATGGAGCTTCTTCACCTCTTTTCCGAACAGGACGCCTACCATCCTCGAATAATAGACTATCGACAGTATGGTTCCAGCGGCCAGTAATATCAGGCCTAGGGGCATTGCATTGAACCACGTGCTGTATATCGCCCATTTGCTGAGGTTGGTGAACGGCATGCCTACTGCTGCCATGACCAGGAAGACAAAGACGAACTTTAGGCGGCCCATATAGTTAGCTAACCCTTCCATATGCTTCAGGTCCATCTTGCCCACGCGGTATATGATTATCCCTATCGACAGGAACAATGCCGATTTGAAGAACGCGTGGTTGAGGAGATGGTATGTAGCCGCGGAGGTTGCTGTCGCCGAAAACAGGGCCAGCGTCGCGAAGATGAAGCTTAAGTTGGTTATAGTCGAGAAAGCCAGAATCCTCTTGATATTATCCTCAATTAAGGCGGAGAATGTGGCGTAGAACATGCTGATGAAGGCAAAAGCCATAATCATGTAAGACAATTCCTGGAACTCCTTTATTATGGGCAGGAACCTGATCATGATGAAGACACCTGCATTGACCATAGTGGCTGAGTGCAATAGAGCCGATACGGGAATAGGAGCCTCCATCGCGTCGGCCAGCCAGTTGAACGGGAAGATAGACGATTTGCTCAGCGCCCCGAAGACTAATAATACCGATGATATCAGCAGTATGGTCGGCGACAATAGGCTATAGTTGGCGAGTATGTTCGAAATAGAAAAACTGAGATTCTTCGAAAGGAAAATCAGGGCCGTCAAGACCAGCAGTCCGCCTATCTGGGTCAGCATGAAGCACTTGTTGCCCGCCCTTACCGCATGCTCATTCTTGTAGTCGAACGATATCAAAAGGAAGGAGCAGATGCTGATTATCTCCCAGCATATGAAGAACATGAGGACATGGTTGGCTATCACGAAACCGAACATCGCGGATATGAAGAACAGCACGAGGAAATAGAACCGGTTCTGCGAGCTCTTGATGTAGGCTGTCGAATATAGCAAGGTCATCGACGAAACTATGGACAAAACGAAGACAAACAGCCGCGATAGGCCATCGAAGAGTATTATATCTGATGTCATGTCGGGCAGGAACATGGCCTGGATGCCCAAAGCCAGTATGCCTATCGCCGCGAGATAGATGAGGTGCTTTATCCTCTCCTCCTTGACTATCAGGGCCAGAAGCGCAAAGAGTAGCGGAATCACGATGAGCTCGAGCATACCCTATAATAATCAGAAGTTCTTTAAATATTTGCATGAAAGCGGTACTCGGATTGGGCGAAGAACTGAAAGCTGACGACGGGATAGGCAAGTACGTGATAGACCGACTTAGGAGCAAGAAAAGCAAAAACCTGCTGCTCCATTCCTCCGTGCCTGAAAATGCCTTCACCAAGCTGAGGGGCGTGGACTCGTTGACTATAATAGATGCGGCCGACTTCTCAGGCAGGCCAGGCGAGATAAGGATTGTGAAAGAGCTGAAAGAGAGAGAACGCCTGTCTACTCATTCCACCAGCCTCTCTAACCTGGTCAAATACATAAAACAATCGATAGGGATAAAGGACATAACTCTGATTCTAATCCAGGCAAAGAGTTTAAAATTCGGAGAGGGGATGTCAGAAGAAGTGAAAGAGGCGGGAGAGAAGGTAGTCCAATTACTCTCTTAGCGGCGGCTTCTGCTTCCAGTCATCGGAGAGGAACATCTTCGTTTTTTCCAATTTATCGAATTTTATCCCGAACATCTCATGCGCTTCCGTCTCGTAGATAGATGCAGAAGGAAAGATATCGGCCACGCTGGGTATGGTCTCTTTCTCATCAAACACGATTGTCAGGTTCACCGGTTTCTTGTTCTTCAGGAAATGGTACGTCAGGCCTAGCTGCTTGTCAGAGTTGAAACCGCTCATGCAGGAAAAGTGGTCCTGGCTGTGCTTCTTTATCTGGCCACGCAGCTCGGAAAGTTTCATGCTCTTTTTCACTCAGCCGTGATTAAAAATACTTTCCTATCTTATCTCAAAGATTTTTTCAGCGGAGCCGAACTTGATCTTATATTTCCCGGGTCCGGCGAGCTCCTCATTATAAGCAGCTATCGGGTAATCGATGTTTTCGGTCGTGTTATAGTCTCGCGATGCGTTGCACGAACTGACTAGCCCTGTGTACTTGTAGGCCATCTGGTCCCAGCTGTAGTTGCCCCTTAGGTTCACGATGTGCGGTGTGCATGAGATGAAATCCATGGGCATCACTACAGCCGCCAACAAGCCGTTGACGCAGTTCTGCCTCCAATATGCGGGGGACGTTTCTATCGCTTCCCAGCCCGAAGGGGTCTCTCTATAGATTTCGGTTCCTCTGGTGTCATCACAAAAAGCGAGCCTGAAATCGCTGACCAGTATTATGACCTTTTCACCGGAAGAATAGGAATCCTTATCCGTCGTGACGCCCCGGAAACCTATGAAGAGGACCACGATTATGGTCACGACTCCGATTATTATATACAGCGCTTTTCCTGGCATGAGTATCTTACTACTGCGCTGGTTTTAAAACTATCTAAAACGTTAGGTTTCCATGAGTAGATTTTTAAACTTGTGATGGTTTCTTTCTTTCATGAAATACAAGCGGTACGTGCTAGACACTTCGGCCTTTACTGGCCTTGGCGAATCTAAGGCTAATATAGAGAAACACATCAAGAAGCTCACTGACATCATCTCTAAGTCGAAGAAGCATGCCCTCTCCTTCTACATGCCGCCGTCTGTCTGGGAAGAGCTAGTCGGTCTGTTGGAGCGGAAAAATATCCCAGGCGACATTATCAGCCGATTGGACGCGTGGACTATACAGAAAGCTCCTTCGCGAATGGAGCTGCAGATGCCATCAGAGTTCCTGTATCAGTATATAATACAACTCAGAGAAAGACTGAACCGCGGCCTTCGTGAGGCGGAAAAGGCAGTGCTAAAGGCAAAACACCATCCGGAGAGCCACGCCAAAGTCATCAGCGAGCTCAGGAACGGCTATCGCGAGGCAATGAGGAAAGGGATGCTAGACTCTAAAGAGGATTTGGACGTCATCTTGTTAGCCAAGGAGATGAACGCCGACATCATAGCCAAGGACGAAGGCATATCTAATTGGGCCAAGATATGGGGCATTAGGTTCATAGACGCGGAGAAGTTCGAGAAGATGATTAGGCAGGGAGCGAAGTAAAAACAAAGCGCTATATATATTCTAGTCCTATAATCCTAAGATGACCATGGGCAACCTGAAAGCAATCGCAATACTATTTGTAATGCTGGGGACAGTAGTGATGATCGGCTGTCTGGGGGCTAATCCCGAGACGCCGCCTAGTGGTGGGGAATTCAAGAAGTTCTCGTCAGCCCAAGAGCTATCCGCGTTCCTGAAAGAGAACTCAGCAAACATGCCTTACGGCGGAGGAGGGGGCGCCTTTGCAGCTACCACTGGTGGCGTTTTCAGGTCGGGCACCGCTGTTCCTTCTGCCGCGGAAGGCGCTGCAGACACATCAAAATCAGACGACTATTCAACCACTAACGTCCAGGTCGCTGGCGTTGATGAAGCGGATATAGTCAAGAACGACGGCAAATACGCCTATATCCTTTCCACATCTAACAGGAGCGTCATCATAGTCGATGCGTGGCCAGCAGAGAACGGCCAGATAGTTTCGCAGATACCTATAGACGGCAATCCCTCGGCCATCTTCGTCAACGGAGACAGGCTAATCGTCCTAGGCAGCTCCGGCTACTATTGGGCGTGCAGGGGAGGATTATGTCCTCTAATGGAGTCGAGCATAGCGCCCGACTATCAGTACACGCCGCCAAAAGCCTATGCGCTTGTGTATGACATAACCGATAGAGCCAACCCGGTCCTGAAGAACAATCTGACTATGGACGGCGATTACCAGAACTCCAGGATGATAGGCGATTATGCCTATATCGTGGTTGACTCTAACACGGGCTATTACGACGGGAACTACACCCTGCCGAATCTGACGCGCAACGGCGTTACTACTGTCATTCAGCCGCAGGAGATATACTACTTTGACATAATCGACTATTCATACAGGTTCACGACCGTGCTAGGGATTAACGTGAAAGACGATGCATCCGAGCCAGGCAGAAAGACAATGCTCACAGGATATAGCCAGAATATGTACGTGTCCCAGAACCAGATGTATTTGACATACCAGAAGATGGTCAACTATTTCGACTACATGGACGAGATAGTCGATGCGTTCAGGCCATATATGCCCGCGGACGTCTCTGGCAAGATAGACATAGCGATGGCCTCTGGCAAGGGCAAGAGCGACAAATGGGCGGAGATCGGCGGGATAATGTCGAACTGGACCAGAGACATATCCTATAACCAGTGGCAGACCGTCGAAGAGGCCACCGCCCCCCTGTTCTACCAGATACAGCTCAAGATGCACAGAGAGTCGGACAAGACGCTCATCTATAGCTTCACGTTAGACAATGGCCAGGTCGATCTAGCCTCTAATGGCGAGGTCCCTGGATATCCGCTCAACCAGTTCTCGATGGACGAGTACAACGGCTATTTCAGGATAGCTACCACAACGACGGATATGCCCGCGGCCTGGAGCGAGTTCCGCGCGCCGACCACAAGGAACAACGTCTATGTGCTGAACGGAAATCTGGCAATAACAGGCAGATTGGAGAATCTGGCGCCTGGAGAATCTATATATTCAGCGAGGTTCCTCGGAGACCGCGCCTATTTAGTGACGTTCAGGAGGATAGACCCGCTGTTCGTGATAGATGTCAGCAGTCCAACTAATCTTCAGGTGCTAGGCCAATTGAAGATACCGGGCTTCTCCGAGTATCTGCACCCGTACGATGCGACGCACATCATAGGTATTGGCAGAGAGGTGCCTGAAGTAGCAGAAGGCCAGAGAGTCATACCCGCGGGAGTGAAGCTGGCGCTGTTCGATGTCAGCGATGTGGCCAACCCGACAGAGGTCTCTAAATACGTGATAGGCGGCCAGGGAACCTATTCCGAGGCGCTTGACGATCATAAGGCCTTCCTGTTCGACAAGGAGAAAGAATTGCTGGTATTGCCTATAAACGACTGGGGCGCATGGTGGGGGACGAGAGACAAAGAGGCGGCTAATGGGGCATATGTCTTCCGATTGACGATAGGCCAGGGCTTCGAGCTGAGAGGGAATATCAGCCATATGGGCAATGACTATTGGGGGAACAATGTCAGACGTTCGTTCTATATCGACAGTGTCTTATATACTCTGTCCGACGGCCTGCTGAAAGCCAACAGCCTGTCCGATCTGAGCGAGCTGAAGGCGATAGAGCTACCGACCATAGACTATAGAGTAGTCTATTAACCATTTCTTTTTTAGCAAAGTTTTTTAATAGTGGCTACCTTATATCCTCATGGACTTCGACACAGTCATAGAGGGAAGGAGGAGCATAAGGTCTTTCGAGCCCGTGAATATCGAGCAAGAAAAGGTTAAGCAGATACTCGAAGCGGTGAAATATGTCCCCTCGGCCCATAACCTCCAGGACTACGAGATCTTTATCGTGAAGAACGAGAAGATGAAGAAAAGCTTAGTCTATTCGGCGTTAGGCCAGGACTTCATAGAGCAGGCGCCCGTAATCTTCGTGGTCTGCGCCGACATCGAGAAAGAAGGGTCAAAGAAGGCGCAGATGTACTCTTCACAGGCGGCGTCTATGGCCTCCTACATCATCTGCCTGAAGGCGTTCGAATTAGGGCTAGGGTCATGCTGGATAGGCGCGTTTGATGAGGACGAGCTGCGCGATGTCCTACAATTACCTGCGAAGCTGATGCCCGTCGCCATAATCCCTGTAGGCTATACGAAAGAGAACCCCGGAATGCCTAAAAGAAGGGACAATTACTATACCGTCATCGACTAATACCTCGCTTCATAGACGCGGGGCTTTCCCTCAACGCCGTATTCCTCGAGTATTATCTTGTCCATCTCGAAAGGATACGTGTTCTCTGCCGTCTCGTGCGCTAATGTCAGTTTCCGTTCCGACTCGGCGTAAATAGTAAATAATTTCTGGCCGCGCTTTATCTTGTCTCCTTTATCCACGTGGAGATAGATACCGGCGCCCTTGTCAGCAGGCGCCCCGGCCGCCCTGGCTATGGCCGATATGCTCTTGTTGTTGATGAAGTGTATCCTTCCTTCGTCCTTGGCGTCAAAATCAAGGCTATTGCTGCCTATCGCTATGTCGTTGGCCTTTATCTTTGAATCACCGCCCTGTTCGCCTATTATCTCGCGCATCTTCTTCAGCGCGTCGCCAGACCCTAACAGCCTGCTCGCCATCGTTCTGCCGTTTCCTCTCGCCGCTTTTCCGACCATCTCAAGCATTATGCCCGCCATTACCAGCGATTTCTCGCGCAGTTCGGAGCTGACTTTCTCGCCTTGCAGTATTTTCATTACCTCTCTCGCTTCTATAGCCGGCCCTATCGCGCAGCCCACTGGATCATAACCGGGCGTTATGATGCACTCTATCTCCATGTTAAGGCGAGAGCCCAGGTCCATGAAGTCCGCCGCAAGCCTATCTGCGTCCATCTTCGTCTGGACTTTGGAGCCCTTTCCCATCGGTATGTCTATCAGCACGTGCGTTGCTCCTACGGCCTTCTTCTTCGCCAATATGGAGGCTAAAAGCACGCCGCGCGGGTCGAGGTTCAGCGGACGTCGTATCTTTATGAGCCTGTCGTCAGCAGCCGCAAGATTGACAGCTCCTCCCCAAACGAGACAGCCGTTGGTCTTGTTGACGACGTCCATTATCTCGTCTTCGGAAAGGCATACGGGCGCCAGCACTTCCATCGAGTCGGCTGTCCCGGCAGGCGAGGTTATGGCCCTAGAGGATGTTTTTGGTATTGTCAGGCCGGCCGCGGCTATAATAGGGACTATAATCATCGATGTCCTGTTGCCCGGCACCCCTCCTGCGCAATGCTTGTCCAATATAGGCCGTTTCTTCAAATCGAGCGTCGTGCCTGAGCTGACTATCGAATTGGTTAATGCCAGAGTCTCGTCCCGGTTCAAGTCCCTAATGCAGAGCGTTGTCAGGAACGCGGTGGCCTCTATCTCGGAGAGGTTTCCGTTCATTATGTCCACTATTATGCTGTCAATCTCATCGGCCTCAAGAACGCCCCCATCCATCTTCTTCCTGATAAAGCCCACTGAAAACGGCTTCTCGATAGGCTCGATGCTGACCTTCTGGCCGTTTTTTATCTTGAGCGTGTCTGTCGTATCCTTGAACAGCCCTATCTCGCCCGGCCTAACGTAGTGTTCGGACAGGTTGATGACCGCAGAGACTGATTTACCTCCGTCCCTCGATATCCTGAGCCTGTCCAAGGTCTTGAGGTCGAGGTTGCCGGCGTCGCAGTTGTTCAAGACCACCACGTACTTGCCACCGGCCGCCAGGTCAACACATTTCGCCTTAAAATCGTATTTCATCAAATCAACTTGTCCAGCGCCCTGATTCCGGGCATGCCCCTCTTTATGCCGAGCTTCTGCGCCTTTTTGCTGGCATAATCAACTCTTTTCCTCTTCATCTCATCGAACGTCTTAACGCCCGGGATTATCGCGCAACAATCGCCCATCTTGTCTATCGTCTTCTTATCAAAATAACCGCACACCAGATAGCCTTTTTCTCCCTTGACTATCAGCAGGGGAGCATCGCCTAATTTGACTTTAATGCCAAATGCCGCCCCCCTCTTTGTCTCGATCAGTTCAGACTCGACTATCATGCTATCTCCTCAGCCAAGGATATTTCTCATAGGCTGTACTTAAGATGTTATGGGGCGACAATACCCCTTCTTCGGTCACTATGAAATCTATTAGCTCGCGTTTGGTCAGATCAAAGGCCGGGTTCCTGACTTTAACCCCCTTGGGCGGCTTGTCCCACACCTCGTTAGGGTCGCGCTCCTCGATGGGCTCGGGATAGCCTTTGGCAGTCATCGGGTCGAACTTCAGCAGCTCGGCGGCCACTCCAAAGTCCACATCAGCCTCTCTCGCAAGGATAGCTAATTCCGACGTTCCGACCTTATTGACTATGTTCCCTTCGGCTGTCAACGCGTCCGCCCCAACCAAGACTAAGTCCATGTCGTTGATATAGGCAGCTTTCGCAGAATCCACGATATAGCTGACCTTTATCCCGTGGCCGGCCAGCTCTTTGGCGGTTATCCTGCCCTGGAATCTTGGCCTTGTCTCGCAGACATACACCTCGAAATCCTTGTACTGCTCTTTAGCCTTTTCGAGCATGGAGGTCACGGTGCTCGCGTGGCAGTGCGTCATTATCCTGGCTTTATTGACTATTCTTTTAGCGCCAATCTCCGCTATCCTCTCCAGCGCGGATTTGGACATGGTGATATACCTATCTGCCCAGAAGTTCAACGATCTCTTGAAGTCGAAGTTCTGCTGGACGTTATAGGCTATGAACCTCAGCCCGTTCCTCATTAGAGGCTCTGTTGGCCTGGTTTTCATTAAGAGGGTTATCATCCTCGTCAGTTCTTTCTTGTTCCTTGCGCCCTTCAACGCCTGCAGCGCCGTGCATGCTATGTTCGTCGCGCCCTGGACTTTCAGGCACTTGATGTCAGAGCACACTTTCAGGATTGTCTTGCTCGCCATGTTCTTTACAACACAATAGTTTTATAAATAGTTAATGCCTTAGAGTGGTTTATGGAAGAAGTCATCGCCAAGTATCAAATCAGGTCCGGCCTGCCGTTGGAGGAAGCGGCCAAGCGGATTGCCGAGGAGGAGAGCACAGGCACCTGGACCCACGTTTCTACAACTACTAAAAGCATCGAGAAGAAGTATTCCGCGAGGGTGGTGGCTATAGACAGAGAAAAACATACGGCGGAGATATGCTATCCATACGCTGATTTTGACCTGAAGACCGGAGGGATACCGCAGGCTTTGTCTATCATCGCTGGCAATTTATTCGGCCTCGGCTCGCTAGAGGGAGTTAGGCTGTTAGACGTATCGTTTCCAAAAGACTTTGTCAAGCAGTTCGACGGCCCGAACTTCGGTATAGACGGAGTCAGGAAGCTGTTAGGGACGTCAAAGGAGAAAAGACCTCATGTAGGCACTATAATCAAGCCCAAGATAGGGTTATCGCCTAAACAGACCGCTGAAGTCGCGTTCGAGGCGGCGATAGGTGGCGTTGACTTTATCAAGGACGATGAGACTCTTGTCGACCAGAGCTTCTGCTCGTTGGAGAAAAGGGTTAATGCAGTGATAAATAGGATGGATGAGGTGAAGGACGAAACCGGCAAGAACGTCCTATACGCCTGCAACGTCACCTCCACCGACATTGTCAAAACGGCGGAAAGGGCGATGAAAGCGGGCGCAAACTGCCTTATGGTCGATGTCCTGACTTGCGGTTTCGGGTCGCTGCAGATACTCTCGGAGAAGTTCAGGAAGGTCCCAATCCATGTTCACAGGACGATGCACGCCGCCATAGACCGATCTAAAGATTTCGGAATCGATTTCCTGGTCCTGGCGAAACTGATCAGGCTGGCTGGCGGCGACCAGGTCCATATAGGATCGGTAGTCGGCAAGATGGAAGGCGACCTGAGGGATGTTCGGGCCATCGAAGAGACCATCGAGCATTCAGTCATAAAGAAGCACACTGGCCTGTTGGGGAGCAACTGGTACGGGATAAAACCTGTCTTTGCCGTCTGCTCCGGAGGGCTTCACCCGGGTCTTGTCCCGGAGCTGGTCAAGCTGCTTGGAAAGGACATAGTGATACAGGCTGGTGGAGGAATCCACGGCCACCCGTTCGGGACAAGGGCTGGAGCAAAAGCCATGCGCCAGTCTGTTGATGCCGTGATGAAAGGGATATCACTCCGCGAGTACGCACGGGACCATGTCGAGCTGGCCAAAGCCCTGGAGAAATGGCACTAGACGCAAGCATTATATAATTCTGGTTCTTAATCTATCCATGGAAATAAAGGCTGATGCCGACCTGGCGATAGCGGTGATAATGATGGCAGTCGGAGTCGTGTTCATCTTCAAGCCGGAGGCAGTGGGTATAATAATCGGCCTGTTCCTAATAATAATGGGATTCAACTCGATAATCAAGCATCAGAGTGGTAAGCATGGGTGGAGGAAAAAGGCGTAAAGTAAAGGTAAAGAAGGTAAACGAGAGCGACCGCATTTTCCAGCGGATAATGAGCTCGGACAGGTTCCCCAAGTGCTTCGGAAAATACCCTGATTGCCCGCCGGACGTCAGCGGGAAAGAGCCGGAGAGCTTCAAGGAAGAGGAGATACCCAGGAACTGCAAGCTCTGCCCCTATTTCAAATGGTAGCTATAATGAGCCTGTATTCTGACATTCAGACGTTGCGCAAGACCGATACTTCTAGACTGATCAAAAGACGACTAAAGGAATTCAAAGCGATAGGCAGGAAAGGCAATAAAGACTGGTTCTCTGAGCTCTGCTTCTGCATACTCACTGCTAATTCGAAAGCCCATACTGCCCTGGCGATACAGCACAAGCTCGGTTGCGTCGGGTTTATGGGCCTGAGCAAAAAGCAATTGTCTAAAATCATCCGCGAGAACAAGCACCGTTTCCACAACACCAAAGCCAGTTTTATAGTCAACGCCAGGAAGTTTAGGGACATCAAGGATATCCTGGCAAAAGAAAAGGACCCAAGGAGATGGTTAGCCTATAACGTCAAGGGCATCGGCTGGAAGGAGAGCAGCCATTTCCTAAGGAACGTTGGTTATACTGATTATGCCATACTAGATAGGCATATACTGGCCCTGATGCTTGAGAACGGGATAATCAAAAAAAGACCGAAAGCCCTGAACGAAAAGAATTATCTTGCGATTGAGAAAAAGCTCGGGAAGTTCGCCAAGAAGCTTAAGATGTCGCATGCCGAGTTAGACCTATATATGTGGTTCATGAAGACCGATAAGGTGCTCAAATAGATTTAGACTTCCCTTTCAAGAACCTGCTTATCCTCTCCGGATTCTTCATGAACAGCCTGTCGAGAGGCCCCATTTTCCTGCCTTTCATCTTCTTGATTTTCGGGAATTTGGCGCGCGGTATGCCATAGCCCGCATTTATCATTATCCAAGGCCCAGCATATTTGTTGAGATAGAATGCCCCCCCATGTTTCTTTTTGTATACAGAATAGTCGGGCTTGAACCCGTTATAGACTATATTTCCTATAACCAAAGGGCTTCTGCCTATATTCGCTGTCTGGTGCCCGTATCTGGGAGGGATCACGACTGTCTCCCCTTTTCCCGCGATCACCACTGCCATTCTTTTCAGGTCCTTGCTCTGCAGGACGAACGCTGCCTTTCCGTTGACCACCTCGTAAATCTCAGAATAGTTCTTAGGATGATGATGGCCGACGGTCCTGATGTATTCCGGCCCCATCTGGCCATTCCTTATCAGAGTCAGGTCGTATCTTATCCCATAGTCCCTCTCAAGCTTTTTGAACCGGCTATCGAGCGAGCTCACGCCGCGGTACATCAGATAGACGGGGTCCTTCAGCTTGGCCAGATAGTCCGGGCTGAAAACAAAGGCGCGCATATCCCTTTTCTTTCTCTGGTCCGGCGTTATAGGCAAAATCAGCCGGAATTTCTTCTCGTCCAAGCGTATTCTGGCATTACATCTCTTGAACATCATTGCATTCTCATCCTCCTGAGAGAGGCCAATACCTCGTCCCTTATCTTGTTCATGTCCTGCTCGCTGTCCGCCTCAAACCTCAACGAGAGGACGGGCTCCGTATTAGACGCTCTGACTAACGCCCAGCCGCGCTCGAACTCGATTTTGACCCCGTCGATGGTTATCAGCTTGTGATTCGAAAACTCAGCCTTCAGCTTTTCGACAATCAGGAATTTCTTATCGTCCGGGCAGGCGTTCCTCTCTTCAGGGCCCGCGTAATACTTGGGCAATTCTGCGACAAGCTCCGATAGCCTCTTGCCAGAATCGTGTATTATCTCAGCCATCCGCATCGCCGCGTATATGGCATCATCATAGCCGAAGTAGTCGTCCTTGAAGAAGAAGTGCCCGCTCATTTCCCCCGCAAATACGGCGTCCTCGTCAGCCATCCTCCTCTTCACGAAAGAATGGCCGACTGCATTGACCAGAGGAGTGCCGCCATGGGCTTTGATGTCCTCCTCGACAGCTCTTGAGCAGTTGACTGTATAGACTATCTTCCCCTTAGTCTTTTCCAGGATCTTCCTCGCGAAAAGCATCAGCGCCTGGTCGCTCCTGACTTCTATGCCTCTCTCGTCGATAAAGACCACTCTGTCTCCGTCGCCGTCGAAAGCTATGCCCAGGTTGGCGTGTTCCTCCACTACCTCCCTCTTCACTTCGACGAGGTTCTCCGCCCTTGTGGGATCGGGAAAATGGTTCGGGAATCTGCCGTTAGGCTCGGCGTATAGTTCGGTGACATAACACCCTAACGTCTTGAACACGTCTGGCGCAACAAGGCCGCATGTTCCATTGGCGCAGTCCATGATTATCTTTATCCTCGCTATGTCAACTTTCGTCTGCATGAACTCCTTGTACTGGCCTATGACATCCCGGCGATAGATTAAGCCATTACCTTCTCGGAAGTTCTTCCCCTCGGTCATCTTCTCTATCTTTATTATCTCTTTCGGCATAAGCGACTGTATCCCGTCCATCAGCTTGAACCCGTTGTACTCGGGCGGGTTATGGGACGCCGTTACGTAAATGCCCGCCCTCTTCTTGTTCATGGCCAGGTAGAACTGCAGCAGTGGCGAAGGCACCATATCTATGTTATAGACATCAGCTCCAGCCTCGTTCATGCCGGATATGACCGCTCTCGAGAGGAACGGGGAGGAAAGGCGGCAGTCATCGCCGGTCACAGCTTCGTCCTCGTTCATCAGGGTGATATAGGCTTTGCCGATCTTGTAGGCTATCTCGTCTGTCAAATCCTCGTTGTAGATGCCCCTGACGTCATAGGCCCTAAATATGCTCATTTCAACGCTCCTATACTAATAAATACCCATTTTATATTAATATGTTCATGAACGAACTGCGGCAGGGGAAAATCCACTCGAAAAGGCTGGTCGTGGTGGCCTCGAAAAGGGCGAAAAGACCCACCTCCAAGATAGAGAAAGGAAAGAAGTGCTTCTTCTGCCCGGAAAACGAGAAGCTGACCCCCCGCGAGATATACCGGGTCGAGGAGAACGGCAAATGGATCATCAGGGTATTCCCGAACAAATTCCCTGCCTTCAGCCCCAAATACAAAAAAGCCTACGGCGTCCACTGGGTCATCGTCGAGAGCCCTGACCACGACCAAAGGCTGTACGAGCTGAACAAACCGCGCTTTGTCAAGGTTGTAGAGACCTATATCGAGATGGTAAAGAGGGCGATGAAGGTCAAAGGCATAACCTGCGCCCTGCTGTTCAAGAACGAAGGCAAGGAAGCTGGCATGTCTTCGACCCACTTACATTCCCAGCTCATAGCGACGAAAGTGATGTTCCCGACCCTGAAGGACGAGCTGGATGAGAGCATGGCCTATTTCAAGAAATACAAGAGATGCATACACTGCGATTATATCAAGAAAGAGAGGAGGTCGCCAAGATTCGTGTATGAGAACGAGCACTTTATTGCCATCGCGCCCTACGCCTCGATGTTCCCATACGCCGTAGTGATACTCCCTAAAGAGCACATGCCCGATTTCACTAAGATGGACGAGGAGCAGATATTCGATTTCGCGGACATCCTGAAAAAGGTCCTCACGGCGGTGCACACGTTAGGCTACGGCTACAACTTCTATATCCATTCCTCGGGCAAGCCCTACCACCACTTCCATCTTGAGCTGAGACCAAGGCCTAATATCTACGCGGGCTTCGAGTTAGGCTCAGGCATAGTCATAAACACCATGCCACCAGAACAAGCGGCCAAATATCTAAGAGACAAGATTTACAAATAGCCTGGCTTTGGCCCCTTTATCGGATTCTTGACGAGCAGCTTTTTCTGCGCTTCTAGTCTTTTCTCCAATGCCCTGATTATCTCTTCCTTATTGGCGCCGCTATCTTCCTTTATCCTCTTCAGCTCTTCCGCCAGCTTCACGTCCTTTATTACGCTCCTCATCCAGTCCTCGAAGTCGTTGACATCCTCCCTCATGTGGAAATCAATGACCTCCTGCGGCAGATTCCTGACCGTTTCTAGGAATTCGTGCAGGTTCCTGGCGAAAGCTCCCTCCCCGTTCACCGGGTTGTAAAAGTAGAAAGCCTGCTCTAACGACAGCAGGTTCTGGAGCATCGACATTTTTCTGGCCGTGGCGCTCTTCCCATCGACTTTCTTGACGCTCTTCTGCTCGCTGACTTTTTTCCGGGCGTAAGATTTGACGATAGTCTCCAGGCGTTGTATGAACTCCTCGTCTGATATGGGTTGGGCGACTGCCTCTGCCTGTGCGGCTTTAGCAACGGCCGCTTCCACCTCTAACGGCAAATTCCTGACAACGAAGAAAGAAGCTAGGGAAACTACCAGTAACCAAAGTCCTAAAGCTAGTATGAGCGTCGCCATTGCACCGAAATATAAGAAAGAATTAATGGTTTAAAAGCCTTTCGTTAGAGCGACTTCCATCTGCTCTCGAGCTTCTTCATTATGCTGGGCATCGTCGTGTATTCGAGAACATCTAGCGGCAGTCTGTGCGGCTCGAACGCCCCGTGCCTGCGCATATAGTCGGCTATCTTGTTTGCCTGTCGTCTGGCGCCATCAAACGCTGGATCCTTGAACATGTCCACTGGCCCTTCTAACATTCCGTCAGCCAGCTGGAAGCCCGCCGCGATGACCCTGGGCGGACCATCGAACCTTGTCGGATGGGCATCCT
>Ga0315286_10001276_pt1 | contig 22741 bp, 21 predicted proteins | sample YL17G10_0_MG_FD_205038 | JGI IMG/M metagenome (GOLD analysis project Ga0315286, IMG submission 205038) | Sediment microbial communities from Yellowstone Lake, YNP, Wyoming, USA - YL17G10_0 | ecosystem: Environmental > Aquatic > Freshwater > Lake > Sediment | place: USA: Wyoming | collected...
ATAAAAATAACCATCGGACCAAAGATACCGATGACGCCGAAATACTTGATGAATTTGTTTTTATTCCAGATGGTGTGAAACATTCCGGGGGCTGTGCTGTGGCCGAAGCCGCCGCCAAACCTGCCAATCGTCCATTCAATCCACATCAAAGGGATGCCGACCAAAAACAGGGCGACAAAATATGGAATCATAAATGCGCCGCCGCCATTGCTTGCGGCCTGGACGGGAAACCTTAAAAAGTTGCCAAGACCGATGGCACTGCCGGCAACCGCCAGGATTACACCAAGCTTACTGCCCCATCGCTCCTTCGCCATCGGTTATCCTGTTTAAATCAGTTAAACTTTTGGTTCAATGCTCGATGCCGAGAACCGCGAGACTGTCCCGTTCAATCACCCCTCGAATACTTTCACGCGGGACGGTCGGCAGATTCGTGTCGGCAAACAATTTGTTAAAGCCCAAAAGAGTCTCGATGCAGCTTTGAGGTTTGCCAAATGGGAGACCGCTGCCGAAAACCAATTTGTCCAAGACGTCCGCTTCGTGAGCAGAAAGAACCGTATTATAAACTTCCCAGACTTTCTGCGGATTTATAGTCAAATCGCCAAAGACATTTTTGTGCTTTGCGAGCATACCAAGAGTCTCATTGACAAAAGGCCGGCCCATCGAACCAATGATAATCTTAAGGTTTTTGAATTTCTGCGCTATCTCGTCCAAAAGCGACGGCCTTGTGAATTCGAGAACCGAATCGGCGGCAAAAGGAGGAGTATTGTGAAAAAACAACGGGATTTTCAAATCCTGAGCGACTTCGTAAAACTGCAATGCCCTGCTGTGAGCGGGGTGAAAACCCTCGGTACCACAGTAAAGCACGGCACCTTTAAGACCAATATCATCTTTTACTGCGGACCAGCATTTTTTCGAAATGTCATCCTTTACCGGATTGACAACGGCAAAACCAAACAACTTCTGGGGATGTTTAGTAACATATTTACCGACAAGTTCATTGGACTGGCGGTTTGACTGGCCGGGATAGGCAAGCACAAGACAGGCATCAACCTGCTCGGAAGCGGCGAAATGGTCCTCAGGGGTAATATTAAAGTCGGAACAATTTATGTGCGTATGACAATCAATAATCACTGTTATTTCCCGGAAAAACCCTTACAAAGCAATAAGTTACGATAAGTAATATAATATCGGTTAAACAAACCTGTCAAGAACAATAAACTTGCCTTTGGGACAGGTGCGGTTATTATCCCCCCTATGCCAAAAATCAATAGCAAAGACAAAAAAACACTCAAAAGCATTCTCGAAGGGCTTTACAGCAAATACAACCATAAAAGATTCATACCGCCTGACCCACTGCAGTTCGATTATCATTATAAAAAAAAGGGCGATATGGAAATCGCAGGCTTCCTGGCCGCGTGCTTCGCATACGGAGCGGTCGAACAAATTGAAAAATTTGTAACCCGCCTTTTAGGAAAAATGGGGAAAAGCCCTGCAAAATTCATCAAAAACTTCTCGTCCAAAGACAAAAAAACTTTCAAATCCTTAAAATACCGCTTCAATACCGGCGAAGACATAATCAGCCTTTTTGAAATCTTAAAAAAAGTCCTGAACCGATACGGCAGTCTGGAAAATCTTTTTCCGGCAGGTTACAGCAACAGCGATGAAAACATCATACCGGCAGCAGAAAAATTTATTCAAAATCTGCTCAAAATGCATAACAGAAAAACAAGCAACGGCCTGAAATTTCTGCTGTCATCGCCATCGAGAGGCGGGACGTGCAAAAGATTGTTCCTTTTCCTGCGGTGGATGGTGCGCGATGACGAAGTTGACGGCGGCCTGTGGAAAAAAATCGACAAAAGGAAACTTATTGCGCCGGTCGACGTGCATATCGGCAGATTGAGCAAACTTATCGGGCTGCATAATAGAAAAACGACAAATCTCAAAACCGCCATTGAAATAACCGAAGGTTTCGCCCAAATATGCCCGCAAGACCCCGTTAAATACGATTTCGCACTTTGCAGAATCGGGATTCTTGAAAACTGCACAGGCAAAAAGAACGATTACTGCCCCGACTGCGAACTGGCAGAATTTTGCAAAGGGAAACAACCTTTGAAGATTGAAAATTGAAGATTTAAGATTGAAGATAAAGACGGATTGAGGTATAATAATGTTTTCATTTCAAGCTTATGAAAAAGGTAAAAAAATGAAATATAAATATCTATTTTGGGGAACAGCGGCGGTAATTATGCTGAAAACCTGCGGTACATTTTCGGCGCCCAAGCCGGCGATTGTGCCGGGGCCGAGCCAGTGGACGTTAAATGTGATTTATACCCAGCCGCAGCAGATAACCGTAAAAGTCCCCGGCGAGAGAAAACCACAACGGTTCTGGTATATCATCGCAACCGTCACCAATATCTCCAACATCGATGTGCCATTCTATCCGAGCTGCGAACTGATGACAGATACCTTTCAGGTTATAGCGGCCTATAAAGACACAAGAAATATCGTGTTTGATAAAATCAAAGAGCGGCATAAAAAGAAATACCCATTCCTCGAATCCCTCGAATTCGCAGAAAATAAAATTCTCCAGGGTGAGGACAACACAAAGGACCTTGCAATAATCTGGCCGGACTTCGACCCCAAGGCAAAAGAAATCCGGCTGTTTCTGGCGGGGCTGAGCAATGAGACCGCGGTCATCGAACATCCGACTAAAAAAGACCCGAACGGGAACCCGGAAAAAATCTACCTGAGAAAAACACTCGAACTGCAATATTCAATCGGAGGCGACCCGAACCTGCGAAACAACGCTGTGCTCACATTCAAGGGCCAACGCTGGATTATGAGATAGGAACAAAATTCAAGATTTAAAATGCAAAATTGAGGAGTCCGCCTTCGGCGGACGATTTTTTCATTCCTGATTTATCTTATAAATCTGTCCACAACGGGGACACTGCACCCGGTCGGCCTGGAAATTGGGCGGGACTTTCATTTTAAGACCACAGGAACAATCTACAAAACTAAAGCCCGCCGTCCGCTGCATAATATGACTGATATTTCTATGCTGATTCGCCGGCGAAAGAGGCGGGGACTTTTCACCGGGACGAATCTGAACCGTTTCCTCCTCCTTAATCGCGGATGAAGGTATGGGAGTCGAGTGGTTTGTCGTTTTCTTAAAGGCATCGGAATAATCCGCAAAAGAAGCGCCCGCCATGCTGCGAAGAATTCTTATACGCTCCGAAATCGGCGGATGAGTGCTTGTCAGGTCAGAGAGCTTCACACCCTCTTTCTGCAGGGGATTGACGATATACATCGGGGCTGTAACCTTGTTGGCAACCGCGAGAGGAACGGTGTTTTGAGAGATTTTTTCAAGGGCACTTGCAAGACCTTCAGGATAGCGCGTCAATCTGGCAGAACCTGCATCGGCAAGATATTCGCGTCTTCTGGAAAGAGCAAAATATAAAAGCGTCGCCATAATCGGGGCAAGTATGGCAGCGATAATCGCAATCAAAAGGAAAATTGCCTGCGCCTGACCCGAACCCCTGCCTCTCGATGAATACCTTCTGCCCATCGAACTGTAATACATCCCGCGAAGAAAAACTTCCGAAAGCATCGTTATCGCGCCGAGCATAACGCCCGCAACCGTCACAAACAAAATATCACGATGCAGAATATGACTCATCTCGTGGCCGACGACGCCCTGCAGTTCGTCTCTGCTGAGCCTGCCAAGGAGACCTGCGGTAACGGCCAATGAGGCACTTTGCGGATTTCTGCCGGTGGCGAAGGCATTCGGCGCCGGGTCGTTTATTACGTAAACCTTCGGCACCGGCAATTGGGCAGCGATTGCCATTTCTTCAACGACATTAAATAACTGCGGATGAACGTCCCTCGTAACGGGAACGGCGTGACTGGCGGCAAGAAATATAGCATCGCCGCTGGAGAAACTGACCATCGCGAGAATGAGCCAGATAATCAGGGCGACAGCCAAACCGAAGAAACCAGCCATCGGGTCGGGCGAAACAGCCATTCCTATTATCCAGCCCAAAAGGCCAAGCACCGCTGCCATTAAAAAAAGCAGCAGAATCGAATTACGCTTGTTGGCTCTTATCTGCTCCCACATAAATTACTGCACGGAAAATTTATATACCGTCAACTGCCGATAAACTTCGCCCGGCTTTAAAACCGTCGATGGGAAATAAGGTTTGTTGGGCGAATCAGGGAAGTGCTGCGTCTCAAGACAAAAAGAGCTATGTCCTTTATATGCCCTGCCGCCTTTGCCTTTTACGCTGCCATTGAAATTACAGGTGTATAACTGGACCGCCGGCTCGGTTGTGAAAACTTCCATCACCCTTCCGCTGACAGGGTCCGCAACCCGGGCAGCAAGCGAAAGCTCGCCGAGAGCGCTTTTATTCAGAACGAAATTATGGTCGTAGCCGCCGACTTTTTTAATCCCGCGTCCAATCGCCACAGGTTTCCTGAAATCCAGGCCCGTGCCCGCGACTTTTCTAATCTCGCCTGTGGGAATGTGATTTTCCATCGGAGTGTAATTGTCCGCGTTTATCATCATCACTTGATTCAGCACGTCGCCGCTGTCCTGACCTGCAAGATTAAAATAACTGTGGCTGGTGAGATTGACGATTGTTTCCCTGTCGGTGGTCGCTTCGTAACCGATTTTCAGTTTGTCATTATCGGTCAGGGTATATGTAACCGTAACCCTCAGATTGCCGGGGTAACCTTCCTGGCCGTCAGGACTTAAATATTTGAAGACCACACAGCTATAATTTTTGGTTCTAAGTTCGCTGGCCTGCCAGAGCATTTTATTAAAGCCTTTAAGGCCGCCGTGAAGGTGGTTTTTGCCGTCATTGGCGGTAAGTTTGTATTCTTTGCCGTCAAGTTTAAAACAGGCATTCGCTATGCGATTGGTACATCGCCCAACTATACAGCCGAAATAAGAAGTGTCATTTACGAAACCTTGAAGGTCGTCATAGCCGAGAACGATATCGGCAGATTTGCCGTTTTTGTCGGGCACCTTGAGAGAAACAATCGCTGCACCATACGGGATAAGTTTTACCTCGATGCCGTTTTTATTCTTCAGAGTAAAAAATTTCACTTCTTCTTTTGAGTCCAGCTTTCCGAATGGACCGCTCGTCAGTTCAGACGGAACCGACGCCGATATACAGACCGGAAAGCTCAGAACTGCCGCCATCAAGATAAACAGCAGAATCGAATTATGCTTACCGTTCATGATTTGCTTCCCTTCAAAATCAATCCAATATTAAAAACTTACTTTCGGGACGGCTTTTTCAGCGGAATCCTCGACTTCAAAGAAATCACGCTTTATAAAATGAAACATCCCAGCAATGATATTTGACGGAAACATCTGAGTTTTATTGTTGAAAAACAGGACCTGGTCGTTGTAAGCCTGGCGGGCAAAGGCGATTTTGTTTTCCGTGCTCGATAATTCTTCCTGCAGGGCGAGAAAATTCTGATTGGCCTTCAAATCCGGATAAGCCTCGACCGTCAGCAGAAATTTACTTAACGCCCTGCCGAGAACGCCTTCGGCTTTTGCAGCGTCGGCAACATTTTTTGCGCCCATCGCCTGGCTGCGGGCATTTGTAACGGCTTCGAGGGTCCCGCGCTCGTGCTGCATATAACCTTTTGCGGTCTCAATGAGGTTCGGTATCAGGTCGTGGCGACGTTTGAGCTGAACATCAATCTGCGACCAGGCATTATCGACCTGATTGCGCAGAGCGACAAGAGAGTTATACATACCGATTACAACAAAACCAATAACAACCAATGCAATAATAATTATCCAGCCTATCATCATAAAAAACTCCTTTCCAATTCTAAACTACACTGAACTTATGAATAGTAAGTTGCCTGTAAACCTGACCCGGCCCAAGCACAACCGAAGGGAAATCCGGATGATTGGGTGAATCAGGAAAATGCTGCGTCTCCAGACAGAAGGCGCCGTGCTTTCCATAAACGGCACCGGATTTGCCCTTTAGGCCATTGAGGTAATTGCCGGTATAGAACTGCACTCCCGGCTCAGTCGAGAAAACTTCCATCACCCTGCCGCCGGCCGGCTCAACAACCTTTGCGACAAATGAAAGCTCGGCAGGCGACGATTTGTTAAGAACATAATTGAAATCGTATCCAAGCCCCAACTTGCCGATATTCCGGCCGATTGGTTTCGGCTCTGTAAGGTCAAACTCAGTGCTCTTGATATTCCTGATTTGGCCGGTAGGAATGTATTCGCTATCAACGGCCGTCATTCCGTCGGCATTTATCTGAATCCGATGAGAAAGAATGTCGCCTTTGTCGTGATCGGCAAGATTGAAATAGCTGTGATTCGTAAGATTGACGACTGTTTTTTTGTCGGTGGAGGCCTGGTAGCTGATTTTCAGCTCGTTATTATCCGTCAAAGTATAAGTAACCGAAATATCGAGATTGCCGGGGTAACCTTCCTCACCATCGGGACTTAAATATTTGAAAACTACGCCATTCCCTTCAAATTCTTTGCCCTGCCAGAGAACCTTGTCAAAACCCTTGATTCCGCCGTGAAGGTGATGCTTTCCGATATTGGCGGCCAGCTTGTATTCTGTGCCGTCGAGGCTGAATTTCGCATTTGCTATACGATTGGCGAACCGGCCCGCCGTGCAGCCTAAATAACAGGCGTCCGCGACATAACCTTCAAGACTATCATATCCGAGGACGATATCGGCAAATTTTCCTTTTTTGTCGGGAGCATTAAGCGAAACAAGCGTTGCTCCATAGGAGATTAGTTTCGCCGACATACCATTTTTGTTTTTCAAAACAAAAAACTCAACGTTCCCGTTTTTGCTCAGTTTTCCAAAAATACCTTTTTCAACCGCCATTTTTTACCTCGCTTTTATTATGACTGAAAATTTGTGACAGTAATTTTATTATTTTCCGCTCCCTGCCAAAGCCGGCTCCGGAAAGCACCTGCGGCAATTCTCCCCTGTCAAACCATAAACCATGACCTTTCGGACAACGGTCAATGACAACCGGCTTATCATGAGAATTTACAAGAATTTTCTGCATTTTTTTCAGGCATATCGGACAGGGACGAAGATTTTCTTTTGTATGCGGCGCCCGCTGAAAAGAGCCGACGATTTGGCGGGCCTGGTGCGCATCTTCAAACAGCAGTTCAAGCTCGCCGGCATCGAGCCAGATGCCGCCGCAGGCCGTGCAGTGGTCGACCTCAACCTGCTGAAACTCCAAAACAATCATCGGATTTTTACACAAGGGACAATCCATTTTACCCCCACACCAATGTAACAAGTTTTGAACACTGTCTTTCTGATAAAAATTTAGTTTTCATTTTTTTTACCTCACAAGTTTCCCCTTAACCAAGACATTGGTGTGGGGGTTTACCACTTCTTGCGCCACCACAGTAAACCGATAACCGAGGCGGATGAAACCGCCATAATAAAAATAATCCAGAAGGCATGATAGGAGGAAGCCAGCGGAATACGAACATTCATTGAAAAAATACTCACAATAAGGGTCGGCAGCATAATCGTAATAGTCAAGATGGTCAGGGCCTTGATGCGAATGTTGAGATTGTTGCTGATAATCGAGGCACGGGCATCCATAAGACTTGCCAGAACCTGCGAAAATATATCAATCTGACTGAGACACTGAGTGTTCTCAATTGAAATATCATCGAGAAATTCGAGGTTTTCCTGCGTAAACGGAATCCTGGGAGCAGAACTTTTCAATCTGTTAATAAGCGCCGCGTTGGAATGCACGGCATTGAGGTAATAAACAAGACTTTTTTCAAGCGCGAAGAGATTGAGCAGATATTTATTTTCCATCGAAATGTTTATCTGCTGCTCAAGTTCGGCGGAAATACGATTGATTGCCCTGAGGTGCTCGACAAAATGCGAAATCGCGCCGTAGATAAGCTTAAGCGACAGGTCAAGAATGGAAGTTACTTTGTTAAAGACCTTACCTTCGAACATGGGCGCATCTTCCGAAATGACTATTATAAGACGGTCAGCGAAGAGAAACACGCCGGCCGAAAGCACTTTGAAATTAAATTCATCCTGCGGGGCGTAACGTTTGGGTCGTTTTAGAATCATCGCAGCGTGCTCCGGCTCAAACTCAAGCCGGCCGGGCTCGTCAGGGTCGAGCGAAGAACTGAGAGTATGCTCGTCTATCCTGAGCTGCTCAATAAGATACCTGCGTTCGCTTTCATCGGGGGCAATATAGACAAAAACAGAGGCATTATAGCCATCGCATTCAGCCAGCTTGCCATCCAATATTCGCAGGGTCCTGAGCATAAAAGCACTCCGCTACCAGTCAGTACAGGTTAAAGTATAAGACTTTAATTCTAATAAGCAATATCCCAATGTAAAAGAGAAAAATCCAAAACCGGCAGGAATTGAAAGACCATATTAAATTCTTTGACATTTTTTTGCGGCGACTTTACAATTTACGGAGAAATTCGAAAAAGAAAGGACCAAAATGGAAACAGTGGAAAATGCTTTGTCGCCAAACCTGCCACCGCAGAGCACCGGCAAAGGTGCCGGCTGGAAGATACTTGTGGGGATTATTTTAGGCTTTTCAATCATCGCCAACCTGGTGCTTCTTACCGCCCTTGCGGCTTCCATAATCATATTTGCGGCCAGCAAAGGCGAATACCTGCTCGAAAAGGTCATGGAAGAAGGACCGGCCGCAAACAAGATTGCGGTCATCAAAATTGAAGGCATCATCGATAATCAACTGGCGGAAGAAGTAAGCCAACAGATAAAGGCGGCAAAGAAAGACAAAAGCGTAAAAGCGGTAATTTTCAGAACGAACAGTCCCGGCGGCAGCGTATCCGGCAGCGACAGGATTTACGACCAGATTTGCAGATTCCGAGAAGAAACCGGCAAACCCGCAGTCGCCTTTATGGAAACCGTCGCCGCTTCAGGCGGCCTGTATACATCCTGCGGCTGCGACAAGATTATCGCTGAACCTACCGCAATCACGGGGTCGATAGGCGTGATAATGGGTTCCTTCGTTTTGCAGGACCTGTTCGAACAGAAACTCGGCATAAAACCCGTAATCGTCAAATCAGGACCAAAGAAAGACTGGCCGACGATATTCGAGCCGGTAACCGAAGAACAGGTTCAATACATAAATGAAAAACTGATAACGCCTGCATACGAAAGATTCCTGGGCATTGTGGCAAAATCGAGAAAAGATGTGCTTACAATCGAACAGGTCAGGGTCCTTGCCGACGGGAGCATATACGGCGCAAAAGAAGCCCTCGATGATAAACTGATTGACGAAATCGGCTATATGGAAGAGGCGATTAAACTTGCCAAGACATTAGCAAAAATCACCGACGCAAAAGTTGTCGAATACGAAAAGCCTTTCTCCTTTGAAAGCTTTCTGGGAACAAAAAGCATTTTCAGACTCGACAGGAACAGCATCTATAAACTTACAACACCTCAATTGATGTACCTGTGGGATTCGGGTTTTTCGCGATAAGACCGCGAAAAACAGACGGGGCGCCGCCATAAAACGGCGGAGTTAATGAGCGTTGACTCTCCAGCAACGGCTAAACAAAAGACCCATAACGGTAAAAATCACAAGCGTAGAAGGTTCGGGTACCGGCAAAGCGGTCGATATATACTGAATCTGTGAATTATTGCCGACACAGATGTTGCCGGTGGCGTAAAATCTGCCCGCAAGCTGAGCAGATTTATCAGCGCCAAAATTACCGCCATAAACTTTAAATACCGCAGAAAGCTTCACATTGTCCTCAAGCCAGACATTGTGGCCGAAGACATTGATAAACACGTTACCCGAGCCCGATTTCAAAAATGATACGCCATTGCCAGTACTAAACTGGCCGATAACATTAAGCGTTACATCACCGGCAGAAGTATCAATATTGACAACGCTGCTCCTGTCCATCCAGAAATTTTTCAGGCTATACTGACCTGCAGAAAGGTTAAGAGTGGTATTTTTGTCAAAACTCCAGTCGCGATATTCATCCGGCATAAGCGTTGTGATGCTGTTTTTTGTGCCATTAATGTTTTCTGTGCCGATTGCGCTTTGCTGCAACTGGTCGAGCTGGGGCAGGTCGAAAGTGTCAAAACTGAAAGAACCCGGCTGAGTCGAACCTGAAATGGAGACATTGCGGCCGGCATAAATATGATAACCACTGCCGGGTCTTACATCGCCGGTAATCGTCGAATTATTTCCTATCCAGATATTTTTATTGCCGAGGATATCGCCCGCTACAGAAGCATTGCTGCCAAAACTGATGTTATCTGCTGCGGCGCCGATATCGCCGGTGATATTCGCATTTGTGCCTATAGAAACGCTCCTGCCTGTCCAGCTGCCTGAAAGATGCAGACCGTTGCCGGCCTGAGCCTGTTTATCGGCAAGGACGATACCGTTGACAGTCGCGCTATTGCCCAATGAGATTCTGTCTTCGGTGTATATTGAGCGAAGATTTGCACTATTACCTGCGGTGATTTTGCCGCCGGCAGCAATGGCAGCATCGACAGCGACACCGTTGCCCAAGCCGATAGTGCCGCCAGCCCACAAAGCAAGCCCGTCAATGTTTATAACCGTTGCGTGTGCGGGCAGTGCAATAAGCAAAACAAAAAAGCATATAACAATAAGTGTGTGTCTAAATTTTGACACCATAAACCCCCAAATTGTTCTAAGTACTCAACACCCTGTTTTTATGTTAAAAACCCCAAAATCAGCCGGTGTATATATAGATAGACCCCTTATGCCAGAAATTGCCTAACTAATATACAATACGAACCAAACTCAAATGATGGCGAGAAAAGGCAAATAAAATCTGCAACGTCCGGTAAAATGATTAAAAGATGCAAGCAAAAAGGAGGGTTTGCGAAAATTTTTTTAAAAATTTTCAGGAGAGTTTAAACAATGTCAAGGAATGGGGAACAGGGTATAGAAAAAATTCTGCCGAATGGGAACTACTCAAATCCTCAATTTTCAATTTTTTCTTTGACGAGCCAGGAAACTGCATAAGGGGTCAAACGGTCCGGCAAATCAGAAGTCAGACTGTGGGTTACAACAAACTCATATTCAGAATTCGGGTCAAGGTCAGTATAAATATGCTCAACGTTATCCACAGGACTGTTGCTGTAATCGACAAGCCGATTGCGGCCTTCGGCATCAACAGCCCATAACTCAAGCTGCAAATCCGCCCAGCTTAGCGCGGCAGGTGCGAAAGGATATTCATCTTCGTAAACCCTGTTCCAGATAAGTGTCACAGAAATATGAGGTTTCTTAAATTCATCTGTTTTAAAGCGATAAACCCTTTCGGCAAGATAATCCGGCTCAATCACGCCGGCATTCCAGCCGGCTGGGAGCACCTTACCGTCCTGCTGCATACCGGCCGTAAGAACATTATACGCAGTCAATCCGTCCACCATCCCGGCACCCTGTCTAAAATCGAGAGGATATTCATAGTCATCATCTTTCGTCGGAAAGCCTTTATGCCAGCCTTCAAGTTTCACAGCAGCGGTCATCAGAACTGATTTCATAACACAATTACCAAAAACAGGAGACACGGCATATTCCAGATTCGGCTCGGTTTTGGCTTTCTGGACAAGCAGCGAAGCAACACCTGTAACAACAGGAACGGCAAAACTTGAGTAATCTCCCGAAGACACATAAGAATCTTTCGAGCCTGCAACGGCAATAAGACAATTGCCCGGTGCGACAATATCAGGCTTGCATCGCCCATCGAGAGTAGGCCCTTCTGTCGAATAATTCGCATCAGGCAGGCTGAATTCTGAAAGGCTGCCCGCCGAATCAACGACGCCGACAGCAAGAACATTGGCACCCGCGGCGGGATATAACGGCAGGTCATAAGAATTTTTTCCATTGCCGATGGCAGCTATTACCAGAAGGCCGAAATTTTCAGCCATCTTGTCTATGCCCCTCGTCCACCAGTCCTCAGACGCCCAGCCGAGACTCATCGTAAGTAAATCAACTTCAGGCCATCTGCCTGAAAAAACATACTCAACAAGAAAATGCCGAAATTCATAAACATCAAGCCTTGCGGCAGGACAAGCACCTTCATAGGAAAAATCACCCAAGCCCGTCAAAGACACATTAGGCTCAAAACCGGTCAGGATTGACGCTATCGCAGTTGAATGAGCAGAAACCGATGCGGCTTGAGACTGGTCATCATAAAATTTAACAGCTAAATCTCTGAAACTATCGTGTGAAACGTCCGGCCTGTAATCATTCTGCGGTTTTGAACCAATATACGTATCGCTTCTGCAGACAAGACCAATATCCACCCCCTTGCCAGTAAGATTGGGGTCGGCATCGGTGATTTTGTACACGCCGGCAACTTCAAGAGCCTCAGGTTGTACGATTGCAGCCGCAACCAGCGCCGTACAAAACAACAAAATCAACACAAAATGTAAAAACCGACAGGTCAAAAAAATACCCAAAAAAATTAAAAAAGACTCAAAGGTATTATATCATATTTCACTTAGTTTTTCCAGACTACCTTGTTTATTTTTTAAGTCTTTGTCATTACAGAGCTAACAGCATAAATAAAGGTTATTTTGTGGACTTGCTAAAGACGGCCGCAGTTGATATACTCTTTGAGCTGTTTCGGACATTTTGTGTTCTGGATTAAGCAATATATATGGAAGTACTTTTAAGCTCCGATAAAATCGCTGATGGTATTACAGCCATAGCCAACCAGATTGTCTCAAAGACAACCAAGACTGACAAGATTGCCGTTATCGGCATCCGCAGCAGAGGTGAAATTCTTGCCAAACGTTTAAGCGACATACTATCCAAAAAGCTGAAAACTGAAATTCCCTGCGGAACCCTGGATATAACACTTTATCGGGATGACATAAATAATCCTCAGGGCGATTCCCAGCCGGTTGTAAGAAGCACTGAAATAGGTTTCGATATCGACAACAAAATTATTATCCTTGTCGATGACGTTTTGTACACCGGCAGAAGCACGCGGGCGGCGATGGACGCGCTGATAGACCTGGGCAGACCAAGGGCAATCAGACTTGCGGTGCTTGTTGAAAGGACCGGAAGAGAGCTGCCTATTGCGGCAGATTTTGCCGGGTTAAAAGTAGATTTGCCCGCCGGAAAGAACGTGCAGGTAAATTTTGTGGAATCCGACGGCAAAGACAGAGTGATTGTAACATGAAGAAAAAGGAATTCATCTGGAAGCGCAAACATCTTCTCGGGCTGCGAAATTTAAGCAGAGAGGAGATTGAATATATTCTCGACACTGCGCAGGGTTTTGAGGAGATAAGCACAAGAAGCGTAAAAAAGGCGCCTACTCTTCGCGGCAAGGTTGTGGTAAATTTGTTTTTTGAAGACAGCACAAGGACCCGCAACAGCTTTACACTGGCGGCAAACAGATTAAGCGCGGACGTTATAGAATTCACTCAGAAAAGCAGCAGCGTAAACAAGGGCGAAACACTGCTGGACACCGCGAGAAACCTCGAAGCGATGGGCATCGATATAATCGTCATAAGACACGGCGCGGGCGGAGTTCCGAAATTCCTGAGCAGGAACATAGATGCCAGCGTTGTAAACGCCGGCGACGGCTACTGCGAACATCCGACACAGGGACTGCTCGACGTATATACCATCAGGAAAGTGCGCGGCAGTCTTGAAGGACTTAAAATAGCAATCGTAGGCGACATCGCCCATTCGCGAGTCGCCAGAAGCGATATTTACGCAATGACAAAACTCGGCGCCGAAGTTATTCTGGTCGGCCCGCCAACCCTGATGCCCGCAAAGGTCGAGCAGCTTCCGGTCAAAGTAAGTTATTCGCTGGACGATATTATCGGCCAGCTCGATGTAATTAATATGCTGCGGATACAGTTTGAAAGAATGGGCTCAAATCCATTCCCGTCAATAAAGGAATATTCACATTATTTCGGCCTGACAGTCGAAAGAATGAAGAAAGCAAAAAAGGACATTCTCGTTATGCATCCGGGACCTATTAACAGAGGATTGGAAATGGAAAGCGAAGTCGCCGACGGACCGAACAGCGTAATTCTGCAGCAGGTAACCAACGGTCTTGCGGTGCGAATGGCGGTCCTGTTCCTCGTAAATCAGGGCGCGATGATGCGGCAGGAAATCAAAGACAGAAAAAAGAGGCTTGAAGGACAATGAGCAAGACTCTACTGATAAAAAACGGTCATGTAATCGACCCGGCCAACAAGATAAATCAAAAGGCCAACGTCCTTGTCGTGGACGGCAAAATTGCCGAGGTCGGCAAAATCGAGCCGCAGGCGGATTTAGTCATCGATGTGGCGGGCAAACTTGTTCTGCCGGGGCTTATCGATATTCATGTGCATTTTCGCGAGCCGGGCGATGAGGAAGAAGAAACAATCGCTTCCGGTTCGGCTGCCGCGGTGGCGGGAGGATTTACATCGGTAGTATGTATGCCGAATACCGAGCCTGCAATCGACGACGCGAGAAGCGTCGAATACATCCATAGAATGGGCAGGCAGGCAAGAAAAACACACGTATATGTGATGGGAGCAATAACAAAAGACAGGGCCGGCGAACAACTAAGCGAAATGGGATTTATGGTTCAGGCCGGCGCGGTCGGTTTTACCGACGACGGAAGCGGCATACAGAATGCAGCTGTGATGTTAAGGGCGCTTAAATACGCATCAATGTTCAAAAACGCCGTCTTAGCCCAGCACTGCCAGGATAATTCTTTGGCAGGAAACGGCGTGATGAATTCAGGCTATAACTCAACTGTGCTGGGACTGCCGGGGATAGACCCGCTTGCCGAAGAGATGATGCTGTGGCGGGACATTCAGCTTGTCAAAAAAACAAATATGCGCTATCACGTTCAGCACGTTTCAACGGCGCGGTCGGTGGAACTTATCCGCCAGGCGAAAAAAGAAGGTCTGCCGATAACGTGCGAGGTCGCTCCGCACCATTTACTTTTGACCGATGATTCATGCTGCGATTACGACACAAACTATAAAGTCAATCCGCCGTTGAGAACCGATGCCGATATCAAGGCAATAAAACAGGCGATAAAAGACGGTATAATCGACGCCCTGGCATCCGACCATGCGCCGCATCTGAAAAGCGAAAAGGAGCTTGAGTTTCTGGCAGCGCCGTTCGGAATAGCAAGCCTTGAATGCGCGCTGGGTCTTTACATAAAAGCGCTGATTGAGCCGAAAATAATCGACTGGCCGCAGCTTGTCGCCATAATGGCCGAAAGGCCTGCAAAAATAATCAGCGTCGACAAAGGCACCTTAAGCAAAGGCAAACAGGCTGATATTACCATCATCGATGCTGACGGCGAATACAGGGTCGATACCAATAAGTTCCGCTCAAAAAGCAAAAACTGTCCTTATGAAGGCTGGAAGCTGAAAGGCAAAGTCGAATACACAATCGTCGGCGGAGAGATAAGACACTCGGCACAGGAAAGTTAGCGTGCTGATAATCGACGGCTACAACCTGCTGAGGGCTGTGCAGAATCTTTCGGAGCAATCCTTTAATATAACCGATGCTCAGCTTTGCCGGATTATAGACGAATATCTCGGCAGGATAAAAAAGAGAGGCGGCATTGTCTTTGATGGTATTGGACCAAGAGATAAAACGGTTTTTAATAATCTCAGAAATCTGGAGGTTGTCTTTTCGGGCAGCAACCGCGAAGCCGATGATATTATTGAAAAACTGATTCTTGAAAATACGGCGCCGAGAAATCTTACAGTTGTCAGCAGCGACAGACGTATAAAAACCGCAGCGAATAAAAGAAAAGCAACGACTGCTGACTGCGTCGATTTCTGGACGGAAGTAATAAAAATACTGGAGAAAAAAAAGAAAAGACAGGTTGAGCCGCAGGCAAAATTTACCGGTATAACCGAAGCTGAAACGGAATACTGGTTAAGGGAATTCGGATTTATAAAATAAACTCAGGAGAACAAATGGCGTATACAATCGGACTTGATTTCGGCACCAACTCGGTAAGATGTGTTGTAGTCAGCACAAAAAACGGGGAAGAAATCGGGACGACTGTTTTTCCATACCCATCCGGCAGGGAAGGCATTATTCTCGACCATTCAGACGCGAATCTTGCAAGGCAAAACCCGGCTGATTACATAAAAGGCATTGAACAAAGTGTCAAAGACGCACTGAAAGACGCAAAGAAAAATGACAGGAAATTTTCGCCTGGAAAAATCATCGGCATTGGAGTTGACACAACAGGTTCTACGCCAATTCCAGTTGACAGAAATGGAACACCGCTGTCTGAACTGGCCAAATTTAAAAATAATCCCAATGCGATGGCCTGGCTGTGGAAAGACCATACAGGACATGCTGAGGCAGCAGAGATTACGGCGATGGCGGCAAAATATCATCCGGAATATCTCGCTAAATGCGGCGGGACATATTCATCTGAATGGTTCTTCAGCAAAATCCTGCACTGCCTGAGGGTCGATAAAAAAGTTTTCGACGCGGCCTATAGCTGGGTCGAATGTGCCGATTTCATACCGGCTGTTCTTGTCGGCGATACTAAACCTGAAAATCTAAAATGCAGCAGATGCGCAGCGGGACATAAGGCGATGTTCAATAATGACTGGGGCGGGCTGCCTGCAAAAAGTTTTCTGAACAAACTTGACCCCAAACTCGGCGCCCTGCGAGACAGACTTTACAAAAAAACCTATGCCGTTGATGTTGCCGCGGGCGGATTGTGTAAAGAATGGGCAAAAAAACTGAATTTATCTGAAAATATTCCCGTCGCAGTCGGAGCATTCGATGCGCATCTGGGCGCGGTAGGTTCAGGCGTCAAATACGGCACGCTCATAAAGATAATAGGGACAAGCACTTGCGATATTCTCGTAAGTCCAAAAAAAGGCAGGCTTGCCGACATTCCCGGTGTCTGCGGGATTGTTGACGGCTCTGTTCTGCCAAATTTCTGGGGACTTGAAGCAGGACAATCGGCTGTCGGAGATATATTCAACTGGTTTGTAAATTACATCCAGCCGGGCGGAAAAACCGCCGGCTCACACGAGGAACTTACAAAGAAAGCCGCAAAACTAAAACCTGCTCAATCGGGACTTCTGGCCCTCGACTGGAACAACGGCAACAGGACTATACTCGTTGACCAGAGACTGACGGGACTTCTCCTCGGCCAGACACTTCATACGAAACCGGAAGAAATTTACAGGGCATTAATTGAAGCAACCGCTTTCGGGGCATTAACAATTATCAACCGCTTTGAAGAATACGGCGTAAAAATAAAAGAGGTCGTCAATTGCGGGGGAATAGCAGAAAAGAATCCTCTCCTGATGCAAATATACGCCGACGTTTGCGGCAGAGAAATAAAGGTTTCGCGCTCGGCGCAAAGCTGCGCTCTTGGTTCTGCCGTTGCCGCTGCCGTTGTCGCAGGCAAAAGGTGCGCAGGTTTCGACAATTTCGCACACGCTCAGGCCGCGATGTGCGGCGTAAAAAATAAAGTTTACATTCCAAACAAAAAAAATTATAAGGTTTACGCGGAGCTTTATAAGCTTTATAAAAGGCTTCACGACACCTTCGGCATTAAAAATCATAAAGCGGTATTATCAGATGTTATGAAAAAATTACTCGAACTCAAGGAACAGGCCGGCAAATAATGTTTAAACAATTAAAAAAATCCGTTTACAGGGCGAATCTGGAACTTCAAAAACAAAATCTTGCGATCTACAGCTGGGGCAATGTAAGCGGCATTGACCGCAAAAAAGGCGTTATTGCGATAAAACCAAGCGGCGTACCTTATGATAAATTGACGCCGGAAAAAATTGTCCTGCTCGATTTACAGGGAAATGTAATAGAAGGCAAACTGCGGCCATCTTCGGACACACTTACTCATCTTGAACTTTATCGCAGTTTTTCCGACATCGGCGGAATATGCCATACGCACTCAACATACGCAACTATGTGGGCACAGGCCTGCAGGGAAATCCCGGCGCTCGGCACAACAGGGGCGGATTATTTTTGCGGCGCAGTGCCGGTAACCGATGGTTTGACCGACTCTGAAATAAAAAATGATTACGAACTAAATACCGGCAAAATAATTGTAAAAAGATTTAAAAATATCGACCCGCTTCAGATGCCGGCTTGTTTAGTGGCCTGTCATGGACCATTTACCTGGGGCAAAAGTCCCGAAGAAGCCGTGGAAAATGCGGCAGTCCTCGAAAATACAGCCAAACTTGCCTTCGGCACCCTATTGCTGAATCCTGATATAAAACCAATCAGCAAATTTCTGCTCGACAAACATTTTTTCCGCAAGCACGGTGAAGGCGCGTATTACGGCCAGAAAGAATAACTTGACCATATAAAATGATACGAATATCATATTCGTTTTAAATCAGTTAAAGGAGTTTTGAGTATGGCACAAAAGATGACTTTCGGGGTCGTTGTCGGCAACAGGGGCTTTTTCCCCGCTATACTTGCCAAACAAGGCAGACAGGATATATTAAACGTTCTTAAAAAAGCAGGCTGCGATGCCGTCTGTCTGACAGAAAAAGATACAAAGTTCGGAAGTGTCGAAACATACAACGATGCGAAAAAATGCGCCGAGCTTTTTTCAAAAAACATAGATAAAATCGACGGCATTATCGTAACGCTGCCGAATTTCGGCGACGAAAAAGGAGTCGCCGAGGTCATTAAAAGCTCAGGCCTGAATGTGCCGATTCTGATTCAAGCGGAATCCGACGACGCCGCAAAAATGAAGATTATAAACAGACGCGATTCATTCTGCGGAAAAATCAGCGTCTGCAACAACCTCAGACAATCCGGCGTTCCTTTCACCCTTACAAAATCACACACAACCAAAGTAAATTCGCCACAGTTCAAACAAGACCTCGATGATTTCGCATCGGTCTGCCGGATAGTCAAGGGTCTTAAAAATGTGCGATTCGGTGCTCTCGGCGCAAGAACAGGCGCGTTCAACACCGTCCGTTACAGCGAAAAAATCCTTGAGCTTGCGGGCATTTCCATCGAAACGCTCGATTTGTCGGAAGTCTTCGGCAGAACAGAAAGACTAAAAGATAACGACAAAATCGTAAAAGACAAACTGGCAGCCATAAAGAAATATCTGTCAACAAAAGGCGTTCCGAATAACGCACTTGTCAGGATGGCAAAATTTGCCTGCGTTGTCGAAAACTGGGTCAAAGACGCTAATCTCGTTGGAACAGCGATTCAGTGCTGGACAAGTATGGAGGAATTCTTCGGCGCAGTTCCCTGCACGGTTATGAGTATGATGAGCCAGGGACTTCTGCCGAGCGCCTGTGAGGTCGATATAACAGGCCTCTTGGCAATGTATATTTTGCAGCTTGCAAGCGGAAAACCAAGCGCACTGCTGGACTGGAACAACAACTATGCAAATAATCCCGACAAATGCGTGCTGTTCCACTGCAGCAACCTGCCGAAATCGTTTTTCAAATCGTCAAAAATGGATTACCAGGAAATCATCGCCGGCTCTGTCGGAAAACAGAACACATACGGCACAATTGTCGGCAGAATCGCTCCGAACAAAACAACCTTCTGCAGGGTTACAACAGATGACGCTGCGGGAATAATAACCGGCTACACAGGACAGGGCGAATTTACCGCCGACAAACTCAATACCTTCGGAGGCTACGGCGTAATAAAGGTCAAAAATCTTCAATCCCTTCTGCAATACATCTGCAAGGCAGGGTTTGAACATCACGTTGCGGCCAACATTAGTTCCAAGGCCGATGCCATCGCAGAAGCCCTTGAAAACTATATGGGCTGGGAAATCTACCGACACGTATGAAAATAGTAAAAAAAATAGAAAATTTAAATGTCGAAACAACTGCCTCACCTTCCAAAGCACATACGTTAAGAGCCTTAATCATCGGCTCGCTGGCCGAAGGCACAACCGTTATTAAAAATCCTCTGCTCGGACAGGACCAGCTGAATGTAATCAGCTGCCTTGGAAAACTCGGAGTAAAAATAGACCTGACCAGCAATAAAATAATTGTAGAAGGCAGCGGCGGCAAATACAGGCCGGTAGAAAACCAGCTAAATGTGGGTGAATCGGGCGTCGGAATGAATTTTCTCGGTGCGGCAGCAAATCTTTCGGACAAACCTGTGATTATAACCGGCTCAAAGAGACTGTCGGAAAGGCCAATCGACGAAGTTATAAACGGAATGAGACAGTTAGGCTGCAAAATTGATTATCTCGACAAGGAAGGCTTTCCACCTGTTAAAATTTATGGCGGTGGAATCAAAGGCGGCAATGCAACAATAAAGGGGTCAAAAACCTCCCAGTATTTCAGTGCAATTGTAATTTCATCGCCTTATGCCGAAACAAGCGTAACATTAAACTGCATTGACAAAATGACGGAAAAGCCATACTTCGACATAAGTCTGCAAATGATGTCTGAGTTCGGCGTTGAGGCGGTAAATAAAAATTACAAACAGATAATTATTCCCTGCGGAAAAATATATTCCGCAAGAGAAATGACGATTGAAGGCGATTACAGCAGCGCCTCATTTTTCTTCCTTGCCGCCGTAATCTGCAAAAGCAAAGTAACTATCGGCGGACTGCGAACAGATACAAAACAGGGAGATAAAGCATTTCTGAATCTCATTAAGAAAATGGGCTGCAAGGTATCGCAAACGAAAAATAAAATCTCTGTCCAGGGCGGTGAACTTGCTGCAATCGAGCAGGACATGAGCAATTTGCCCGACTTGGTGCCGCCGACGGCTATAGCTGCGGCCTTTGCCAGGGGCAGGTCGCGACTAACAAATATCGGTCATTTGCGGCTTAAAGAATGCGATAGATTATCAGTCATGGCATCGGAACTGAATAAAATGGACGTATCGGCCGAATGCACCGAAGATTCATTAATAATAGAAGGCACTAAACAGGCCCACGGCGCAAAAATAGACCCGCATAACGACCACAGGATAGCGATGAGCTTTGCAGCCGCCGGGCTTGCTGTCGGAGAGCAGATTATCGAAAACGAAAATTGCGTTGCTAAATCTTTTCCGGATTTCTGGGAAAGATTTGAAGTTTTCTATAAATAGTGTATATTTCCTTATAATCTGTTAAACAAAAGAGAGTGATAAAGATGTTAGGTTGTCATTTTGGAAGAATGTTCCAGGTAACCGTAGCAGGCGGCTCATATCAGGATGGGCTGACTGCCGTGATACAGGGTCATCCGCCGGCAATGGCGGTAACCGAGCAGGAAATCTACGGCGATTTGCTTTTACGAAAGCCGGGAGCAGATGAATTAAGCTCGCCCCGAAAAGAGCCGGATTTGCCGATAATCTACACAGGCGTTAACGCTGCCGATACTGTCGAGGACGCGAAAAACAAGGGGCTCACCAACGGAACGCCGCTGACAATCCTGATTCCGAATCTCGACAGACACTTCGAACACATCAAGCAGTATCAGGACACGAACCGCACACCGCGGCCGGGACACGCTTCTTATGCATCATTTATAAAATACGGCCCGGCTGACGATGCTATTGGAGCCGGGATATTCAGCGGAAGATACTCCTCAACTATCGTTGCGGCAGGTCACATTGCCAAAAAAGTGCTGAAGAAATGCGGTATTGAAGTGTTCGGCTATGTAAAGGAACTCGCGTCGGTCCGCTGCGGTAATATCGACAGTATAAAAGCTTTCAAACATACGCAGAACTATAAAAGGATGCGGCGGGACCTCGACCCGTTTTATCAGGAAATCTATGTAAAGGGGAGGGTAACAGGCGAAATGAGATTTCTTGAAAAGATGGCGGTTTTTGCTGAGATTGAAAAAGAAATTGACAAAATACGCGACAAGGCCCCGAAAGCAGCCCCTGAAAAAATAAAGGAAACATACGGCGTTCATCATATTCTTAACTGTCCTGACGTTCAGGCAGCAGAAGAAATGGTAAAAGCCTGCAACAAGATTTCAGCAGGCGGCGATTCTGCCGGCGGTGTTATCGAAGTTATTGTCAAAGGCGCACCTGTCGGGCTGGGAGAGCCGATATTTGACAAGCTTGACGGGGAGCTTGGAAAAATGCTCGGAATCGGTGCGGTAAAAGGCATCGAAATCGGCGCTGGTTTCACCGTGAAAGATATGACCGGTTCTCAAAACAACGACCAGATGCGTGCGGAAAAAGGCAAAGTAGTGTTTGAATCCAACAATGCAGGCGGCATAACGGGAGGACTATCGACCGGACAGGATATAATTATAAGACTTGCTGTAAAGCCGACGCCGACAATTGACAAGCAGCAGCATACAATCGACAAATACTTACTTGAGAACAAAACACTGGCTGCGATTACGCGAAGAGACCCGACAATCGTGGCGAGAATCTGGCCGGTAGCGGAAAATTATACCGCAATGATTATCCTGGACAATCTGCTGATGCACTACGGTTATCAGGCGGTAAAACAGAAGTTCGAATAGCAGCACATACGAAAAAGGCCGACTTGATGTCGGCCTTTTTAATTCTTCTTAAAGCTGTGCAGTTACTGGAGGGGAGCAAAGTATTCGCGTTCAGCTTCTTCCTGAAGCATAATGCTCGGCTTTACCAGCACCAGCAGAATATCCTGGTCTTTTACCTTGCTGCGGTGGCTGAAAAGCCTGCCAATAAGCGGTATTTTTGAAACACCCGGCACACCCGCCTCTCTATTGGCCTCAGCACCGAGTTTCTGGCCGCCTATCAGCAATGTGCCGCCATCCGGCACACTTACACGCGTCTGAATTTC
>Ga0315286_10001277_pt1 | contig 22734 bp, 16 predicted proteins | sample YL17G10_0_MG_FD_205038 | JGI IMG/M metagenome (GOLD analysis project Ga0315286, IMG submission 205038) | Sediment microbial communities from Yellowstone Lake, YNP, Wyoming, USA - YL17G10_0 | ecosystem: Environmental > Aquatic > Freshwater > Lake > Sediment | place: USA: Wyoming | collected...
GGAATCGCCGCCTCCACAGGCGGGGTCATCGTCTGGTCGGACTGCGACTTTTCCATGCCGCCCCAGAAGATCACCGATCTTCTCGAGGAAATCGGCCGCGGTTATGATGTGGCCGTCGGGAGCCGCTACGTTAAAGGCGGAGGCGTCCAAATCGTCTCCGGAAGCAACGACACCCTGCTCGCCTATATCATGAGCGTAGCCCTCAACCGCTTCATCGGCCGCATCCTCGGCCGCGATTTCAAGGATTACACGAGCGGTTTCATCGCCTTCAACCGCAGGGTCCTGGACCGGATCTCGCTGCGCGGCGATTACGGAGAATATTTTATCGATTTTATTTACCGCGCCCGCAGGCTCGGTTTTAAAGTGACCGAGATTCCCTACATGTGCCTCGAGCGGCGGACGGGCGTGGGCAAAACCGGCCAGAAATTTTCCGATTTTCTGGCCAAGGGCTGGAAATACGTCTGGTTGACCCTCAGGCTGCGCCTGACGAAAATCCGGTGAGGCCGATACCGAATGGATATCCGCCGGTAAGCGGGCTCGAAAAGGAAAGAGAACGATGAAAGGTCTGACCGAGGTCAAGAAAGGCGAGGACATCTACGCCATCATCCTCCGCAAAGAATTCGCGAATCCCGGGCCGAATTTTTTCACCCCGGGCGAATTCTCCCAACAGCTCGGGATGCTCGTCCATCCCGCGGGAAAAATCGTCAAGCGTCATAAGCACAAGCTCGTCAAGCGCGAGATTTTCCGGACGCAGGAAGTTCTCGTCCTCCTCGAAGGACGGATCCGGGTCGAGCTTTTTGACGAGGACGGGGACGATTTGAAAACGGCGATCATGAGGCCGGGCGACGCTATTCTCCTGGCCCGCGGCGGCCACAGGGTCAAGGTCCTGGAAGCGGCCAAGATTATCGAGGTCAAACAGGGGCCCTATGCCGGATTTGACGACAAGGAATATTACTGACCCATGATCCCGGTCAACGAACCGCTTCTCGCTAAAAACACGCTGAGCTATGTGAGCGATTGCATCACCTCGGGTTGGATATCGTCCGCCGGCGCCTACATCCAGAAATTTGAGACGGCCTTCGCCGCTTATATCGGGGTCAAGCATGCCGTGACGACGACAAGCGGCACGACCGCCCTTCATCTGGCCCTTGCCGCGGCCGGAATTGGAACGGGCGATGAGGTCATCATCCCCGACCTGACCATGATCGCCGTCCCCTACGCCGTCGTGTACACGGGAGCCAAACCCGTTTTCATCGACGTCGACCGGACGATGTTTAATATGGACCCTGAACGGCTTTGCGAGTTCCTTACCGGCGGTTGCAGGTATGACGGGAAAAAAAAGGCCCTTGTCAACAAACGGACGGGAAGTCGCGTCCGAGCCGTCCTCCCCGTTCACCTCTACGGCCATCCTTGTCCGATGAACGAGATCCTGAGCCTGGCTCGAAAATACGGCCTCCTCGTCATCGAAGACGCGGCCGAAGCTCATGGTGCTCTTTACTTTCCGGACGGAGAAAGGGCGAAGGCCGTCAAAGCGGGAGCGATCGGGGATGTCGGGTGTTTCAGTTTCTATGCCAATAAAATCGTCACGACGGGGGAAGGCGGGATGGTCGTGACGAGCGATGACAAGGTCGCCGAACGGGCCCGCCGGTTGAAAGACCTGGCCCATTCTCCCCGCAAGCGGTTCCTCCATACCGAGCTGGCGTTCAATTACCGGATGACGAATGTCCAGGCCGCCATCGGTCTGGCCCAGCTCGAAGAAATCGAAACCTCGATCGCCATAAAACAGAAGATGGCTGCGGCATATAAAAAACATCTGTCCGGAATCCCCGGCCTGACTCTTCCCGAAGAAAAGCCCTGGGCGCGCAACGTCTATTGGATGTATGCCGTCCTCATCGGGAAGGAATTTGGACTGTCCCGGGACGAAGTCATGAGGAGGCTCCTCGAGGCCGGCGTCGACACCCGGTCGTTTTTCATCCCGGTCCACGAACAACCGGTCTTCGCCAAAGACAGCGCCTATCGCGGCCTTTCCTTCCCGGTGAGTCGAGAGCTGTCGAAAAAAGGCCTTTACCTCCCTTCGGGATTGGCGTTGACCATGACCCAAATCGACGAAGTCTGCCGGGCGGTGAAATCAATCCGGTAACCGGCCCCGATGGAACCCGCCGAGTATCAAAAACATTTCGACCTGGAGGAAAGCCACTGGTGGTTCCGCGGCCGTAGGCAAATCCTTCTTGCCCTCTTCCCCTTTCTCTCGAAAGCGGACCGCTCACGCGTCTGGCTCGACGCCGGCTGCGGGACGGGATTCAACATTAAGGTGTTCGAGCCCTATGGCCGCGTTTTCGGCTGCGATTATTCCACGGACGCCCTGTTTTTTTGCCAAAAGCGGGGGCTTTCGAATCTTGTCCGGGCCGACGTCCAATGTCTGCCCTACAAGACGGGCGCTTTCGACGTCGTCTCGCTCCTTGATGTCCTCTATCACAAAAAAATCACGGATGACGTCGCCGTCCTCCGCGAAGCCCACCGCCTGCTCAAGGAGGACGGCATTCTGCTCATCGCCGACAGCGCCTTTGAATTCCTGCGAAGCGCCCATGACCGGGCCGTGCATGCCCGGGAGCGATACCGCAGAAAAACGCTGAAACCGAAGCTGGAAAAAGCGGGTTTCGAGGTTGTCCGGATGAGCTACTTCAATTTCGTTCTCTTTCCGCTCGTCGTCCTCGTCCGGCTCGCGGAACGACGGGAAGGGCGGATAGAGATTTCCCGACGTGCTGTTCAGTCCGACCTCCGCCCCGTCCCGGCGGCCTTGAACGCCGCCCTCTCCGCTATCCTCGGCTTCGAAGCACGCATTATCAAAAAAAAGAATTTGCCCTGGGGAAGCTCGATCGTCTGCCTCGCCCGGAAGAAGGCGTCGGTTTAAACTCAAGAGAAATTTCAGGTATAATACCGGCCACGCGCATGTTAGACCTGAAAGCTCGCTATCAGAAGATCCTCCTGGACCGCCTGGCCGGACACTATCCTCTTTCTATGGAGGACGTCGAATTCATCTATCCCCCCCAGCAAAAAATGGGCGACCTCGCCCTCTCCTTTCCTTTTCAGTTGGCCAAAAAAACCAAAGCCAACCCCCGCCAGCTTGCCCAGGAAATCATGAGCAAGATCGGTGCGCTTCCGGGAGTCGAAAAAATGGAGGTCGCGGGAGCCGGTTACATCAATTTTTTTCTCGATAAAGCTCAATTTTTCGGGGAGAAGTTCGCCGCGCTGAACTCCACCGCGCTCCGGCCCGAAGAGAGAAAGATCGTCGTCGAGCACACAAACATCAATCCCAACAAGGCGGCGCATATCGGCCACCTCCGGAACGCCTGCCTGGGCGACACTCTCGTCCGATGTCTGCGGGCTAAGGGAGAAAAGGTCGAGGTTCAGAACTACATCGACGATACGGGCGTCCAGGTCGTCGATGTCGTCTTCGGATTCATGGAACTCGAAGTCATGACCCTCGAGGACCTCGAAAAAATCGACAAATTCGACTATTACTGCTGGGATCTCTACGCCCGCGCGGCGGCGTTCCTCGATGCGCACCTCGAATTTCAGCGGCGGAAGGCCGAAATCCTCAAGCGCATCGAGCACGGGAAGAATCCGGAAGCGGCGATGGCCCGCTATATCTCTCATCGGATCCTGCGTTCCCATTTGGCGACGATGAAGCGTATCGATGTCAGCTACGAGGTCCTTCCCTGCGAGAGCAGCATCCTCGGCCTGAGATTCTGGGAGAAGGCCTTCGCCCTGCTCAAAGAGAAGGGCGGCATCAGCTACGTCGAAGACGGGGCCAACGCGAAATGTTGGGTCATGAAGCTCGAGGAGGACGCTGAAAAAGAAAAGATTATCGTCCGCTCCGACGGGACGGTGACCTATGTTGGTAAGGACATCGCGTACCAGCTCTGGAAATTCGGTCTCCTTGAAAAAGATTTCTATTATGAGCCGTTCCAGGAAGAGGACGGCCGGACGCTCTGGATCAGCTCTGCTATTCCTAACGAGCGCGGAGTGTCATTCGGCGGAGCGAGCAAGGTCTACAACGTCATCGACACCCGGCAGTCCTATCTTCAAAAAATCGTCTATCAAGGACTGCGCGCCCTCGGCTACCAGGATCAGGCGGATAAATCCATCCATTTCTCATATGAGATGGTCGCCCTCTCTCCCCGCAGCCTGAAGGAGTTGAAGATCGAACCCGCCGCCGGCGAAGAAGAAAAATCCTTCGTAGAGGTCTCCGGGCGGAAAGGGCTGGGAGTGAAGGCCGATGACCTCCTCGGCAGGCTCGAAGACAAAGCCTATGCCGAAGTCGAAAAGAGAAATCCCGAAGCCCCGGCCGCGCAGAAAAAGCTCACGGCGGCCCGGATCGCGCAGGGAGCGCTCCGCTATTTCATGCTCAAGTATGCCCGCAATTCGCTCATCATTTTCGATTTCGACGACGCCCTGAGCTTCGAGGGAGAGACCGGGCCCTATCTCCAATACAGCGGCGTCCGGTTAAACAGCATCTTCCGCAAGCTCGAGGAACGCGAAGGCCGGACGACCGGCGACATCGCCGCCCTCGCCCTCAAAGCCGGCGACAGCCTCGGGAGCTTGTCTCCGGGCGAACTGTCCGATTTTTGGGATGTCGTCGTTTACGGCTCGAAATTCGAGGAGGAGGTCCTCCATTCCATCGAATCCCTGGAATTCTCCCATCTGGCCAAGTTCACCTTCAACCTCTGCCAGAAATTCAACGCCTACTACCATAAATATCCCGTCCTGGCCGAGGAAAATCAGGATCTGAAAAACGTCCGGCTCCTGACCATCTTCTACGTCCGGGCGATTCTGACCCGGGCCCTCGACCTGATGGGCATTCCGCTCCCCGAGCGGATGTAAGATACGAATATGTTCCCTATGCGGCGGCGGGGTCGTCCCCGGCCCCCCGGGAACCAGTCCCGTCGGTTCCCCCCGTCGAAAAGCCGACGGGTCCCCCCTCCGCTATGGGGGCCTCAGGGACGACCCCAGCGCCGCATTTTTCCTGACCCGGGAATTCTATGCCCGCGCGGCTTGCCTCAAAATTCTATTTTCATATAATAAGGAGTTTATGCGGACGTTTTTAGGTGGCTTAGACCTTTGAATGAACGATATAAGAATTTTAACAATGTCATTTCGAGAAGCGGAGCGACGCGGCGATCTTTCATGCTGGTGTGATTGCCACGCTTCGCCCGCGATGACATATTTTTATAATCGCCACGCCAAGAGGCTCGTAATGACTTTTAATTATGCCCGCGATGACATTCCGTCGAGGGCCACGTGATGAAAGTTTTTCGCATGACGCTCGGCGTCCTGCGTTACCATTGAGAAAGGAGGTTCAAGCATGATTGCCGTTGAACATCTGACGAAGAAATACGGCGACCTCGTCGCCGTCCGCGACCTGAGCTTCAAGGTCGATAAAGGAAAAATCTGGGGTCTGCTCGGCCCCAATGCGGCTGGCAAGACCACGACGATGAGGATTCTGACCGGATTCCTTCCGGCGACGGACGGGAAAGCCTCGGTCGGAACGTTCGACGTCTTTGAACAGCCGAACGACGCCAAACGCATCCTCGGGTATCTGCCCGAAGTGCTTCCCCTTTACCCCGAGATGACCGTGACCGAATACCTGAATTTCGTCGCGGCCATAAAAAAAATCCCATCGGCCAAGCGGAAAGAATCCGTGGCCAAGGCGATCAAGGTCTCGGGCCTCGACCAGGTCAAAAGCCGCCTGATCAAGAACATTTCCCGCGGGTTCAAGCAGCGGGTCGGCATCGCCCAAGCCCTCGTCCATGACCCCCACATCCTCATCCTCGACGAGCCGACGATCGGCCTCGATCCGGCCCAGATTATCGAGATCCGGAGCCTGATCAAGTCGCTCAAGGGCGAACATACGATCATCCTCTCGACCCACATCCTGGCCGAAGTCACCCAGACCTGCGACGGCGTGGTCATCATCAACGAAGGCCGATTGATGGCCTCCGGTTCCCTCGAAGAGCTGACCGCCTCGTTCCGCAAAAAAGACGGGGCGATCGTCAGGGTCCGGAAGGACGTCCAGGATGCCGCGGCCGAGATCCGGAAAATCGCCGGCGTCGAAAAAGTCAATCGCGAGAACGGCGAGTTGCGGATCGAATGGCGGCCGGGACTGGACCTTCGCGACGAGGTCGCCCGCCTCGTCCTCGACAAGCAGTTCGGCCTTCTCGAAATGCGGCCCCTGGCCATGAACATCGAGGACCTCTATCTCAAAATCGTCTCCGGAGGGGGGGAATAATGAAAAACATGTGGGTTATCGCCAAAAGAGAACTCCGGACGTACTTCACCTCGCCCATCGCCTACGTCATCATCACCGTTTTTCTCGTCCTGGTCGGTTTCTTCTTCTACAGCCTGATCATGTGGTTCAATAGCCAGTCGATGCAGATGGCCCAGAACCCCTACTATGCCCAGCAGATCAACATCAACCAGATGGTCTATCAGCCGCTCTTCAACAACATCAGCATCATTCTCCTTCTGATGCTCCCGCTCCTGACCATGCGCCTTTTCGCCGAGGAGAAAAAAGTCGGGACCGAGGAGCTTCTGTATACCTCGCCCATTTCGATCGGCCAGATCATCCTCGGCAAATTCGCGGCCTCGGCCCTAGTCCTGCTGGCCATGCTCGGGCTGACCGGGGTTCTTTCCGTCTTCACCTTTCTCCACGGCAATCCCGAGATCGTCCCGATTCTCAACGGCTATCTCGGGCTGTTCCTGATGGGAGCGGCGTTCATCGCCGTCGGCATCTTTTTCTCCTCGCTCACCGAAAATCAGATCGTCGCGGCCATCCTGACCTTCGGCGCCCTGCTCCTCTTCTGGATCATCAACTGGGCCTCCAGCTCGGCGGCGGGTCTGTGGAAGGACGTCCTGAACTATCTCTCCTTCTTCCAGCATTTCGACAACATGACTCAGGGCATCCTGGACACGACGGACATCGTCTACTACGCCAGCTTCGCCTTCCTCGGCCTGTTCCTGACCCACTCCGTGATCCAGTCCCGGCGGTGGAGATAAGACATGGACAAACTCAAGAAGAACCTCAACTATATCGGACTGGGGCTGGTCTTCCTGGCCCTCGTCGCCCTCCGCATCTGGCCTGAAAAGAAATTCGTCGGCTTCGGATTGGCTCTCGTCGGCATCGCCGCGATCGTCGTCTACATCGTTTTCAACCTCGCCCAGCTCAAGAAGGGCTTGTCGCGAAAATCGTTCCTGTATTCGAGCAACATGGTCCTGGTCATCGTCCTGGTCCTCGCCATCCTCGTCCTCGTGAACGCCTTCCTCGCCCGCCATCACAAGCGCATCGACTTCACCGAATCCAAGACCCATTCCCTCTCCGACCAGTCGATCAAGCTCGTCCAGAGCCTCAAGGGCGACATCACCGTCAAATGCTTTTTCCGCGAGGGCAACGCGGGCCGGGCGCGGATGGAGGACCTGCTCAAGATCTATGCCTACCATTCGCCCAGGATCAAATATGAGTTTATCGACCCCGACAAAAATCCCGGCCTCATCAAGCGCTACGAGATCACCCAGGACGGAACCACCATCCTCGAATTCGGCGACAGGGATAACCGGATCACGGCGGCGGCCGAAGAGGACCTGACCAACGCCATCATCAAGGTCACCCGGGAGAAGAAAAAAGCGATTTATTTCCTCGAGGGGCACGGCGAGAAGAGCACCGAGGTGACGGAAGAAAACGGCGAATCCATCGCCAAGGACGAGCTGGCCAAAATGGGCTATGACGTCAAGAAGCTCGTGATGGCCCTCCCGGATTCCTTTCCCCGCGACTGCGCCTGCCTCGTCATTCCCGGACCGCAGAAGGATCTCCTCCCGAACGAGCTGGCCACGATTCAAAAATACCTGGAGGAAGGAGGCCGGGCGTTCTTTCTCGTCGATCCCGAAACCGCGCCGGGCCTCGTCCCCTTCCTGGCCAAGCTCGGCTTCAAGCTCGAGAACGACATCGTCTTCGACCGTCCGAGCATCTTCGGCGGCGACTACCTCATGCCGCTCATGAGCGAAATCGCCGCCCACGAGATCACGAAGAATTTCCGCTATGCCACGGTCTATCCCCTCGCCCGCTCGGTCGACGTCATCGACCCGAAACCGGACGGCGTCCAGACCTCGCAGGTTCTGGGAAAAACGAGCGATTACGCCTATGCCAAGAAAGACTTCGCCCTGAAGGCGAAGCTGACCCTGAAGGAGATCGCTTTCGACCCGAAAAAAGACAAACGCGGGCCCATATCCCTGGCCGCCTTGGCCACTCTGAAGGCCAAGACCGGCCCCGAGGGGAAGAACCTTCCCGAAGGCCGCCTCGTCGTTTTTGGCGACTCGGACTTCGTCCTCAACCGCTTCTTCAACTCCCAGGGCAACGGGAATCTCTTCCTCAACGCCGTCAACTGGCTGACAGAAGAATCCGACCTGATCTCGATCCAGCCCAAAACATCCCGGCCCCGGACCATTCAGCTCACCCCATCCCAGGGAAAACTCATCTTCTTCTTTTCGGTCATCATTCTTCCCCTGATTGTTCTCATCCTCGGCATCTTGATCTGGGTCCGGAGGAGGTCGCTGTGAAATTCAAAAACACGCTTATTCTGCTCGGGGCCTTCGTCCTCCTTCTAGCCGCCTTTTTCTTCCTCGACAAAAAAGGAACGAAGGACATAGCCGGAGGAGCGGAGGAAAAGCTCGTCGCGCTCGCCTCCGCCGACATTCAAAAAATCACGTTCAAGAAAGAGAACGAAACCCTGACCTTCCAAAAGGACGACAAGGGCGACTGGATGGCCGTCGAGCCGCTCGAAGTCCGGGCGGACAATTTTGAGGTCAACCAACTGGCCGAGAGCTTCGCCGATTTGAAGGTCGAGCGCGTTGTGGAAAAGGCCAAGGCCGACCTCAAGACGTATCAGATTCCCCAAAAAGAGGTTGCGCTCTGGGTCAAGGGAAAAGACCAGCCGGTCAAGATCCTGATCGGCATGGCCAACCCGCTCGACAACTCGTTCTTCGCCCAGAAAGAAGGCGATCCGAGGGTCGTCCTGATTTCGAGCTCCCTCAAATCCACGCTCGAAAAAAAGTTTTTCGATTTCCGGCAGAAGGATATCTTCAAATACGAGACGGGCGAGGTGAAGAGGATCAAGCTCCAGGCCAAGAACGTCATATGGGAGGCCCAGAAGACGGACGACGGCTGGTTCTTCGAGGCGCCGTTCAAGGCCATGGCCAAGGAGACTAGGATCACGACATTCCTCGATACGATGTCCAACCTGCGGGCCAAGGAATTCATCGCGGAGAACAAGAACGCCGAGGAGCTGAAAAAATTCGGGCTTGCCGCGGCGGAATACAAGGTCGTCCTGAGCCTCCCGAAAACCAACAAGGAATTGGCTTTCGCCGTCCACAGGGAAGCCGATAAAACCTTCGTCACGACGTCGGAGTCGACCAAAATCGTTATTCCCGAGATCGACCCGATCGCGGAGCTCGAGAAGAAAGCCGACGACTATCGTGAAAACAAGGTCGTCACGTTCAACGCCTGGCAGGCGAACAAGGCCGTCTTGAAGAAAGGCTCCCTGAGCCTGACCCTGACCAAGGCTTCCAACGACAAATGGTATTTTGACGCCGCCCAGAAAGATGAAGCCGACGGGTCCAAGGTCGAGGCGTTCATCCGCAAAATCGAAGGACTCGAGGCGACGGAATATGTCGATGGGCCGAAGGGTTTGTCCGAATACGGACTCGACAAGCCCCAGGCCGAAATAGCGGTCTGGACCAAGGACACGGGCGAGAAAGCCGTGGAGAAGTCCTTCACCGTCCTCGTCGGAAAGGTCAATCCGGAAAAGAAACAGGCGGTCGTCAAGAATCTCAAGTTGAATTATTTCTTCCGCGTCGATGCTTCGTTCCTCGACGAATTCCCCAAAGAGGCGAAGGACTGGAACGCTCCTGTCCCCGAAAAAAAAGAGCCCGAGAAAAAGTAGACAAACGTAAAGGAGGCGCCGCTCCTACGATTGAAAAGACGAGCGGCGTCCGCCCTTGCGATTCATAGGCTTAAGGGAGCCGGAGGAAGTGATTTTCGACATGAAGAATTTTTCCGATCGCCTCCTCCGCTGGTATGGAGGCCACAAACGGAATCTCCCCTGGCGTAAAACAAAGGACCCCTACAGAATCTGGGTCTCGGAGGTCATGCTCCAGCAGACGACCGTCCAGGCCGTTCTCCCCTATTACCGGGCATGGCTCAAGATCTTCCCTGATATCCTGTCTCTGGCCCGGGCGCCTCTCCAGCGAGTCCTCAAAGCCTGGCAGGGATTGGGCTACTACGGCCGGGCGAGAAACCTCCACTCCACGGCTAGGATAATCGTGGAAAAACATCGCGGACGGATGCCTCACGACCCGGAGGTCCTGGCCGGGCTGCCCGGATTCGGGCCCTATACCACCGCGGCCGTCTTGAGCCTTGCCTTTCAAAAAGCCCTTCCGGTCCTGGACGCCAATGTCCGGCGGGTAATGATGCGGCTGGCGGCGCTTCACGGGAAGGCTGACGGCCGCCACGACAAAGCCATCCTCTCCGAGCTGGGGAAGATCATCGACCGAAAATCACCCGGCGAGTTCAACCAGGCGCTGATGGAATTGGGCGCGCTGGTCTGCCGCGCTCGGAATCCGCAATGCCTGCTCTGCCCGATCCAGGCGTCCTGCGCGGCCTATGCGCGCGGTGAACAGGACGTCATTCCCTCGCCCAGAAGCCGGAGTTCGCAGAAGGTCAAGGCCGTCGTCGGCATCATTCGGAAGGGCGCCAAATATTTGATCCAGAAGAGGCCCGAAACCGGGCTCCTGGCCGGCCTGTGGGAGTTCCCCGGGGGAAAAGCGAAACGGGGCGAAACGCTGGAAAGAGCCCTCGCCCGGGAGCTCGAGGAAGAGCTCGGCGTCGGGCTCCAGGACGCGAAATTCCTCCTCAAGGTCGAACACTGCTACACCCAGTTCCGCGTCGCCCTCCACGCCTATGCCTGCAGGCTCAAGACCGAACCGGAGCTCGAGCCGGGCCGTCAGAAATGGGTTGCCCTGAGAGACCTCCATAAATATCCCATTCCTTCGGGAAGCGCGAAGATCGTTCGATTTTTGGAAAATAGATAATCAGGACATTGGGATTCTCTTCCTCCGCGTGAACCATGGAAACGGTTTTTCAATTCGTCAATTACGGTGAGAGCTTCGAGCCCGCCCCGGGGACCCTTGTTCTCGACGTCGGGATGGCGACCGTTCCCGGTGTCGTCGATCATCATCACCCCGAGGCCGAAGCGGAGTGCACGGCCTCGCTCATCGCCAAATATCCCCGGCTCGTCCTCGGGCACATCCGTCCGGATGAACCGTTGACGATCGTGACCCACAAACTCCCCGACTTCGATTCGCTGTCCTCGATTTTCATAGCGCTCAAGCTCGTCGAAACCGGTTCGATGAATCCATCTCTTTATAAGCTCGCCGCCTACGCCAGAATCGTCGACTCCGCGAGCCTCCCCAAACAGATCGACCTGAGCGGAACGCCCTATGCGATTCTCCGGGCGCTCTTTTCCGGCTCGAAAAAAAGCGAAGAGGATATCAACCGCGATCGAATCGAGGAGGGCCTGAAATTCATGCGCTTCCTCTACGCCCGGGCCGAAGCGGGGTTCGAGATCCTCGAGAACAGGAGCCTTTTCTTCGGGATCGACCGCTATGAACGGGCCATGCGGAAAGTCGAGGCCGATTATTTTCGCTACTTGGAGGATGTCCGGCGAGGCCTGAAGGTCCGGGCTGACCTGCCGACGACCGACCGGAAAGGAAAAAAAAGCCTGGACGGACTGATCGTCTCAAATCCGAAGAGCTTTCTCCTCAAGGAATGGGCCCGGCGCGATCAAGATCATGCCGCCGCCGCCGAAGGTTTCGGATTCACGGTGATCAGCTTCGGCGATTCCCGCTATATTCTCGGAGTGGACCCGGAGCGCAGGGTGAACCTGCGCGGTCTCGGCGCGATCCTGAATCAGAAAGAGGCGGAAAAAAGCCTCGCGGAAGGGCGGGCGTTTCCGCGGCCCTGGTATGAGGGCAACTGTCCCTTCTTCGATTACCGGATTATCGACGCGCCCCGGGACGGCACAGCTCTCTCGCGAACCGCAATCCTGGACGCCCTGGCGGGGTTCGGAAATCTGAGGAGAATCGGTTGAAAGACGAGCGAGCGGAATGTGTCCCGAGTCCCGGCCTCCATCGCCGCCCTAAGATGGTGGATGAATCCCCGCACCCCGGCTGCTTCCTCGAATGGTGGTTCGTTCATGGCCGCTATCGGGGCCCGCGGGTGGCCGAACGCCATTTCATGGTCACGTTCTTCAAGCACTCCGATCGAAGCGGCCAGCAGGCCGGCCGGAACACCTTTTCCTATCTGGCGTCCGTCCTCAATCCCGTGACCGGAAAAAATGAAACCGTTAACCGGATCGATCACAGTCTGGTTGAATGGATTATTCGCCGGCAGGACAAGGAGCTGAAGAACAACGTCGACAGCCGCCTCCTGGACGCCTACCTCAATGAGATCCGCCGCTCGAGGGCCATGAGAAATATCGAAGTCGTCCACGCCCGGGCAACCATAACATCGTCCCCGCTTCGCTTGGCCTGGCGGGACTTTTTGTTCCGACAAAGTCCCGCTTCGTTCAAGCTCGATTTTGCCGAGCCCGAAAGCCGCCGGCATTGCCGGTTCGCGCTCCGCCCCCGGCGCCCGGCATTGGCCGTCGAACCGGCGGGGCATTCGGGCGCGAACACGGGGGGCATGGAGTACAGGGCCTATCCGCGCTTGGAATTGGAGGGACGCGTTGACGGCGCTCCGGTCGTGGGCGAAGCGTGGCTTGATCATCAGTGGGGAAGCCTCGGCTGGCTGATAACCGATCAGCCCGAAAAACGAGTTTTGGGTTGGGATTGGTTCGGCCTCAACCTCGACGACGGCTCCGACTGGGTTGTCCTGGTTCACAGGGACGCGCAATCCAAGAACGTCATCGCCCAATATATCATCCGGCAAGGCCGCCGAGGCGAGGTCGATGTCAGCCATAATTTCACCCTGAAAGCCGGCCGGGAGTGGGAGAGCCCGAGGACCCGCATCAGGTACCCGGTCGAATGGGCCATCGAAGCCCCTGAATGGAATGCCTCGCTGAATTTTGTTCCGCTGGCCAAAAACCAGGAAATTCCCCTGTTCGGACTGCAGAGGGCCGTCTGGGAAGGGGCCGGCCTCGTCAGCGGGCGTGTGGCCGGGAAGTCCGTCAAAGGCAAGGCTCGGGCCGAACTGCAAGGATACGGCTACATTTTCGATTTCCGCGATTTCATGAAAAATTTCTCGGTCCGCGTCGACCGTCATCTCAAAAATTTCCTTCCGCGGACGTTGACTGACAACGACGTGCGAAAATACCTCGGCCCGCCCACCCACAAATATGAACCCGCCGCCTATACGAGCATGCTCTCCGAGCCCGTCTGGGATATGATCTCCAGACCCGGCAAAAGGTGGCGCCCCATTTTAGCCCTGCTCCTCCTGGATGCCCTGGGCCGCGACCCGGAGCCTTACGAAGCCATGGTCTGCAGCCTGGCCGAACTCTGCCATACCGGGTCGCTCATCGTCGACGATATCGAGGATGCGTCGCTGCTCAGGCGGGGAGATCAATGCCTCCATCTGAAGTTCGGCCAGGACGTGGCCATCAATACGGCCAATACCCTCTATTTCTTGCCCTCTCTCCTGATTTTCAACCATCCCCTTCTTTCCGCGAGACAGCGTCTTGACATTCATGAAACCATGACCCGCCAATACATCAGGGCCCACTTTGGGCAGGCGCTCGACATTTTCTGGTCGCGTCATCTGGACGAGGCGAACCTCCGAACCTGGATGGCCGATTCCCTGGCCGACAAAATTCTGCAGATGTACGAGCTCAAGACGGCCGCGCCAGTCGAAGGGTTGGCCGAGGCCGCGGCGATCGTCGCTCGGGGGAGCGCTTCTCTGCGAACTGCCTGCCGGCGGTTTGCCACGGCCGTGGGGACGGCCTTCCAGATCACCGATGACGTCAACGGACTGACCCGGAACGGCGCAAAAAAAACCTGCGGCGAGGACCTGGCCGAGGGAAAAATGACCTATGTCCTGTTGCGGGCCCTGGAGAGGCTGAAGGCCGGCGACGGCCGGCGGCTTCAAAAAATCATTTGTTCCCCGAAGCTTCGCCGCCAAGCCGGCCCGCTGGCCGAGGGCATTGAACTGATCCGAATGTCGGGAGCTCCGGCCGCATGCCGGGAGGAAGCTAAAACCATGTTGGAGGAAGGATGGAAGCTTCTCTCGGCCCGGCTCAAGCCGTCCGAGCCCAAAATCCTCCTGGAGACATTATGCCGCAGCCTGCAGGATCTCTAGGCCGGGAATGAATTCCTCGAAAAATTAAGCGGATGGCCTCATTTATTAGCCGATATCCTTATTTTGCCGGGTGCGTATTAGGACTGCTTTTCTATTCCGTCATTGTTATTCTATACCGGAGCCAGAGACGGGCTATCCTCATGAGCAGCCTGCTGACCGCGCCTCAGGCGCTGTTTGCGCTTTTCCTCGTTCCCCGCTATTGGAATCCCAGATTAATCGCCATATTTTCTGTCGGGCTTGAATCTGTGGGGCATCCCCCTCGAAGAGATCGCTTGGGGAATCCTGTACGGACCCTTTTGGGGAACAACCATGGCCTATCTTCTCGAAGCCAAATTGACCCGAAAGTCCGGCGTCACTGAGGTCGACGTGAGCTGCGCTGACGCATCTCGCGACAGGCCAGAGAGCGCCTAAAGGGGAGCAAAAGTCGCGAAACGCAAGAAAACAATTTCTTGTGCCCAATACTCTTTATTTTTTTGCTTCGGCCCTGTTCCAATCCGGGGGATCGATTCCCTGAAGGTTGTGGACGAAAAAGTCATACATCTTTTTCGTTCCGTAGGCCCCGCCCGGGCCGTGTCCGCCGCCCGGGATGACGAGCAGGTCGAACATCTTGTTGGCCTTGATGAGCGCGTTTACGACCTGATAGGTTGAAGCGGGGTCGACGTTCTGGTCCATTTCGCCGACGACGAGCAGAAGTTTCCCTTGGAGCTTCCAGGCGTTGTCCACGTTCGATGAGGCCGCGTACTCCGGACCGAGGGGCCAGCCCATCCACTGCTCATTCCACCAGATCTTGTCCATCCGGTTGTCATGGCAGCCGCAGGAGGAAAATCCCGCCTTATAAAATTCGGGGTGGAAGAGCAGGCCGCCTAGGGCGTTCTGCCCGCCTGCCGAATTCCCGTAAATGCCCACTCGGCTGATGTCGTAATAAGAATACGTTGCGGCCGCGGCCTTGTGCCACAGGATTCGGTCGGGGAATCCGGCGTCGCCGAGATTTTTCCAGCAGACGTCGTGAAAAGCCTTGGAGCGGTTGTTCGTCCCCATCCCGTCGACCTGGACAACAATGAATCCCAGCTCGGCCAGGGCTTGCATCGTTGCGTTCGTGCTGAATGTTTTGGAAACGAACGATCCCTGCGGACCGGCATAGATATATTCGATCACCGGATATTTCTTTTTGGGGTTGAAATTCATCGGCCGGGTGATGATGCCGTAGATGTCCGTCCGGCCATCGCGGCCTTTGGCGGCGAAGGCTTCGGGCGCTTTCCAGCCGCTTTTGAGGAGTTCCCCGATGTCCGTCTTTTCAGCCTGCATCGCGATCTTTTTATCGGATACCCGGCGAACCTCCATGACCGGGGGAAGGTCCACCCGGGACCAGGTGTCGGTATAATAAGCCCCGTCTTGAGAATAGACGACGGCATGATTGGCCTCGGCTTCGGTGAGGGCCGTCAATCCCGTCCCGTCGAGGTTGATCCGGTAATAGTGGACGAAGTAAGGATCCTGGCCCGCGTTCATACCGCTTGCCTGGAACCAGACCTGGCGGGCGGCCTCGTCGACTCTGTCGACGCCGCGGACGACCCACTCGCCCTTCGTGATCTGGTTCTTGACCGCGCCCGTTTCGCCGTCAAGAAGATAAAGGTGGTTCCAACCGTCCCGCTCCGACATCCAGACGACCTCTTTACCGTCGGCGAGGTCAAAACGATATTTCTTGCCCGAATAGCAGAAGAAGGTCGGCGGCTCCTCGCTGACGACGGCTCGCGGTTTGCCTGTCGATCCGTCGACTTCGATGACCCGGTAAACCTGGTGCCCCCGCTGGTTGTATTCGAAGGTGAACGCCCGGCTGTCTTTCCGCCAGACCGGCATGGTCATGTCGTAAGGGTTGGGAAAGCGGGCGTTGTCGATATCGACCTGCGTTTTCGACTCGATCAGGAATATGACGGGCTGGTCGAGGTCGAGCGCGTCTCCGGGCTTGGCGTATTCGAAGGTCGAATACTTCGGCTGGAGCTGGTCGGCCGGAGACGATTCGATGTATTGGATGAAGCGATGATATCCGGGCTTGAGCCGGTAGGCGGCCAGCTTCTTCGAATCCGGCGACCAGACGATGGAGATATATGTGTAGTAATTTCCCTCGCTTCCGTCCCGGCTCAAAGGAAATTCTTCTTTCTTGTCTTTCGTCCTGACCCAGACGTTATAATTTCGGATAAACGCTTCCCACTTCCCGTCGGGCGAAGCTTTTGCCTCGGGCGAAGCGGCTTGAGCCGGGGGGCCGCCCTGGCCCAAACCTCCGCCGCCGCGGAAACGGCGCTCGACCGGGCCGAGTTTCGCGCACGTGTATCCGCCCAGGTCGCACTTCCAGCGGGCCTCGAAGGACTCGAAGGTGACCGCCTTCTCGTCATCGACAAAGGCGATCGAGGTGAAAGGGAGCTTTTTGGGTTCTATCTTTTCGCCGGACACGGCGGCTAGAGCCGCGGCGAGCCGGACATGGTCGAAAGCCGGCCGCTTGGCCGAAGCCTCGGCGTCGGCGATGATGAATTCGAAACCGTCTTTGACCGATTTCCGGTACCAGAAACGATGGGTCGTGCCGATCCAGGTCGGCCGCTCCGCGAGATTGTCCATCAAACCCTGGAGCTTTTCTCTGAGGCCGGCCGCCCGGTCATAATCGGCCTTGGTCACTTGGCCCGTCAGGACGGCGGGAAGGACGATCATAACGCATAAAATCCAGGCCAGAAAAAGTCGCGCGCGTTTCATGGAGTACTCCTTTGTCAGGGTTATGTCGGACATGAGCCCCGGTTGGGCGTGGCCATTATAGCTCAGGATTTGTATTGTTTGACAGAGGTGCCGGAGTCATCCTCAGCTTCCTTGGGAATCAGTCCCGACGGTGCGGGGCCGTTAAACCAGGTTGAGCGCGGCGTGCTTCTGAGCGATCGCGGCCGCGAGCGAGTCGAGGGCGGCGAAATCGGATTCACGCGGAAGCCCGCGGCAGATGACCGGGCTCAAGACCTCGACTTTGAGGTTCGGGATGAGCGCGGCGAGCTGCTCGACTATTTTCTGTCCCCAGCCATAGGAGCCGATGATCGAGGCGTATTTGGCTTTCGCCCGGAGGGCATTCGCCAGAAAAGCGGCATACGCCGCCTTGGGATGAGGGCCGACGTGAACGGCCGGAGTCCCGATGACGATCGTCGCCGCGTCGACAAGCGATTCCGCCAGCTTTCCGATATCCGTGTCGGCCAGATTGAATTGGCATACGGTCACCCCCCGCTCGGCCAGGGCGCTGACGAGATGGCTCACCATCCTCTCCGTGCTGCCGTGCATGGAAACGTAAGCGATGACGGCGACGTTCTTCGGGGTATCCGAGATCCAGTCCCGGTAGGCTTCCAGGATCATCGCGGGTCGGTTAAAGACGGGTCCGTGGCTGGGAGCGATGATGTCGATCCGGTAATCCTTGAGCCTGGTCATGTTGCTTTGAATGGCCGTCCGGAAGGGCATCATGATTTCGGCGAAATAGCGCTTCGCGGCTTCGAAGACGCGGCCTTCATCGGTGACGAAGACCTCGGACTGGGCCAGGTGGGAGCCGAAGAAGTCGCAGCTGAAGAGAATCTTGTCCTCGCGAAGATAGGTGGACATCGTTTCCGGCCAATGAACCCAAGGAGTATGGACGAACTCGAGGGTCAGGTTTCCCAGGGAGAGCGTCTGGCCGTCTCCGACGACGATGAATTTATCATCGGGGATCGCGAGGAGATCGATCAGAATACCCTTGGCTTTCGGCGAACAGACGACCTTGGCCGCCGGATACTTCGCCAGGATGCCTGGAATTTCTCCCGAATGATCCTGCTCGCCGTGATGGGCGATGAGGTAATCCAGCTTCGGGAAGGCTTTCAGGTTTTCGAAGAGGACGTCGCGCTTGGCCGGGTCGACGGTATCGATAAGGGCCGTCTTCTCGCTGCCGCGGACGAGATAGGCATTGTAGCTCGTCCCGTCAGGCAGAGGGATCAGGCTGTCGAACAGGCGGCGGTCCCAGTCGACGGCCCCGACGGAGGATACATGGCTGTTGATCATTCGTGCTTTCATCTGTGATCCTTTCTTCATTTCCTATCAAATATATCGGATTATGCCGTTAATTTCAAGGGTCCGACGGGACTGGTTCCCAAAGGGACCGGGGACGACTCCGGCACCGTCTCTCCGAATCTTCCGTCAGTCACCGGCCGGCCTTGCCGGTCATCTCCTCGATGCTGAGCTTCAGGATGGCCGCCCGGTCATAGGCCCTGTCGTCCGGGAGGGACCTTCGTCTGACCGTCTCCGGATCATCTTCCAGGTGACGAAGCATGACCTCCATCCCGATTTTTTTCTCCTCGAGGCTGTCGACGCGGCTGATTTTCCCGTAAAGGACGACGGACCTGAAGTTGTGGGCGCATTCCCCCATGATGTATCCCCCGTCCTCGATGACCGTGGCGCAGACGGAGGGGTTAGCTTCGAGAAAATGCCATTTCCGTCCCTGATGGGCGGTGTGAAAATAGAGGACGCGCGCCGCCGGATCGTAGCCGTAGCTCAGAGTCAAGGCGTAGGGCTCGTTACCCCGGCAGAGGGCCAGGACAGCGAACTTGCCCCGCCGCAGAATCTCCTCAAGAATCTCCGGGGCGGTGATTTCGCGTTCTTTCTTGTGCATATGGTAGCGCGGCATGATCTCCTCCCCTAGCGGAGCTTTCCCCGCTTCAACGAAGCGAAAACGCCGGCCAGGCAGAGAACGGCGAAAAACAGAAAAGCCGTCTTCTGGGCGGATAGAAATTCGGGCACGGTTTCCGGCGCGATCCTTCCCTGTCCCAGATAGAGGGAAAAGATCAGCATCGCCACGCCCATGCTGAACATCTGGCCGGTAAGCCGCATCGTCCCCAGCATGGCCGAGGCAACGCCGTAGGACTTTTTCTCGACCGAGCTCATCACGGCATTCGTGTTGGGCGAGGAAAAGAGGGCGAACCCGAACCCGAGCACGGCCAGGGCGGCAACGATGAAGCCCAACCCGGTTTCACGGTTCACGGCGGACAAAAGGACCAGGCCGAGAACCGAGAGGCTCATTCCGGACGAGGCCAGCAGGCGCGGCTCGATCCGGTCCGACAACCGGCCGGCGAGAGGAGAAAAGACGGCCATCAGAATGGGTTGGGCGATGAGGACGAATCCGGCTCTCTGCGGGCTCAGCCCCTTGACGTTTTGGAGATGGAGGCTGAGGAGGAAACCGACGGCGAACGTCGCGCTGTAATGGATCAGCGCGGCCAGATTGGAGAAGGCAAAGGCCGGGTTGGAGCGAAAAAGCCCCATGTCGAGCACGGGGTTCGCAACCTTGTTTTCCAGACCGACGAATACTAACATTCCCGCGATTCCGGCGATGACAAGAGCTCCTCCGTTGATTTTGGGGAGGAGCGAAAACCCGAGCATGACGGCGACGAGAGCCGCTCCCAGGAGAACGGCTCCCGCGGCATCGAACTTCTCCTCCCGGACTTCAGCCCATTCGCCCTCGAGACGCGCTATTACGATGATAAAAACGATCAAGCCGAGGATGCCGCTGCACCAGAAAACGCCGCGCCATCCCCAATGCTGGGTCAATAGGCCGCCCAAGACCGGACCGAGCGAAAGCCCGAGATACGTCGAAGCGACGTTGATGCCGAGGACCCGGCCCCGCTCCTCCGCGGGATAGGCCGAGGTCAACATGGCCACGCCGGTGCTGAAGATCATCGCTCCGCCCAAACCCTGAAGGACTCTGGCGGCGAAGAGGACGGCGGTCGAAGGAGATATGGCCGCCGCGCAGGAGGACAGCGTATAAATCAAGCTTCCCCAGGCGAAGACTTTTTTCCGGCCGATGATGTCCGAGATTTTGCCGAAGGGAACGAGAAAAACCGCCGCGGCAAGGATGTTGGATGTCGCGATCCAGCCCAGGACGACGGCCGGCAGATCAAATTCCTTGCCGATCGAGGGAAGGGCGACATTGACCGATGCCGACATGAACGGCGTCAGAAACGCGGCCATGGTCGCTACGAGGAGGACGACGGTTCGGCGGGGGCTCGAAGATTCGGGCTGCGAGGTCATCTTGACGCACTCCGTGACTGAAGATCCAAACGGCTTTCCAGTGTAGCGGAAGCGCGTTTCTCTTTCAATCGAAAAGGAAAAGTTTATCGCCGTTTAAAGAACGGCTTTTACCCAAAGGCCGCCGTCGGTATAGGCGGTCAGAATTTCTCCGGGGTGGGACGCGAGGACCTCGGCGTTCGTTTCGAATGCGGCTTTGCGTGCGCCCGGTTTTTTTTGGATATCGACCGTCAGTCTTCCTTTGCGAAAAGGAAATGAAGCTCGGATCGTCTTAAGCCCGGGAAGCAGCTTGGGCCGAATTCTCAAACCGTTTTCCTGAGGTTGAATGCCGAGGATATGATGAACGCAGAGAACGATCATTTCCGCCCAATTCCAGGGGACAATCCCGACCTGGGGAAAGGGCGGCGCCTGCCGCTTGCCGTAAAATTCGAACCAGGTACCGGCGCCGGCTCCCGGGACGGTCCCGAGCCAGTTCAGAATGCGGCGGACGTTGTCATAATCTCCGAACTCGACGCAGGCCCGGGCGACGAACAGCGTCGGAAACGGCCAGGCGCCGGGCGAATCCGGCTCGGAGCCGGCATGATAGCGGCCGTAGCCCCCGCCCGTCCAGGCCTGGTTCCAGAGAGTTTCGAGCGAGGCCAGCGTCCGGCGGCAGAGCGGAGATTGGGGAGGGACAAAACCCAGGGCGATGGGGAGAGCGGAAGAGGTGTCGGGATTGAGAAAATGATCGCCGGGCCGGGCTAAAGGAGATTCGGAGGGAAGACCGGAACCGGAAAGGGCCTCAATTTTTTCCTGAACATTCCCGTCCGTCCCGCGACGCTTGATGAAACCCCGCTCATCGGCCAGACGGAAAACGGGATCTTCGAGCATCGCCTTTTTAACCCTTCGCGCTTCGCGGTCCCAGCGGTCCGCTTCGAGATTGCGGCCGGTCATCCGGGCCAGGACGGAGGCGGCTTGCAGGCCATGCGATGTATAAAGCTGATGGACAAGCTCCAGACCCGGCTCGATGCCGTGAGCTCGATGGCGCTCCCAGAATTCACGGCGGTTCATTAAGAGACCGCTCGGCTCATGACGGAAAATTGCTCTCAGCGGAAATTCGGCGGCAACGGCGATCTTGTCCCAGTTCCGGCGGACGATGTCCAGGTCGCCCGACCAGAGGACATAGTCCTTGAGGGTGTAGAGAAGAAAGCCGTTCTGGTCGAGTTCGACTTCGTCGGGATGGCGTTTCTCGCTCGAGTCGATGGTGTCGCCCTCGCCGGTCACGAATTGCCCGAGGAGGCGGTTGAACATCGTCCGGGCGAGGCCGTGATCGCCGGCCATGGTCAAGGCCAGGGCGGCCATGGCCTGGTCCCTCAACCACTCCCGGTTGTATTGCCAGACGCCGCCGTCGACGCGCCCCAATCGGGAGACCGCGGCCGGAAGTTGGAATTTCGAAGCCCGGAAATAATGATCGAGCTGCGAATCTCCGAAAGAAATCCGGGACAGTGATTTTCCATAGCGCCGGACATCGGGACCGGCCGAATGCTCGTCCACAAACTCGGCCCGGGCACTGTCTTGTTCAGGGTCGAGAAGGTAGCGGATGAACAACCGGCGCCCTGCCCCTCTTTTCAATACGAGGTCTTTCTCGAGTTTTGAGCGGCGAATGCCCGTCGTGATTCCGACGGCGAGCGATTTGCCGCTCCGGTTCCGGATTGTGATCATGCGGAGGATGACGGGTTCATTCCTCCGCGGACAGAGAAAACGCTCTTCGACGGAGACCGGCCCGCTTTTCCAGCGGACGATGACCGTCGGCACTTGCTCAGAGCGCGACCAGCGCGCCCGAAACGAACCGGGCTTGGCCTCATGAATTTCGCCGCCCGCGGCAATCGTGATCGCCGTCCGTTTCAATCCCGAGCGGGGATCCATGGTCAGGGCATCCCGCTTTTTCCGGAGCTTATCCGGATTCATGATCAGAAGCCCGACAGGCGTCCCATCCCCCCCGGGAGCCGCCTGGACCGCGGCTTGAATCAGGCCGTTGCCCAGAAAGAAATAGTCGACGTTTTTAAGCTCGGTCCGGACGTCCGGAGGCCCGAGGTTCGGGTCATCGTCATAGCGGTGTTCCTTGACGTCGATCACCGGCGCTCCAACTTAAGGCTTCCGGAACCGATCTGGAAGGTGAAGACGGCACGTCGGCTCATGGACGATCCGTCCTAACGGATGAACGTGATCATCATGGCCATGAAGATCGCGATCGTCGCCAGGCCGATGAGAATCGCTTTCCACCAGCGCACCTT
>Ga0315286_10001278_pt1 | contig 22718 bp, 20 predicted proteins | sample YL17G10_0_MG_FD_205038 | JGI IMG/M metagenome (GOLD analysis project Ga0315286, IMG submission 205038) | Sediment microbial communities from Yellowstone Lake, YNP, Wyoming, USA - YL17G10_0 | ecosystem: Environmental > Aquatic > Freshwater > Lake > Sediment | place: USA: Wyoming | collected...
CCGGGTCCTTCCCACCCCGGCGGCTTGCCGTAACTCTCAATCCGGTCGAAGGCGAGCAGTTGCTTCTCGGCATATTCGACCGTGTGGAAGAACTTGCCGATGACGGCGGTGTGAAAGCCCTTTTTCTTGAGCAACTCCGGCAGGGTGACTGTGCCGGGCGGCAGGGTCTTGTCCATCTCTTGGCCGTTGTTCCAAACCCGGCTCGTGAGCGGACGCAATCCGGTCAGGAACGAGGTACGCGAGGGATTGCAGCAGACGGCCTGCACGTAGGCCGAGTCGAACCGGACGGCGCTGGTCGCGAAGCGGTCCAGGTTCGGCGTCTTGCAGATCGGATTGCCGTAGCAGCCCGGCGTGCTCGCATTCCAGTCCTCGACGATGATGAATAAGACGTTCATCTTCGAGGTGTCCGGCATCCGAGCGGCGCGTGTGTCGGCTGCGACAGCGGCCAGACCGGCACAGACGGCCAGCGTCAGCGCGATCCGAGAATGTTCGATGCGTGCGGTTGTCATTCCTTGGTCCTCCTGAGCTATTGGGATTCAACGCACAACGGTCTCAGAGCCCACGGTCCTATTGTAGGGCAAGCCGCCGGAGACGCAAACGGGAATCTTGGGCAGGGGGCAGGGGACGGATTTCAGCCGGCAGTCCATACATGGTCCCCGCCCCCGGCGGTGGTCTGGACAGGACTGAGCGGGACAGTTTGGGACAGCGCGAGACAACCCGAACAAATGGTACAAGACAAGCTCCCTTCCCGCGTCTATTCATGAAGAACACTATAATGGTGCCGTTGCGAAGCACGCTTGAGGATTGGGCCGCGGAATGTCAAACTCGATCCGACTATGGCTGGTGATGTTCGCCGTGAACGTGCCGGTGTATTTCCTCTGGGGCTGGGTCCTCTTTCGCACTTGGGCCGATTTCTGGGAGGCGATTGTCTTTTGGCTCAAGCCCGACTCCTGGTCCTGGCTCGATGGCGAGTACTGGGATGATGTCTATGCCGAGGCCAAGCTGGCCTTGTGGTTCCTGCTGCCCATCGGCCTCATCCGATTCGAAATCTGGCTGCTTGGGATGTAGCTCGATAACGCACCTGCACGAGTTAAGGCTCGGATTGCCTCACCGATGCAAGTCTTCCGCAGGTCGTCATGTTCAGAAGGAGATTGCCTTGCCCCTCATATGCTGTATGATCTGAGTACGACAAGTGGAGGACATGCGCTATGAACGGCGACACAAGGTCGAATTTCGCGGCACTGGCACTCGTTGTTGGATTGGCCTTGACGGTCATCGGAGGCATCCTGTTCATAGCCAGCTTCCCGATCTCGGAGAACGAGGCCATCCCAGAAGGCCGCACGCAGCACGGTGGGTCCGGATGGTGAGAGGAGGTACGAGATCACGGACGCGGAGGTGCGCCAGGCCAGGGCGCTACGGGAAATGACAAACACCGCGAGAGAGGGGCGAAGGCAGATAAGCAAGGCCCTCGCTGTCGCGGGGGTGATTCTGTTGGGAGCCGCGGGCCTGAATGCTCGCGCCGGCGCTACCCGTGATAGCAGCGGGCCGAAACAGTCTTGAATGAACTGGGAACCATGGCGAATTGTTCGAAGCAAACCCTCCTCTGGTCCTGTCCCATCTGCCGCGGGAGCTTTGAGCCGCCCTTGTACGGGGGTGTCTGCTCCGTCTGCCTGAAGCCCACCTGCCTGCGACATCTGATGTCCACCTATGGCAAAGATCCGAATCTGGGCAGGCGTCGACTCGGCTTCGTGTGCACCTCATGCTGCAAAACCGGGGCCGTTCGGGACAATCCATCGCCAAGGAATGAAACCGGCGGTACAATGAATCTCGCCTGACCTGGGACTCGACGCGCACGTGGCGTCCGCGTACGGCCGGGCCACGGCAACGTCATCGCGCGAGGGACCAACATGAGATGGCTTTGGAATCGAAGCAAGAAGACCAAGGAAACCGTTTACACGTGTCTCATGGCTCCCGGGGCGCTCCAAGCCGCGCCAGGGCGTACTCCCGACCAGGTTGGCCCGGAAGAGCCGCTGTCCCCCAAGAATCCGGTGGCCAAGCTCGTGGGCCTTCTGCTCCAGGAAGCCGACAAGAGAAATGCCGACACCATAGAGCTTGAGCCGGACCGGTCGAAGGACTGCATCCGCGTACGGTCCAAAGGTTCCGGCGAGTGGGAGCAGACGCCGCTTCCTGAGTATTTGTGGTCCCCCATGGTCTTCACGTGCCTGCGGAACTGTGTGATTGAATCGTGCGAAGGCGTTATCGAGGACCCCGCCTCCGGGGAGCACTGGCGTTTCACGTTCCGCAAGCAGGACAACCAGATCCAGTTCAGCAGGCTGACGCCACAGCGGGGATTGGAGATACAGCGGTGAAAACCATCAGCATCTTATGGGGCACGGTATTCTTGTTGTGCCTCGCAGCGTTCCCTGTCATTGACTACGTCGGCGGGCGCGTGTGTATGCCGCTATGGGTGCCGCCCCTCCTACCGGCCGAGATTGTGCCTGCGGGAATCGGGCTGCTTGCTGGGGTCAAGCTCGTAGGCGCTGTCGTCCGATCGCTGTCTGCACGACGGCACCGATCCTGGACTATAGGAGCATTGGCGGTTGCTATCATGGCAATGTTGGTCTTTGTGTCCTGTGCCTCATGGTTGCCAGGATTCCTTCATGGCCTGAGGGACCGCTTCGTCGCTGAGGTTGGGTATGCCAAAATGCGTGAGTTCGCCAAAGAAGTCTCCCAGACTGGCGCAGAAGCAATCATTGCGAAACCGGGCAGGTGGAGTCCAGCAACGCCGGAGCAGCAGAAACGATGGGACGACCTGATCGCCCGCTATCCTTTTCTCGATTGGACGCATGGCGCAGCCACCATTGTGGTGCGCGGCGGCTTGGTCCAGGTGACCTGGGGATCGGCTTTGACGGGACACTGGGGATTTCAGGTGTCGCCCAGCGGAAAGGTCAAAGACGTGGAAGAGGATCGCCGCAGGGTTCTCAGGGTGTCCGACGATATTCAGTTTGTCTACGATTAAAGTGACTGCTTCTGAGGATGCACAGAAATGACACGTACCTTGCTCACCACAATGGCGGCCATGTTCTTGATGGTGCCGGCACGGGCCTCGCAGGTTGTTCCCGCAAAGACCGATCCCCTCCCGCTCAGGGCGGAGGATCACCAGAAGGCGGATTCGTTCAAGAAAGGTCAGTCACTGGTCGGCACGACGTACTTTTACTGGTATGACGTCGAGAGCAAGGCCCATATTGTCAATCACGACCGGTCGGACGCTCTCACGACGCATCCGGCTGATATGGAGGGGATCAGCTACAAACGTGCCGCCTGGCACAAGGCGCAGCTCAAGGACATGATGGACGCCGGGATCGATTTCCTGATGCCGGTCTATTGGGGCGTGCCGGACAAGTATGACGGCTGGAGTTTCGTCGGTCTGCCGCCGCTGGTCGAGGCGCACACCGAACTGGTAAAAGAGGGCCTCAAGCCGCCGGCCATCGGGCTCTTCTACGATACTTCGATCCTCCAGTGGAACGCCTCCAACCCCGACGGCAGCAACTACCACGTGGACCTGACGACGGAATACGGGAAGCAGTGGTTCTACACGGCGATTCGCGACTTTTTCAGCCGGGTCCCGCCGGCGAAGTGGGCCCGCATCGACGGCAGGCCGATCATCTTCCTCTATGAGGCGGCCTTTGCGAAGAAGCAGGACCCCAAGCGGCAGTTTGAGTACGTCAAGAAGCAGTTCAAGGAGGACTTTGGCGTGGAGCCCTTTATCGTCAAGTCCGCCGGCTGGGAGGGCGAGGCGGACGCCGTGTACTCCTGGGGCGGGGCGGTCAACGGGCCGATCCTATTCCGGGATGTCGCGGCGTTGGGGCCGGGGTACGACCATAGCGCCGTGCCGGGCCGCCAGCCGCTGGTCGTCGAGCGCAAAGACGGGCGGACCTATATCGACCGCTGGACGAAAGTCCTGCAACTCGATCCGAAGGCCCGGTCGTGGATGGTGCACGTCGAGACGTGGAACGAGTGGCACGAAGGCACGGACATCGCCCATTCTCGCGAATACGGACGAAGCTACATCGTTCTGACCCGCCTGTTCGCCGATCTCTGGCACGCCGGGACGCACCTGAACCTCCCGTCGAGCCACATCAACGCGAACAGTGTGAGCTGGGAGCCGGAGAAATCCAGTGGCTTGGATCTGCGGCCAAGCGGCGGCGATGGGAACTGGGAGCTGCGGGTCTTTGAGACCGTGCGGGTAGCGGTCGCTCTGCCGAATCCCCACTCGCCGGCGTCCCGATACCTGTACTTCAACGTGGATGACGCCTTCGCGTATGGTCTCTTCGGCAAGCCGGTCGTGCTCCGCGTCACGTATCGCGACGCCGGATGCTCGTCGTTCGCCGTCGAGTACGACAGCACGGTGAACGAGGGCCCGGCTGGCGGGGCATTTCGACCGGCCGGTGGCACGGCGGTTGCGGGCACAGGCCAATGGAAAACAGCCGAGTTCAAGCTGTCCGACTGCCGCTTCATGAACCGCTGCAACGGTGCCGACCTCCGCCTCGTGGCCACCGGCGGAGAGATGGAGCTTGCCGTGAGCCATGTGAGGCTCCAAAAGACTGAGTGAACCCCTCTTTTCTACGGTTTTTCCACGACGGACAAGGCACTACATGCGGGTTGTGGCAATATGGATAATATGGGCAAGTACCAATCATGGCCAAACCAGGCCCATCCCCACTCTACTCCGTTGGACCGAAGGGATTCTCTAAACTATTCAGCAGACTTAACTTATGAACGAAACGTCCGATTTTGATGTCACGATATGACCACTTATTATCCGACGCGGCATGGCGTTTGCTGTGATTTACGAGTACGTTGGGCGTGAAACTGCCGTCACTCCTCAAGTTATCAACAAGTTATCCACAGCCCACGACGGGTCAAATCCGGCTCTTGCTTAGGGGCATAAGAGAAACCGCACCTTCTCCGGGGGCCGGTGCTGCCTGAGGCGGCGTTTTTGTCCTTGGAATGGCTACCCGGCTATGGGTTGAGCCTGGCGGTCAGGAACGTGAACAGGTCGTAGAGCAACGGTTCCGCCTGGGAACCGTTGAGCAGGCCGAACCAGGCGTAGGCGACGTGCCCCCCGTTCTGTAGCTTTGCGTAAACGACCCCGTCGCCAAGGTTGTCGCCGGCGCCGTTCCGCAGTTGCAGCAGAGGGACGTACTCGGCGTGGTTCTGGTTGTAGAACGGCCGCCAGCGGAGGTCGCCGGAGGCTGGGAAATCGAACCGCTCGGGCACATGCGCCAGGCGGTGGTCCGGCTGAACGAACCGCAGGTCCGCGCCCGCCGGCGGGCGCTCCCAGCCCATCCGCAGGGTCAGGCCGAAGCGGTGGCTCTGGTTCACCGCCTTGCCGGTCTCGTCGCGGTAGAATGGCCAGGGCAGCGACGGCAACGCGACGAGACAGCCGCCTGCTTGCTGGTAACGGACCAGCGCATCATCGACATCCCCGGTCGTGCGGACGGTGCGCTGGTAGGTCTCGCCGGCACAGTAAAGCAAGATCGGGTAATCCTGTGGCTTGATGCCGTTGGCAACGATCCCCTCCCAGGTCAGCAGCTTCGGCTCGACGCCGATATCGAGCAGCCACCAGAAGGCCATCGACTCCGGATCGGGCAGTACGGCGATTCGCTTCCTCTGCAGGACCTGCCGCAGTTGCTCCTTCTCCGCCTGCGTGAGCGACCCCGGCACAGCAGGGGTATGGGACTTGCGAGGAGTGGACTTGAACCGCTCGGCGAATTCGCCCGTCCGCTCGATGTACTTGCTGCCGAACTCCAGCGACGGCTCGATCTCGCTGCCCTCGTGCCACTCGTTGAAGCTGGTAATCAGGACCCAGTGCGGGTCGGCGGCCATCGCCTGCTCCCACTCGATGCGGTAGAGCTCACCGTCGTGGCGCTCGACCGCCAAGCCGGGCTTGCGGATCTTGGTGTCGTCATAGCCGGGGATGACCGTGATCGTGCTGATCTTGTCCGCCCCGTCGGCCAATTGCACCCACGACGGATACGTGGCCGGTGCCCACTTCTGGGCATCGGGGAGCGCCCGGCCCGCCAGCGAGCCGGCGGTGTTGTACGTGTGCACGCCGTCGAAGACGCGGGCAGCCCCGTAGCTGAACTGATCGCCGATGAGCACGGCCCCGCCTCGGTACCCGGCGTTGATGAGCTTGACGGCTTCCAGCCAGCCGGTCAGACCGAGTTGGCCGACCGCGCGGCCGTAGATGAAGACCACCGGTTTGCCGTCCACCTTCAGGTGCGCTTTGTGGCGGCCATACTTCTCGAGGACTCTGATGATGTCTCTTGCGGCGGTCTCGGCGGTCTGCGGCTTCGGAACAGTTTCATAATAGATGCACGCGGCCAGGCCGTGACGTTCGCAAGCGTCGAGGATCTTGGGCATGGCCCGGTCCGTATAGTCGCCATGACCCCACCAGCTCACGATGAGCGTGTCGACGTGCGCGGCCTTGGCCCACTGGCAATGCTGCTCGATGACTTTGGGATCGTGGGAGTCATACGCACCGAGGGCCGGATAGTGCGTGCTCGCCGCGATGTCGTGATTGGCCGCGTCGATCTTGCCCCAGTGAACAACCTTCCCTGCCCCGCCGGGACCCTCTGGGATTCCGTACCACGGATAGTAGAACGCCATCACTCGCCGCTCGGTCGGCAAAGGCCGCTGAGCCGGTGTGCCTCCTCGCATCTGCGCAACGATCCCGAGAGAGATGAATACCACAGTCGAAATGAGCTGCAATGTCTTCCTGCGCATATTGTTCACTCCTCATGTGCTGTCCCAAGCCAACGTCTGGAGATTGCCGCGCGATTCTTCGAATCGCTCGCAATGACATACAATGCATTGTGCTGTCATTGCGAGGAACCCCGCGACGAAGCAATCTCGATCCCAGGGACGAGCCCCTTCACAATGCGACTGATCGGGGCAAGTCCCCGCCTACCGACGAGCGAACCGCCTCAGTACGTCAGCACCACGAGCGTTCGCGGCGTAATTTTCGTGAACTCGACTTTGCCGGCTGTGCAAGAGAACTCCGCCTGTCCATCGACCGGGAGCACCAGCGACTTTTCCGCCTCGATCGCCCTTGCGAAGGCCAGCGATGCCGTGATGGGCTCGTCGTTGAAGTTCTCGACTACGACGTAGTGGTCACCGATCAGATAGAGAGCCACCTTGTTCGGTGCATCGAATCGGATGCCAAGCGGGGCCAGCAGCTTGTCGCGAATCGGCTGGAGCTGTTCTCGCGTCAGGTCGAGAAGGCTGTTGGGTTTGCCGTTGACCTTGAGAACCAGCAGGTTCTCATTGTCCGCGACCGCGGGTGTGAGCTTCTGAGCGAGGCCATCCGTGATCAGCACCGGTGTGCCGGCCTTGAGCATCGTTTCGAGCTTGTCGCGCAACTGCGGGTCCTTCAAGGCGTGCACCGGCAGAAAGGCCGCTTTCGCATCGGTTCGAATCTCATTCGTCGGCACTAAGGGCAGACCCAGCATGCCGACGAAGTCGTAAATGTACTGCTCGTTGTAGGCATCGCTGTTGGGCGGCTTCGGAGCGGCGATGCCTCGCGGCGGCTGGCCTCGCACCAGCTTGGCCAACTGGAACAAGCCGGGGATCTCCGTGCGCAGTCTCGCGACGTTGGCCGGACCGGTGCCCTGCAGGAGCGCACCGTAGCAGAACAGGAGCATCTCCTTCGCATCCGCCAGCACTGTCTGCCGTGCCTGCTCGACGTAGGTGGCCTCGTGCGTGCCGAAGGGGTCGAACCAGCCGCCGCCGCACTTAACCCCGCCGATCACGCCCAGCCACCGCATGAGATAGTACCCTTTATATTGGACATCCCCGCCCCACCGCTTGTCGGCGTAATCGCGGGTCTCGGTCCCGACCCAGATGCGGTCGAAGTCGGCGGTCTCCTGCACGACCTCGTAACCGCGGTTGTGGAACTGATCGTACCACTGGGGGTATTTGATGATGATCTTGACGTTCGGATTGATCGCCTGGGCGGGCTTCAAGACCCGCTCGCGGCTGACTTTCGTCATCAGGTCGCAGTGATACTGGGGCCAGCTCTTGTCGCCCCGGGCCTTCCGGCATTCGTCGCACCGGCAATCGGTGAACCAGAAATCGTCGATCATGATCTCATCGAACAGCGACGCGGTGTATTCGAAGATCTCCTGGACGTGCTTCTGCGTCGGCTCATCGGTGTAGCAGGCGATGTTCGTCCACCCGGTGGAATCCTTGCCGACCTTCGTGGGCGTGACACAGCCCGATACGTCGAAGCCGGCCGCGCGGAACCGGTCCCGGGCGTGCTCCAGGGCCTTCCTCTCGGCAGTATAGCCATCGCGGAAAGACTCGATGAACGCGTGCGTGACGCCGGTCCTCTTGCACCAGTCGATGGCGTCGTCGATGCCCTTGTCCGCCGAGAGCCGGTCGCGCACGTCCTGGGCCGAAAAGAGCGTGGCGACCCGCAGAGCATCCTTGTTCCGATTGGCCAGGTCCCACAGCGACTGAGCCTGCACATCCGAAACAGTAGCCAGGATGCAGATGACAGCCGCCGCACACATCACAGCATTTGGTCGTTTCATAATTCCTGCCTCACAGGAGGGAAGTGAGATTGTTGATCTGTGATTTTTGATTTCAGAATCAGCAATCAGACTTCAAACTTCACACTTCCAACTTCAAACTTCCGACGATTCTCTCTTTCAATCTCCGGCACGCCTGGGCCGGGTTGGCTGCCTTCGTGACGACCGAGCACACCGCCACGCGCTGCGCCCCGGCCTCGATGACCTGCTCGACATTCTCCGGCGTGATCCCGCCGATGGCGACGTGACTGATGCCGGTCTCGGCGAGCCTCGCCAGCCCCTGCCGAATGTAGTCCGGCCCGGCGATCTCGATGCCCGGCTTGGTCGGGGTCGGGAAGGCCGGACCCAGGCTCACATAGCTGGGCAGCGCCGGACAGGCCGCTTCCAGCTCCTTGGGCGTATGGGTGCTCTTGCCGACGATCAGCGGCGAAAGCTGGAGCCGGCGGACCTGCTCAACGGGCAGGTCGTTCTGGCCCAGGTGTACGCCGTCCGCCCCCGCCGCCGCCGCGACATCCGCCCGGTCGTTGATGATGCTCAGCGCCCCCATCTCCCGGCAGATCTCCACGAACTCGACCGCCATCGCGAACAGCCGATCGTCCGGGATCTCCTTGGCCCGCAACTGGATGCAGTCCGCTCCGCCGATAGCGCACCGGCTCGCCAGCGACAGGACCTCCGCCGGCAAGTTGCTCGTGATGATCACGTACAGCCGGACGCGATGGAACTTCTCGACGGGCTCGCTGAACAGCACGATGTCCTTCTCCAGCGTGTACGCCTCATAGCGCAGCCGCTCGACAGCGTCCGCGACGGTCTTGTCTTGCGTCTGTGCCATTTCCGCCAAGGCCCGCAGCGCCTCCGTCAGCCGCTTGGCGGCGGCGGTGAAGCAATCCTTCACGGTTACGCGCTGGAGCTGCCCCTCGACCTTCTGCCCAACGCCGACATCGCCGACGGTATCCCGGCCGGCCATGAGCCTGCCGGTATCCAATCGCCCCACGGCAGCACAAAGCTCATGTCGAAGCCCCTTGGCCCGCTCGCTCAGCGCCCCGCAGTTCAAGGCAAATCGGCAGTACTCCTCCATCACGCGAAGGGCCTCGCGAGCACGGTTGAAATTCGCATCAATAATCCGATAAGCGGCTCTCTCCATAACAGGCATGATTATACGCCAGGCGCCCGCCGCGTGTCCATCGTATAGCTGGTCCTCGGGGGCTTGGCCCCACCCCCGCCGCATTCGCCGCTGGCGGCCAATAGCATGATCGGCTCCCACAACACGGCGTCTTTGAGTATCTCCCTCGATTCCCTCGCAAACTCTCTGGATTGACGATTTGCCACCCACGGCTTACAATCCACCGCTCATCATTGGCAATTGTAAGCCATGAACTGAAAATAGCAGATTCAGACAGGAGAATCAATGGGCAGCTTTGACCCGAAGTCCCTGATCGATCTCGATCAGTGTGTTGTGAATGCATTGGACCTCTTCATGAACCCTGGGACGGAGTTCCCCAAGCCCAATCTGGCGCAATTCAAGCGGCCTTTGGTCGTGGGCAGCGGCAATGCCATCGCGACGGGCCGGATCATTTTCGATGCCTACGATGCTGTTTTTGCCGATGAGGGCGGCTACAAGAGCAAGCTCGAGGCTATCAAGAGCATCGACGGAGTGGTCCTGCTATCCGCCTCCGGCGGCAAGCACGCTCCCGTTATCGCGAGGGAGGTGAAAGCGACCGGCCGCAAGATCATCCTCTTCACGTGCAATCCCTCCCCGGCAGCGAAAAACGACGTCCATGAGCTGCACGTATTCCCGAGCCGGCCCGAGCCTTACACCTATAATACCTCCACCTACATGGGCATGCAGATGGCCTGCAGGATCGACGACCCGAGAGCCGAAGCCCGCAGAATCCTCGACCATATCCGCACCGTCGTCGATCCCACCCTCACAAAATGGGGCAAGCGCCTCGGCGACTTCGATGCCTTCTATCTGCTGGTGCCCGAGCAGTTCGACCTGATCCGCATCATGCTGGCAACGAAGTTCGTGGAGCTATTCGCCCGGCGGATCGCCAAGGATGTCTTCACCTGGGAGCAGGCGAAGCATGCAACCACGGTGGCGGAAACCCCGAAGGAACTGTTCCTGGCCTTCGGACGAGAGAACACCACCTTTGGCAAAGACCGGCTGAACATCCCGCTGCCTGAGAATGCCACCTATCCGGCCATCATGGCCGTCGGCTACTACGTCATCGGCAAGCTCCAGGCCCAGAAGCCCGCTTGGTTCAAACAGAGCATCGAGTCGTACGCCAAGAACGCATCAGAGGTCTTTGGGCAGAAGCTCGAGCCGATTGTGAGGTACACCTAAGATCTTGGTGCGCACTGCGCCGGCTTTGACGCCTGCTCCGTCGTCGTGCCGGAAGAGTTTGACCTGGATAGAGGGTCGCACCGCCACATTTCACATTCACAATGCCTGGAGCTTCTCTTCGGCCCGCCGCCAGGCCTTCCTAAGCACCTTGTCCTGGCGGAGGGCCTCTTCGATGCGGTCGCGGGCCATGGTCAGGCCGCTGAGCGAGAGGCCGAACCGCCGGGCCAGGGAGGTCAGGCTCTCGCCGCCCCGGCAGTAGCGGCACACGCTATACATTAGAAGGTGCCGCGCCTGGCGGTCCGAGCCGCGCAGGGTCAGGAGGCTGTCGGGCTTGACCCCGCACAGTTGCCCAATCGACTTGGCCACCGCCTCAAACGGAATGGACTGCCGGGCCCGCTGCGAGGCCGGGTGTTCCCGCCGACCCGCGTTTCGTGCCAGGACGTAGGCCCGGCGAATCCGGTCGACGAACGCCTCGGTCCCCAGGATCGTCTGGCCCTCCAGCCGGTCCAGGGGATTGTCCAGGTCCCGCAGCAGGCCTTCTTCGACGAATTGGCCGTACCGTGGCATCTGGGTGCGCCGGCTCGCCCCCCAGTCCGCGAGAAGCTCCCCCGGATCGAACCACGCGGGCCCCGGCGACAGCCCGAGGCAGGCCCGGTAGCTCGACCAGGGAAAGGAGCGAAGGGCCTTGCGTCTCGCGGACACGGACGCCTGCCGGAGCGCCTTGGTCCGCACCGGGTTCAGATGCAGGTACCGTGAGACCTCGCCTCCGTACGCCTCATTCTCGACCAGATGGGCCTTGAACCGGCCCTGGAAGACGTGGCCGCCGCCCTCGTGACGGCGATTGAGGCCGACGGTGAAGGCCGTCAGAAAGCTCTGCATGAAACGGCTGAGGTTCGCCTGCTCCGTACGCAGGTACAGATGAAAATGATTGGGCATGCAACAATAGCACAGCAGACGCACGTCGAACTGCTCGCTGAACTGCCCCAGCCGGTCCAGAAACAGCTCGTAGTCCTTCGAATCGGTGAATACGATACGCCCCTGGTTGCCTCGATTCATCACGTGGTAGCAGGCGCCGGCATACTCGATACGCAGTGGACGAGCCATAGAGGACCCTTTCCCGACCATCCAATTCACAACCTCTGTGACCGTAACTCGGGCAGGGCGGCCCTGTCAAAAGAAATGTGAAATGTGTAGCTGCGACCCCCTAGTCGGCAAGCATAGCGATTCCCTGCTATGCCATGAGGATTCTCAGCAGGAACGGAAAGCACGCGGCCGACAGGATTGCCCCCAGGCAGACAAGCACGCAAACCAATGTCTGCACAGAATTGGGGGACGACTTCATGAAATGGAACTGGGCCAAAACCAACAACGAGACACCGCAAACGAATGCGGCGGCAGCGCCCGGGATGAGTACGCTCAGGGGATCGGGAGAAGGGGTCAGGAAAAAGAAGCTGACAAACGCCGCGCCCGTGCTGACCAGGATTTTCATTCGTAACCGATGGTCCCTTGGCGCGTGGCCGCCGGCTGGGCCTTCGTCTTTGGCGACCGCCTGCTCCTCGTCGCCCAGCAAAAGCAGGTAGTTGGAGGTCAGGTAGAAGACGATCGGGGTGACGAGTATGACGAACACCACGAGGGGAATTCCCTCGGCGCGGTCGCCGATCAGGTACGCCAACCCCGTCACAGGAAGCGACAGGATGGCCAGCACGATGTAAAACGCAAACCAGCGGCACAGCACTTTGAGGCCCGCCCACCACATCCGGGCAAATCCAAGCACCAACTTCGCATTCATCCTCTTCGCATCCTTTCCATACGCTTCCATAGTCGGTGACTCACGGGGTCGCAGGTCTATTACGGTGCCACGGCCCGGCTGGAGAGGCGGACGTCGTCGATCAGGCCGGCCCAGAAGGCGCCGGGGGCGGGGGTGGCGGCAGCGCCGATGCGCAAGCCGCCGGTGGAGCCCAGCAGGCCGGCCTGGGTGTCCCTGCCGACCTCGACGTCGTCCACGTAGAGAACGCGGCTCGTGCCGTCCCAGGTGAGACCGACGCGGTGCCACTGCCCATCGGTGATGACTTTCGCCGAGACGAGGTCCTTGCCGTCGCGCCCGGACTGGCGAAGCTGCGTCATCAACGAGCCCGTAGCGGCATTCGCCATCAGCCAGTTCACGCCGGCGGCCTGCGAGAAGATCGCCTGGCCCGGCGCGCCGCCTTTGACCCAGGCGAAAAGGCTGAAGCTCCCCTCGGATGGGTTCAGGATAAAGGGCGTCGTGATATAATCATCCACGCCGTCGAGCTGGATCGCGCCCGCGAGCCTTCCGCCGGCCGGCTGCCAGATGGGGCCCCCCGTCAGCGTGCCGTCATAGTTGTTCGCACCGTCGTCCGCGACGGTCCCTTGCGTCTCATCGAGCTTCCACCAGGCGGCGAGGGAGAAATCCTTTTGCCAGTCGTCCGAGCTGAGGACCTCGCCTTTGGCCATGACCTTCACATTGCAGGCGGCCAGTTTCGCAAATCGCTGGGCATCGGCGAGGGTCCCCACGATCTCGCCCCAATGATAGGGGATCGCCAGGAGCGGCTTCACGTACTTCGTGGCTTCGGCCGCCTCGACCGCGTTCATCGTGTAGGTGCCGCCGGCCGGCAGGAAGGCGACATCGATCTTTCCGAGCGTCTGCATCTCCGGGATCAGGTCCGTGTCGCCCGCACAATAGATGCGCTTGCCGGCGATCTCGACGATGAAGCCCAGCCAGTTGTTGGCCTTGGGATGGTTCGTCTTGTTGATGTTATAGGAGGGGACGGCGAGCACGCGCACCGGCCCGATTTCGATCGTTTGGCCCGGCGCCATGCTCTGGCCGCTCCCATAGGCCTTGACGACGTCCGGGGGTCCGATGAATCGGGTATCGGCCTTCCGGACTTTGGCGATGTCCGCCGGCGCGTAGTGGTCGCTGTGGCTGTGCGTGACGAGGATCATCGTCGCATCATGGGGCGTTCCGCTGACCGTCCGCGGATCGACGTAGATCACAATGTCCTTCCAAGCCACCTTGACGCTCGCGTGGCCGATCCAGGTGATGTAGATCGGCGGCGGGATGGTCTGAAGCCAGAACCCCGTGAAGGTCGAGAGGTCCGCGAAATCGACGAGCCCGTCGCCCAGGGGTGGCGGGGCCACGTCCACGGAAACGTCGCCGCCCAGCCAGGACCGGGCCAGCCACACGAAATCGCCGAAATTCACGATCCGGTCTTTGTTGAAATCCACCGCGGAGGCTTCCGGCCCGGTGCCGCTGACGAGGCCCGGAACCGGCTCCGCCTTCAGACCCCCGGCGCCGCAGAAGCAGACCACACACACCGCCAAGGCCGCTATGGCCCTCCACGCAGAGAATCGGTTCATGCCTCACCTCCAGTCCTTCTATTGATGCGGCTCACCGCCCGACGCGGTCTTCGGATTGCCGGGTGGCGTCTTGCACCCTCCAGGTTCCAAGCAATCCCAATATCACTGCACACTATATTATAGATAAGTCCCCGAGGCCGGTCAATGGCGGGGGTGCATGACCGTTCTTGCGATAGGTTGGATCGGAACAGGGTGGCGGTTGGGATGGTATCACAAAGCCCCTGGCGTTCGATGGGTCGCGTTCATCGCCTCGCAGGCTTCCCGCAGGACGGTCTGTTCCAGGGCGTTCCGCGCAAGGACACTTGTCGTGCGGGGACGCACGACCTACGAAGAAACGCCTCACGGCGTCACACTGCGAGCACGCCCGCCGCTGCAATGGAGCCCTTTGCCTGCCGGGACGGAATATTCCCCGTTTCTGAACCAAGCCAACGATTTTTCATTCTCCTTAACGTAAATCCCCGCAGGGCAAAGACTTACGCTCAGTCCGATTGTTCTTTTTTGTGTTGACACATCCAATGCGATTGTCTATTATATACCCAACTATGTATTACGTTACGCCTCGGCTGCTGGCGTGTGGCCCGTGGCCGGCAATCGCAAGGGAGAAACTTATGACGAAGCAATGCTGTCATACCTGCCTCTATTCCTACTGCTCGCTGAGGATGCGCCTCAACGGCATGGGGCCGGGCTGCTTCCCGGCCCGGCCGCTGTGCGCCAACCACCCCGACTCGCCCGGCCACATGCGGGAGGTATTCCCCGGCAACGTCTGCCGGAACTACCGCCCCAAGCCCGCCGAACCCGCCGGCGACATCAAGCGCATTCCCGTGGGTGACGGCCAGTACGTCCTCGTGGACGCCGCTGACCATGAATGGCTGAGCCGGTGGACGTGGCATCTCACGGATGGATACGCCGCCCGGTGGAAGGGGAGTAAGAGAATCTACATGCACCGCGAGATCGCGCGGCCCCCGGAGGGAATGATCGTGGACCACATCAATCGCAACAGGATGGACAACTGCCGGGCCAATCTGCGGGTCTGCACGCACCAGGAAAACATGTACAACAAAGCCAAACGCGCCGGTTCCTGCTCCCGCTTCAAGGGCGTCGGCTACCGGAAGAATCGCGGCCAGTGGTTTGCCGAAGTCAGGTTCGAGGGCAAACCCATCTGGCTCGGCTTCTTCGACGATGAGGTCGAGGCCGCCCGCGCCTACGACCGCAAGGCGGTCGAGTTCTTCGGCGAGTTCGCCCACCTGAACTTTCCTGAAGAATGGCCGCCGGAACGAAGGCAAAAAGTCTACGCCGACGCGCAACCGCTGCGCGACGCCCTAAAAGCGAAAGCCGGGAAGGCAAAGGCAGAAAAGGGCAAAGGGAAAAAGGCAAAACGCCCAAACGCCACGGCTCGCGGAAAGACGTTGAGGCGCAAAGGCCGCAAACGCTCACTCCAAGACGCGAAACGAACGACGAAGAGGTCGCCACAGAGGACCTGAGGACACAGAGACCTGAGAGAGAATAAGGGGGTCGAGCGGGGCGTCAGCGGTAGGGTGGGCTCCGCCCACCGTCACCCTATGGAATGACCTTCAACCGCCGAGGACGCAAAGGGCCGCAGGGGAAATACAACCACCAATGGCCCTCGTTTGTTTCTTCGGTTCACAGAGCCACGGCCGAAACGGTCACGCTGGGGGAGTTTACCGCTTTATGGCCTCCAGCATGGTACGGCGACGCGTTCGCCAGAGCCGGCACATGCGTACGGCCCCCTTCCCATCTGTGGCCCCAAAGCGGAAAAAGGGTCCCAACTCCCGGCCCGTAGGGGCGGCCTTACGCATAGTCGAACGGGGTCGGGACCCTTGTCCAATCACGAATCCACAGGACCCGAGACCCTACTGCCGGAATGCGCACTTGACAGGATGCGTCCGATGATCTATGATGATGCTATATGGTTATTGTCCTGTAAGAGAAGTCACAGCACTGCCGAGCGATAGCGCAATGTACATGGCTCCCATCGTTGCCATGTGCGGCGGTAAGGGTGTGACTTCTCATCTCCTCACACAATCCCAGAAACGAATAGACTGCGCGAGCCGGTATTTCCGCATGCGGAGCTCGCGGGAAAAACACAGGAGATACAGACAATGGACTCAAAAGAACCGATGGAGTTCTTCTACGAGATTTTCGACGCCTCCTTACCCCGGCTTGGCGCCGGAAACGAGGCTTCGACGATAAAAGCACTGAATATGCTGCGTTCGGCAAAACCTCGACGCGAGGAAAGGGCCGTGCCACGCACGACCAGGATCCTGGACCTCGGCTGCGGAAACGGCGGCCAGACCGTTACGTTGGCGCAGCACACGGAGGGGTCGATTCTGGCGATGGATAACCATCAAGCCTTCCTGGACGAGCTGCAGCGCCGTGCCGAGGCAGCGGGAGTCTCCGGGCGAATTCAGGTTTCCTTGAGAGACATGCGCTCCTTAGGGAAAAGCGACGGTCCCTTCGACCTGATCTGGTCGGAAGGAGCTCTCTTCGTGATGGGCTTTCGCGAAGGCTTGGCCGCCTGTCATTCTCTACTGGCACCGGGCGGGGAACTGGCCGTCAGCGAGCTTTGCTGGTTGCGGTCCGATCCGCCGACGGACTGCCAACGGTACTTCGCCACGGTGTACCCGGCCCTCGCCGACATCGAAGCGAATCTGGCCGCCATCCGGGCCTGCAACTATGAGGTCATCGGGCATTTCACCCTGCCGGAATCGGCCTGGTGGGAGCACTACTATCATCCGCTCGAAGAACGCCTGCGCTCCTTGCGAAAGCGATATGCCGCGGATGCGGAGAAGCTGTCCGTGGTCGAATCCATTCAGATGGAAATCGATCTCTACCGCCAGTACTCCGCGTTCTACGGTTACGTGTTCTTTCTGATGCGGCGACGCTGACGCTCCGTTCTCGGAATCCAAGAACCTCGGTTTCACTTCGACGCAAGGCCTCGTGGGTTTCTCCCCCGGGGTCTTGCTGTTTCTACGGCACCCTCCCAGTCAACTCGAATCTTGACGCCGCCCCGGCAATCGTATCTATTGGACCGGCTATCGGGTTGAAGGCAAAGCCGCAGGCAACGAATGGGATTCAGGACTATGGGCCATGGGAATGGTGGGCAGAGCCCACCCTACCGCTGACGCCCGGCCTTGGCCCCCTTCGCGAAACAACGTGAGAAGCGCACGACATTTCATCCCTGCCGGCCTAGCTCGGCTTCCCCTCCCGATGAAACACAAAATGCACGCGAGATTCCGCCGTCGCTGTTCCTGTTCGGACCCCGCCCCGACAAGAGCAGGCCCACTGCCGTCCTACTTTGGTTCCATCCTGACAAGAAGAGAGGCCGCTTACGCTTTTGCGGAAAACCGCTTGTGGTCCAAGAGCCGCGTTGTGTATACAATGGGGGCCGAGCAGGGCGACAGCGGTAGGGTGTGCTCCGCACACCATCTTCAACCGGATCAACAGGGCGTGTATTATGCCGAATTACCGACGCACCTTTCTGGCCGGCGGCACGTTCTTCTTTACGCTGGTGACGCAGCGCCGGCGGCCTCTCTTTGCGGATGATACCGCTCGGCGATGTCTGGGCGAGGCCATCCGCCTGGTACAGGCTCAACAGCCGTTCGAGATGACGGCCATCGTTCTGCTGCCCAACCATCTTCATTGCATCTGGACCTTGCCTGACGAAGACGATGATTACTCCTCCCGTTGGGCATGCATCAAAAGACATTTTGTGGAGTCCTGGACCGGCGTGGGCGGGTACGAAGCGCTGATCTCCGACGCACGGCTCAAGCGGCACGAACGCGGCATCTGGCAGAAACGGTTCTGGGAGCACCGTATTCGCAATCAGACGGATATGGCCCGTCACTTGAACTACATCCACTACAATCCGGTCAAGCACGGCCTTGTCCGCTGCCCGCACGCCTGGCCGCATTCGAGCTTTCATCGGTGGGTCAAGGAGGGGTACTACAAACACAACTGGCTGTGCGATTGCTCCAATAAACCAGCCGTCCCGCCGGAATTGATTGATCTGCCCGATTCAGGAGAATGACGCATGGCGCGACACAATGGGAATGGTGGGCGGAGCCCACCCTACCGCTGACGCCCGGCCTTGGCCCCCATCGCGAAACAACGCCAGGAGCGCACGACATTGCACCAGTGACGCCCCGGCGCTGTCCTCCGGCCTCCGTCCTCGGTTCAGTCTTCGCCGCCGGTGCCTTGGCGGGGCATGGCGATGGTGCCGGTGCGGGCGACGTTTTTGATGCCGTAGGGCCGGCAGACGTCGATGAAGGCCTCGATCTTCGTCTCCGGGCCGCTGACCTCGACCATGACGGTCTTTTGGCTGATGTCGACGACGTGGCCCCGGAACATCTCGATCAGGGCGAAGAGCTCCGGGCGCTTCTCCGGCGGGACCGCGATGCTGACCAGCATCAGGTCTCTCGCGACGACCGCCCTGGCCGCGAAGTCCTGGACCTTGACCACCGGGACGATGCGGGCCAACTGCTTGCGGACCTGCTCGACGATCCGGTCATCGCCAATGACGACGATCGTCATGCGGCTGAGGTTGGGGTCCTCGGTGCGGCCGACGACCAGCGAATCGATATTGAAGCCGCGCGCGGCGAACATGCCCGCGACGTGGGCCAAAACGCCCGGCTTGTTCTCAACCAAGGCACTGATAATATGCTTCATGTCTTATCCACTCCTGTAGCCGCTTGTCGTTTCCTTCTTGCCGACAACTGACAACCGACCACTGACTACCGCTTCGACTATGCCATGCTTTCCAGGATCGTCAAACCGTCCATTTCGGAGATGCTCTTGCCGGCCGGGACCATGGGCCACACATTCTCTTCCCGCTCGACGCGGAAGTCGACGACGCAGGGCTGCTTTTCGGCCAGCATCTGCCCGATGGCCTTCGGCACGTCCTCTTTCTTCTCCACGGTGATCCCGACGGCCCCCAGGGCGCGGGCGACGTTCGCGTAGTCCGGGTTCTTCAGATAGCTGCAGGAATAGCGGCGATTGTAGAACAGCTCCTGCCACTGGCGGACCATGCCCATGTAGCCGTTGTTCAGGATGCAGACCTTGATCGGCAGCTCGTACTGCACGGCGGTCGCCAGCTCGGTCATGGTCATATTGAAGCTGTGGTCCCCGTCGATGTCGATCACGGTCGCGTCGGGCCGGGCGATCTGCGCCCCGATGGCGGCGGGCAGGCCGAAGCCCATCGTGCCCAGGCCGCCGGAGCTGATGAACTGGCGGGGTTTGATGAACTTGTAGAACTGTGCCGTCCACATCTGGTTTTGGCCCACGCCGGTCGTGATGATGGCATCGTTGTTCGTTTGGCGGCAGATTTCCTCGATGACGTATTGCGGCTTGATCGTCTTGGCCTTCTTGTCGTAGCGGAAGGGGTGCTTCTTCTTCCACTCGGCGATTTTGGCGAACCAGGCCCCGCGCTCGCGATACTCGACCTCCTTGACCAGCTCGACCAGGATCTGCCTGGCGTCGCCGACGACCGGGATATCGACGCGGACGTTCTTCGAGATGCTCGACGGGTCGATGTCGATGTGGACGACCTTGGCGTTGGGGGCGAAGGTGGCGACCTTGCCGGTGACGCGGTCGTCGAACCGGGCGCCGATGGCGATGAGTAGGTCGCATTCCTGGACCGCGTAATTGGCGTAGGCCGAGCCGTGCATGCCGAGCATGTCGAGCGATTCGGGTTTCCGCTGGTCGAAGCTGCCCAAGCCCAGCAGAGTCATGGTCACGGGCAGATGGGCCTTCTCGGCCAGGGCCCGCAGCTCTTCGGCCGCATTGGCGCTGATGACGCCTCCGCCGACGTAAAGCACCGGCCGCTCGGACTTGTTGATCGCCTCGGCGGCCATCGAGATCTGGCGGGCGTGGCCCTTCGTGCGGATCTTGTATCCGGGCAGGTCGATCTCGGCCTTGCCGTTGCACTTGCACTTGCCGACGGAGATGTCCACGGGCAGGTCGATCAGGACCGGGCCGGGCCGGCCGGTGGAGGCGATGTGAAAAGCCTCGCGGACGGTCCGCTCCAAGTCCTTGATGTCTTTGACGATGGAGTTGTACTTCGTGACCGGCCGCGTGATACCGGTCGTGTCCGCCTCCTGGAAGGCGTCGTTGCCGATCAGCTCTGTACGAACTTGCCCTGTGAGGGCCACCAGGGGGATCGAGTCCATCATGGCGGTCCCCAGGCCGGTGACCAGGTTGCACGCGCCGGGGCCGCTGGTGGCGAGAACCACGCCAACCTTGCCGCTGGCGCGAGCGTAGGCGTCGGCCATGTGGCAGCCCCCCTGCTCATGCCGGGGAATGATGAACCGGATCGGAGCGTCGTAGAGCCGGTCGAACAGAGGCAACACAACGCCTCCAGTATATCCGAACATCGTCTCGACGCCGAGCTCGACGAGGGTATCGACGACGATCTGGGCGCCGGTTTTGATTGTCGCTGTCTCGGCTGCGGGAGCCGGCGTTTCAGACTGGGATGACATCTTCTCTCCTTTGCAGGTCGACCCACGAGGGTCAAAACCGTATAGCGGTCAATTCTTTCATGATAAATAGCTTCGACTCTTTGCCGGAGGCTCTAAACTCCTCTCCACCCAGGCCTTCGACAGGCTCGTTCGGAGTCCCATAGATCCTCCGTCCCATCGGTCTCGTAAGTCCTATAGGACCAATGGGACCCACAGGATCTATGTGCCAAGCTTCGCTTGGAGACGCTCCTTCAGGCGGTCACATCGTGTTTTGGAGCATGTGCAGGCCCTCCATTTCGTGGAGACCTTTGCCGGCCGGGACTATGGGAAAAACGTTCTCCTCGGCATCCACGTGGAAATCCACAACGCAGGGCTTGCCCTCGGTCCGGCGGTACAGCTCCTCGATCACATGCTGCGGCTTGAGGCTGGAGGCACTGCGGTCGTAGTTGACCGCGTATTGGCGTTTCCAATCGGCAATCCTGGCGAACCACGCTTCTCTCTGGCGGTGCTCGACACACTCCGCGAGAGCGGCGAGAACCACCCTGGCATCGCCGACAAGGGGGATGTCTGCCGGGACCGTCTTGGAGATATTCGACGGATCGATGTCAATATGGACAATTTTGGCTTTTGGGGCAAAGGTTTCCACCTTTCCCGTCACCCTATCGTCGAACCGGGCCCCGGCGGCAATCAGCAGGTCACATTCCTGGATAGCGTAGTTGGCGTACGGGGCCCCATGCATACCGGGCATGTCCAGCGACTCCGGTCGGCACTGGTCGAAGCTGCCCAAGCCCATCAGGGTCATGGCGACGGGCAGGTTCGCCTTGGACGCGAGATTGCGCAACTCCTGCGAGGCATTCGCCGTGATGACACCGCCTCCGGCCAGCAGGACCGGCCGCTCGGACCGGTTGATGGCTTGGGCCGCTTCGTTGATCTGCCTGGCATGGCCGTTCTTGGGCACCCTATAGCCCGGCAGATTCAGCCGGACCGGGCCGTTGCTGCTATGCTTCTGACATTGGAGGTCGGCTGGCACAACGATCAGGACCGGGCCGGGCCGGCCCGTCGATGCGATGTGAAAAGCCTCGTAAGTCGTTCTGGCTAAATCCTTTATGTCCGTAACGATGATTTGGGCGCCGGTTTTGGGGATTGTTCGCTCGGCCGGACCGGTCGGGGACGGAGAATCAGTCTGCATACCCTTTCCTTTCCTGATCAACGCCTCAGGCTCCTACCGTAGCACGGGCATCTTGCCCGTGGTCCTGAATCCATGGGCGGGACGCCCATGCTACTCAGAAGCCTTTTGGTTATTCCGGCGGATTGCAGCTTTTTCAGCCCTCCGGACGATCAATCGTTCCTGCTTTGAAGAACGACCCATTCACCCGAAGATACGCGCCTATGCCGCAACTCCGTAACCATCCCAACCATCTGGGATGGACCAGGTTGTGCCGCGAGCTTTCTCGCGGACACAAGTGAATTATCGTCAATCCTCGGACGCTTGTCAACGAGTTTTCCGGCGTTTGGCGAGGCTTTCGGCGTCCCGGCCGCAAGTTCATGGGGTCAGACGTTCATGGGGTCGAGCTTGATTAGCTCTGACACCGCCCACCGACCCCGTTCATCACTTTTGGCTTTTCCCTTGGACTTCTCGACCTGCATCTGCGAAAATCCTCCCCGGCGTAACACCCCGGCTGAAGCGACGCGGAAGGAGTTGCAGCCCGATGTGGGCCGGATAGAGCGGAGGGGATGAAGTGGAAGTCAGCAGAGTGTCTGGGGACGCCCGAGCGATGAGAGAAGAACGGATATGGCACGCATAAAATAGGGCACCGTCCACGGTTCCAGGTCAATGTCCGCCTCACCCACGAGGAAAAGACCGTGATCGCCTCTGCCGCCGCCCAATCCGGCTTCAAAGGCCTCGCCGACTTCATTCGCACCACCGTCCTGGAT
>Ga0315286_10001279_pt1 | contig 22699 bp, 16 predicted proteins | sample YL17G10_0_MG_FD_205038 | JGI IMG/M metagenome (GOLD analysis project Ga0315286, IMG submission 205038) | Sediment microbial communities from Yellowstone Lake, YNP, Wyoming, USA - YL17G10_0 | ecosystem: Environmental > Aquatic > Freshwater > Lake > Sediment | place: USA: Wyoming | collected...
TAGCATTAGCTAAAAGATTTCCGGATGTAGAAGTAAAGATAATTGAAGAAAGCCTAAGGCAGTAACAATGGTTAATCAAGATAAATTAAGCGCGAATAAAATAGATGCGATGCGCGTATTCGTTTATTTTTCCTATTTGATGGATAAACCGGTTATTGATAAAAACGGGGAATTAGTGGGAAAATTATACGACATTATTGTTAAGCCATCAGAAGTCTATCCGCAATCATCCAGTCTAATCATACGCGGAGGTTTCCCTAATCGTAAGTATGCGGTAATTAATTGGTCTGATATTTTGAATTGGGACGATAAAGAAATAACTTTAAAAATCGATAAATCAAAGGTTGTCTTTAAGGAAAAACATAATAATAAAGAAGAACTGACTTTGCGCCGGGACATCTTAGACCAGCAGGTGGTAGATACCTATAACCATAAGGTTATTCGGGTGAATGATATACATCTTCTTAAAGTAGATCATTGTTTGATGATTGCCCATGTGGACATCAGTTTAAGAGGGCTAATCCGGCGGTTAGGTTTTGAAAAGGTCGTTGATTTTTGGGTAGGATTATTTCACAAAAACGCAGATTATCTAAAAGACGAACATTTAATTTCCTGGAAACATATCCAGCCCTTATCTATAAATCCCGTAAGTATGACTATAAAGGTAGATGTTCCGCACAAGCAGTTTAGCAATATTCCTGCGGCTGACTTGGGAGAAATATTCCTGGATTTGAATATGCAGCATCAAATTGCTTTATTTAAATCTCTGGATTTAAATACCAAGGCAAGAATTTTTATGAATATTAGTTTTAAGGCCCAAAAATCACTGGTAGAAGAATTAGAGCATAAGGAAGTAGCGGAGATTCTTAATAGCCTTCCTTCGGATGAGGCCACGGACTTTTTAGAGAAATTGCCCAGGGATACGACCGAACAATTCTTAAATCTTATAGAAAGCAAGCAGGCGAAAAAACTATCGCAGTTATTAGGCTATTCCAGTGATTCAGCCGGAGGCCTGATGACTGCGGAATACATCGCTTTTAGTAAAGATACAGCCATTGAATCGGTATTAAAACAGATTAAAGAGCGCGCTTTTAAGGTAGAGCCAGCGCAATTTGTTTATATTGTGGATGAAAATAACCGTTTGATTGGCTCGACGAATTTTAGGCGCTTGATTTTAGCTAATCCGGCAGACGCGGTCCAGAACGCGGCCTTTCCCAAAACCTATTTTGTGCATTTAAATAGCAGCGTCAAAGAGGTCGCCTATTTGATGGAGAAATATAAATATTATGCCATTCCCGTCGTGGATGAAAATCATGTTTTGCAAGGTATTATTACAGTAGATGATATTTTAAGCCAGGTTATCTCAATTGCCTGGAGAAGGTTGAAAAAAATTAAGGTGTCGGTGAAACGGCCATGACTAAAAAGTTAAATAATTTCTGGACAAGAATAATGATTTTTCTTGCGGTGATGGGGCCGGGGATTATCACCGGTAGCGTAGATAATGACGCCGGTGGTATAACCACTTATTCGGTAGCAGGCGCGCTCTACGGATATAAGCTCTTATGGACCCTGATACCGGCTTTTATTATTTTAGTGGTGGTGCAGGAGATGAATGCCCGGATGGGTATTGTTACGGGAAAAGGTTTGGCTGATTTAATCAGGGAAAATTTCGGGGTAAAAATAACTTTCTTGATATTCCTGGGGCTTGTAGTTGCCGACATAGGCAATACCGCAACGGAATTTGCGGGTGTAGCCGGGAGCATGATGGTATTTGGAATAAGCAAGTACATATCCGTCCCGATAGCCGCGGTTGCGGTATGGATACTGGTAGTTAAGGGAAACTATAAGACTGCCGAAAGAATATTTATGCTTTTTAGCTTCTGTCTCCTTTCGTATATCATATCTGCAATCTTGGCAAAACCCGAATGGAATAAGGTGGCAATAGGATTGATAAAACCGCAAATGCATTTTAATAAGGAATATTTAGGCATAGTTCTCGGCATTATTGGAACTACGGTGGCTCCTTGGATGCAATTTTATATGCAATCCTCGGTAATCGAAAAAGGATTAAAAATAAAACATTACAAATTTGCGGTCTGGGATGTTATCTTAGGATGTACGGCAACGGTGGTGGTAGCCTTTTTTATCATTATCGCCTGCGCGGCAACACTGTATAAGAATCATATAATAATAAATGAGGCAAAAGATGCGGCAATGTCTTTAAAACCGTTTGCCGGCGCTTTTGCTTCACAGGTATTTGCTTTCGGGCTTTTTGTGGCTTCAATATTTTCCGCTACAATCCTGCCGCTGGCAACGGCATTTTATGTCTGTGAGGCATTTGGATTCGAGGCAGGCATAAATAAAAGGCTTGATGAGGCGCCTCAGTTTTATGCCCTGTTTACCTCTATTATGGCTGTTGCCATAATCATCATTTTGTTTCCCAATGCCCCGCTTATCGCCATCACAATCTGGACGCAAATAATTAATGCTATGTTACTACCCATTGTCCTTATTTCCATGTTAATTATGGTCAACAACCGCAATATTATGGGTGAATATATAAATAAAAAATTCCAAAATATAGTTGGTTGGTCAACTACGATTGTTCTTATAACTTTGACAGCCCTGCTGGTTATTTCTCCCCTTATTACGAGGTTATTTAAATAAAGATGCGTAAAAAAATGCCCCAGCAACCGCCGCAGGAAAGAATAAAAAACTTCTTTGAAGTGGTTTTAGGCTTTTCTAAAGAAGAGGCGAGAAGTGAGGCCAGGTGTTGTCTGCAATGTAAGAATCCGCCCTTCCTTAGAATCTAATTTAGCGTTGGAGGAAGAGCGGGGTGAAAAAGGCTTTGTAAAAGGCCTGGAATGTATTAAAATGGAGCCAGGTGTCCCTAGTGGTTACTAGAGGTTAGGTTCATAAGGAGAAAGATGGAAGAGGGGAAGATTACAGTAAAAGATATTTTAACTTTAAAAAATAAGCGTAAAATTACTATGCTCACTGCTTACGATTACCCCCTAGCATCGTTGATTGATAAAGCCGGGATTGATATGATTTTGGTGGGTGATTCGGTGGCCAATGTGGTTTTAGGATTAGATTCCACCACTAAGGTCGGGATGGCCGAGATGCTCCATCATGCTAAAGCAGTAACCCGGGCCGTAAAACAGGCCCTGGTCATTGGGGATATGCCTTATGATTCATATCAAGTAAATCCGCAAGACGCGGTAAGAAATGCCAGGAGATTTATTGATGAGGCGAAATGTGATGTGGTGAAATTAGAGTGGTTTGAGCATTGTTTAGAGGTAACCGAAGAAATTATTCAGGCTGGGATTCCGGTAATGGGGCATATTGGCTTAACGCCGCAGACGGCGGATAAATTAGGCGGATTTAAGGTGCAGGGAAAGGACGCCCAGGCAGCCAAGCGGCTGATTGAGCAGGCAGTGGCTTTAGAAAAATTAGGTTGTTTTTCTATTGTCTTAGAGTGCGTACCGGATAAAATTGCGGAAATGATTACTAAGGAATTAAAGATTCCTACCATTGGCATTGGCGCGGGCATAAATTGTGACGGACAGGTTTTGGTTACACATGATTTATTGGGATTATTTGAAAGATTTAAGCCTAAGTTTGTCAAACAATATATTAATTTATCTCCGATGATCCAAAAGGCAGTTGAAGATTTCAAATTTGAGGTTATCGCGGGCAAGTTTCCCACGCCAGGGCATAGTTTTACCATAAAACAAGAAGAACTGAAGAAAATGGAGTAGCTGGATGCAGAGAAATATATGGATTAGAAATATCGCGATTGTCATTTTACTTTTGCCTTGCCTGGCATTCGTGGCAAAATTTGGCGGACCGGCTCTTTTAAGGCAGTATGTTGAGCTAGGCATCGGCAATTGTCAGAAAATACCCATAATATGCCTTGGCCCGGAGGCAGAGATAATTAATCCCGTCATAAATAAAAGTTATCTGGCGGAGGCATTAGAACGTAAATTCCCGGATATGCAGCTGCGCATACCAAAGGATTTTGTCGTCGTCAAGGAACACGTCACCAAGATATATTATAAAAAGCATCCGCGTAAGCACGGGGGCGCGACTATCTACTTACTTTATGAACCCCCAAATTTTTTCGTCAACTTATTTCCTCAGGCAAAAAAACAGGGCATAGAAAATGACTATCAATTCATCAGCCGCGTAATGTCTGCCAAAATAAGTAATATCAATAATCTTACCGATGCTTTCTTTGTCATTACCAAGACTATCTTTACCCCTAACTTAGGTGATCAAAAAAATGTAAAGATAGTTAAATTTACTATTAATGACAAAAAAGGTTTTATTACCTGCAATTTTTCCCGGAAAGAGAATTACTTTGATTGCAATATAACTAACGACCAGGGTGATTTCTTTAAGATTTATATTAAAGATAAGACCGCGATACTGGATTTGGATAAGGTATTAGCAATTATTTCCACCCTGAAAAAGGGAGGGTAGGCTTTTTTTGTTCATTTTACTTGACTTTGAGGTTAATTTGCGTTAAAAATAAAAAGTTATGGCTGAAAATTTAATGGATAAGATTGTTTCACTTTGTAAGCGCCGGGGGTTTATCTTCCCATCGTCTGAGATTTATGGCGGCTTGAGCAATACCTGGGATTATGGCCCTTACGGTGTGGAATTAAAAAACAATGTCAAGCGTGCCTGGTGGAAGTCGGTAGTCTATGAACGCGAGGATATCTTTGGTATGGATGCGGCTATTTTGATGCATCCTAAGGTCTGGGAGGCATCCGGGCATGTAGCAAGTTTTATCGATGAATATAAAGATTGTCTGCATTGTAAAAAAAGAATAAAGGCAGATGATCCGCGGTGGAATCCCAAGAGGCCTAATTGGTGTCCAGAGTGCGGACATGATGGCGTTGGATTAACTGATAGAAGACAATTTAATCTTATGCTAAAGACAACCTTAGGTGCCCTTGAGGTTGGTGGCGTAGAGGCTTATTTACGCCCGGAGACCGCTCAAGGGATGTTTATAAATTTCTTGAATATTTTAGATTCAAAGCACCCCAAGCTTCCTTTTGGCCTGGCCCAAATCGGCAAGGCTTTCAGAAATGAAGTCACTCCGGGAAACTTTACCTTCCGCACCCGCGAATTTGAACAGATGGAGATAGAATATTTTGTGCGACCCAAAGACGCGGATAAAAAATTGGAAGAGTGGATAGAATATCGCTTTAACTGGTATATAAATTTAGGGCTCAAAAAAGAAAATTTAAGAAAAAGGCCGCATGGCAAAGATGAGTTGGCTCACTATGCTCAGGCCTGCACCGATATAGAATATAACTTCCCGTTCGCGTGGAGCGAATTAGAGGGCATTGCCAACCGCGCGGATTTTGATTTAAAACAACATGCCAAGATAAGCGGCAAGGACTTACAGTATTTTGATGATGCCGCTAAAGAAAAATTCTACCCTTATATCATTGAGCCATCGGGCGGCGTGGATAGAAGTGTGTTAGCATTTTTAGCGGATGCTTATAATGAAGAAAAAGTTAAAGACGAAACCCGCGTAGTTTTAAAATTACACAAAGATTTAGCGCCGACAAAAGTGGCAGTGTTTCCGCTTCTAAGAAATCGCCCGGAAATTGTGGAATTGGCCAGAATTATCAGCGCGGATTTAAAGAAATGTTTTGTTAGCGTTTACGATGATACCGGCGCGATTGGTAAACTTTATCGCCGGCAGGATGAGGTAGGTACTCCTTATTGCGTTACGGTAGATGTGCAGTCTTTGGAAGATAAACAGGTGACCGTGCGCGAGAGGGATACGATGCTGCAGGAACGGCTCGGTATCGATAGATTGAAAGAATATCTTCAGAACAAACTATATTGTTCATAGTTCAAGGTTCATAGTTCATAGTTTCGCACTTTGAACCATGAACCATGAACACTGAACTAACGAAGGAGGATTTTTACAGATGGCAACAAAATATGTCTACTTCTTTGGCGGCGGAAAAGCAGAAGGAAATGAGAGTATGAAAAATCTCTTGGGTGGTAAGGGCGCGAATCTCGCGGAGATGGCCGGGCATAAGAATTTACGGCTTCCGGTTCCGCCGGGTTTTAGCATTACCACCGAGGTTTGCAACTATTATTATAAAAATAGAAAGACTTATCCCAAAGGTTTAAAAGAAGAAGCGGAAAAGGCACTGAAGCAAGTCGAGGTACTGATGGCAAGAAAATTCGGCGATCCGGATAATCCGCTATTAGTTTCGGTGCGTTCCGGTGCCCGGCGTTCCATGCCCGGAATGATGGAAACGGTCTTAAATGTCGGCTTAACCGAAAAGACCATCCCCGGATTAATTAAACAAAGCGGCGGTAATAGCCGTTTTGTCTATGATGCCTATCGCCGCTTAATTATGATGTATTCTGATGTGGTGATGGAGAAAGCGGCAGGCATTGAGCCAAAAGACGAGGAGTCGGGTATCCGTAAGCAGTTAGAGAGAATCATGAGCCAGATGAAGAAGGAAAAAGGCTGCAAAAGCGATACGGATTTAACCGATGAGGATTTAAAAAAACTTTGCGCGTTGTTCAAAGCCAAGATAAGAGAAGCCTTGAAAAAATATTTTCCTGATGCCCCTCATGAGCAGTTATGGGGCGGTATCGGCGCGGTATTTTCTTCTTGGCAGGGTAAGCGCGCGGTGAGTTACCGGCGGATAGAAAACATCCCCGATATTTGGGGGACGGCGGTGAATGTGCAAACCATGGTCTTTGGAAATATGGGGAATGATTCAGCCACTGGTGTCGCTTTTACGCGTAATCCGGGAAATGGCGAAAATGATTTTTACGGAGAATATTTAATTAATGCCCAGGGCGAAGATGTGGTGGCAGGAATACGCACGCCCGCGCCCATCAATGAATATTCCAAGTCTGAGCACAATAAAGATTTAGTGACCTTGGAAAAGACAATGCCGAAGCTCTATAAAGAGCTGTATGATTATCAGAAACGGCTGGAAAGGCATTACCGCGATATGCAGGATATTGAGTTTACTATCGAGAAGGGCCGGCTTTTTATGCTGCAGTGCCGGGTGGGAAAACGCAATGGCCCGGCAGCAGTGCGCATGGCTATGGAGATGCTCAAAGAAAAATTGATTAAGAAAGAAGAAGCAATCATGCGCGTAACTCCCAGCCAGTTAGATGAACTCTTGCATCCGGTAATTGACCCCAAGGCGGAATTAAGCCACAAGCCTTTGGCTCGCGGTTTGCCGGCAGGCCCGGGCGGCGCGGGCGGCCAAATCGTATTTTCTGCGCATGATGCGGTAGAGTGGGCAAAGCAAGGTAAAAAAGTTATCTTAGTGCGCGAAGAGACCAACCCGGAAGATGTCGAAGGCATGCGCGCGGCCCAGGCAATTTTAACTGCCCGCGGCGGGATGACTTCGCACGCGGCATTAGTGGCGCGGGGCTGGGGTAAGTGCTGCATCGTGGGCTGCGGTGCCCTGCATGTAGATTACGGTAAGAAGGAATTAAATATTGATAGTAAAATTTTAAGAGAAGGTGATTGGATTACCTTAAATGGCACCAAAGGTAATGTTTATGAAGGAAAACTGCTGATGATGGAGGCCTCGCAAGAGAATAAACTGCTGATGGATTTTCTGAAGATATGTGATACTATAAAAAGATTGGGCGTTCGTACCAATGCCGACACGCCGCAAGACGCCGAGCGCGCCCGGCAGTTTGGTGCCGAAGGTATTGGCTTGTTTAGAACCGAGCATATGTTTTATGGCAAAGGTTCGGAAGAACCTTTGTTTAGGTTACGTAAGATGATTGTTTCTAAAACCGAGGCAGAGAGGCGAAGAGCCTTGGATGAATTATTTCCTTATGTAAAAAAAGATATCAAAGGCACATTAGAGGCCATGGATGGCCTGCCGGTGGTGATTCGCCTTTTGGATCCGCCTTTGCATGAGTTTGTCCCGCGCGACCCCGCTAAGTTGGAGCAATTAGCCAAAGATTTAAATATCACCTTAGATGAGCTGGCCAAACGCGCCGAAGGTTTACATGAATCTAACCCGATGATGGGCCACCGCGGAGTGCGCCTGGGAGTTACCTATCCTGAGGTAAGCGAGGCGCAGATTCGCGCCATATTTGAGGCAGCAGCAGAACTGCTCAAGGAAGGTAAAGCGCCTTATCCCGAGATAATGGTGCCGGTGGTCTGTGATGTCAAGGAGTTAAACGACCAGTTAGCGATTGCCAAAAAAATTTATCAGGAGGTTTTAGCTAAATATGGGCTCAAAAAAATCAAACATATGTTTGGCACCATGATTGAGATTCCGCGCGCCTCTTTAGTGGCGAATAAATTAGCGGAGGTAGCGGAATTCTTCTCATACGGCACAAATGATATGACCCAGATGGGCTTTGGTTTTTCCCGCGATGATATCGGCGGCTTCTTGCCTGACTATATTAAAAAAGGCATTCTGCCTGAGGATCCTTTCCAGACTATTGACCAGGAAGGTATCGGTGAGTTGATCGAAATCGGTATCCAGCGGGGCCGTAAGACGCGTAAAGATTTGGAAGTAGGTATTTGCGGTGAGCACGGAGGAGAGCCGCGCTCTGTAGAGTTTTGCCATCGCGTGGATATGGATTATGTGAGCTGTTCGCCTTTTAGAGTTCCCATTGCTAAGTTAGCGGCAGCGCAGGCAGTTCTTAAAGAGAAGATCTGTAAATAAAATTTTGTTAGCCCGTTGCCCGTTTTCCCGTTGCCTGTTAAACGGGATAACAGGATAACAGGCTAACAGGTTAACAGGTTAACGGAAATGGAAGCCTTAAAAGCCTACCTAAAAGAAATCCGGAACATTCCTCTGTTGACTGGTAAAGAGGAAATAGAATTAAGCAAGCGCATAAAAAAGGGCGACGAGCAGGCGCGCAAGAAGATGATTCGCTCAAATCTTCGCCTGGTGATTAACATTGCTAAAAGGTATATGTATTTAGGCATCCCGCTTACAGATTTAATCGAGGAGGGTAATATCGGTTTGATGAAGGCAGTAGATAAATTTGACCCTCAAAAAGGATTTCGCTTTTCTACCTATGGTGCCTGGTGGATTAAACAGGCGATTACGCGCTCAATATCAGAGCAATCAAAGTTAATCCGCGTACCGGTTTATATGAATGAACTGATTACTAAATGGAAGAAGACCAAAGAGCAATTGGCGCAAAAAATAAAACGTAATCCTTCAAGTAACGAGATTGCCGAGAAAATGAAGATATCCCAGGATAAACAAAAGCAGATAAATTTTTGGCTGTCTGCTACTACTTCGTCACTGGAAGCGCCTATTAGCGAAGAAGGCGACAGCCAGGTAATGGATTTAGTTGAAAATGAAACTAGTGTCTCACCCGATGCGGAGATTGAGCATTTTTTAGATAAGGAAAGGGTAAACAGTCTTTTGGAGATAATGACAAAGAGGGAAAGAGAAATTTTAGATATGCGCTTTGGTTTAGCCGATGGCCGGACGCATACCTTGGCAGAAATCGCTAAAAAGTTATCTATCTCGCGCGAAAGGGTGCGCCAGATAGAAGAAGTGGCTTTAAAGAAATTGAAAAGTTTTATCCAGCAGCAAGAGAAAGAATTCTAAGGGACACCCTTTCAGCCAATCGGGGGACACCCTTTCAGCTAATCGACAGGGTGTCCCCAGCATAATAAAGAACAGGGGGAGTTTAGATGAGAAAAAGGAGCTTAGAAAGCTGCATTCGGAATATCCCGGATTTTCCTAAACCCGGGATTTTGTTCAGAGATATTACCACCTTACTGAAAGATAAAAAGGCGTTTAAGCAAGCCGTAGATGCCTTAGCCGATAAATATAAAAATAAAAAAATAGATTTGGTAGTAGCGGTAGAGGCGCGGGGATTTATCTTAGGCGGCGTAATCGCCCACAAGCTGGGTACAGGTTTTGTGCCGGTGCGGAAAAAGGGTAAACTCCCGTGGAAAACTAATTCCGTAACCTATGATTTGGAATACGGTACAGACACTTTAGAGATGCACCACGATGCTATTAACCCCGGTGATAAGGTTTTAATTGTGGATGACCTTTTAGCTACGGGTGGCACAGTAAAGGCAGTAACCGGTTTAGTGAAACAACTGCAAGGTAAAATTATCGGCATCGCCTTCCTAATTGAGCTGGTGGATTTAAAAGGCAAAGAGAAATTAAAAGATTATCCGGTTTATTCGCTGATAAAATATTAGTTAGTTCATAGTTCATGGTTCATAGTTCATAGTAAAGATATATTCTATGAACCCTGAACCAAGAACTCTATTATGCGATTTGTCTTAATGAGCATTGCCCCTGTAGCTCATAAGGATAGAGCAGCAGTTTCCTAAACTGTGGGTGGCAGGTTCGATTCCTGCCAGGGGCGTTTATTTTAGTTCATAGTTCACAGTTCATGGTTCATAGCTTGTTGTATTCTTTGAACCTTGAATTTTGAACCTTGAACTTTGAACTAACATGTATAACCTCCACTGCCACTCTTTATTAAGCGACGGCGTACTTCTTCCTTCGGAAGTAGCGGTGCGTTATTCTGCCCTGGGTTATAAAGTAATTGCTATCACTGACCATGCTGATTACAGCAATATCGAATTAACCACAAGAGCGATTTTAGAATTTACCCAGCATTGGCCTAAGGATTCCTCCATAAAAGTCCTTCCGGGAATTGAATTAACCCATCTTCCGGCCGAACAGTTTAAGCCTTTAGCCCAATATGCGCGCAGGCAAGGTATAAAGATTATCGTTGCCCACGGAGAGACATTAGTTGAGCCGGTAATCAAGGGGACTAACCGCGCTGCCTTAGAAGCAGATATTGATATCTTGGCGCATCCAGGTTTAATTAGCGATGAAGACGTGAAATTAGCCCAAGAAAAGGGTATATTTTTAGAAATAACCAGCCGTAAAGGCCATTCGGATACGAATATTCACGTAGTGGAACGCGCTTTAAAATTAGGGGCGAGATTGGCCTTAAATACCGATAGCCATTCACCCGAAGATATTATTACCCCGGAAGAGTTAATCAAAATAGGCATGCGGGCCGGATTAAGCGAGAATGAAATAGATAAGATTTGCCTGGAAATAAACAGATTCATAGAAGAGAGGGGGGCAAGATGGTAAAAAAGATATTTCTTCTGGCGTTCTCGTGTTTCTGTGTTCTTGTGTTCCTGGGCTGCGCGGCAATATCTAAAAAAGATAGGCCGCATGGACCGCCAGCGTTATTAGAACCCCAGGCTATCTTGAAATTTGGAGATGTGCCGGTGCCTGTGGGGTTTAAATTATTGTCAGGGAATTCTTATGCTTTCGAAAACGCGGGCTTGCGTGTCGGCGTATTAAGGTATCAAGGTAAAGCAGAGCCGGAGCAGGTACTTACTTTCTATAAAGAACAGATGCCGATGTATAACTGGAATTTGTTGAATATCGTAGAATACGGCGACCGGATGATGAATTTTGACCGGGATACAGAAACCTGCATTATTAGTTTATCACCCAAAGGAAAATCTATTGCCATCACCATCTCTATCGGCCCGAAATCGCAGATACCCAAGAAGTCAGATAAACCCGTAAAATAGACTTATTTCACCTACGCGGTGTAATTTTTTTGTCTTGACAAAATCTGTTTTTATGCTAAGCTAAAAATAGTTAAAAACGGATAAAAACCACCATTTAAGATTAAAATTAACCCACTTATGGAAGATAAATTTTTTACCATCGAGGAAGTGACAAAATATTTAAATATTCCTAAAAGCACAATCTATAAACTTTCCCGAAGAGGAGAACTGCCGTCTTGTAAGATTGGTAAACAATTGCGTTTTAGAAAGTCAAGTTTAGACAAATGGTCATTGGAAAGAGAAGACGGAGTTAAAAACCCAACCTCGGAATCGTTACTTATCACAGATACCCATAAAACAGCGGAGCAAAAATCAAAATACGTGCTGCTGGTTGATGATGACGAACTGGTGTTAAAGACGCTCTCCAGATTCCTCAAAATTTATGGCTACAATGTAGAGGCGGCAGAGAATGGAGAAGCGGCTTTGACAAAAGTAGAAGGCTTAAATTTCGACTTAATCATCGCGGATATACGCATGCCGGGGATAGATGGCATTGAGACAATAAGAAGGGTAAGGGAAATTCACCAGAGAAAAGGCAGGCCTCAAGTTCCGGAAATTATTATCACCGGCTATATGGACAGCCAGGCAGAGCGGGAAGCAGAAAAACTGGGGATTGCCGATTATATTTATAAGCCATTTATCATCAGCGAACTTCTCAAGACAGTGAAGGACAAAATAGAACTCGGGCCGCCCTAATCTTTCTTCGCCTTGAGATTTACGCAGTTATATGTTATACTCTAAATCTGCCACGGGATAAACGATGAATTTTATGCCCGAACCAAGAACCAGAACTAATAAGGCAGTAATCCAGAGGGTCATTTTGACCCTCTTTTTTTGTCTGTTTGCCAGCCTTGCCTTTGCCCAGACACCCATCTCCTGCGGCCAGATAATTAAAGCTTCTATCTCCGCGCCAAATGAAAAAGATGTTTATACTTTCACTGCTAATGCCAATGACGCTATAACTATCCGCGCCACTCCCCTTTCATGGCCTTTCTTTTCTAGTCCTTATCTTGAACTGTATGCGCCTGACGGCACCTTAGTCTCTCAAGCTAGAGTAAAAATTGATAAAAAATTAATTATGTCAGGTACGTACAAGATTGTTTTGCGTGATGAAGCAAATTACTGGACCGGAACTTATGCTTTATTTTGGATACGATTCAATAACCCTTGCGCCATGAATTTGAATTGTGGCCAAGTATTCAAGGGTTCATTCGCAACGGATGGAACCAAGGTATTCTATTCATTTTCTGCCCAGGCCAATGATTTTATTGGCATTCGCTCTGCCAAAGGTTCATCGTTAGATTCAACGCTCGATAATTTTAGCATCCATATAGAACTATATGCGCCAGATGGGACGAATATTGCCAAAGCACAAGATAAAATTGACCAAAAAATTACTGCTACCGGAACTTATGTTATTATTTTGAACCTCTGGAGTTATGCTGGCGATTACAGCAGCCAAATTAATTACTCAATTGTCTGGAACCGTTTTAATGATCCAGTCGGCACTACTTTAAATTGCGGTCAATTTTTCGATAATCCATCGGCGAATATTTTATTCTACACATTTACCGCACAAGCCAATGATAAAATTTGTATTCGTAGTTGTAGTACGGTACCTCTTGAGTTATATTCCCCTGATGGGATAAACTTAGCTAATGGTAAAAAAATAGAAGTAGTCGTGCCGGTTCAAGGTAAATATACGATTATAGATAAAGGCTTATCTTCGTCTTTATTGTATAATTTTAACTCTTATTGCGGGATAACGATAACCCCCGGACAGACTATACGGATTAATCTTAGCCGCAGTGAATTTATAAAAATTTACCATTTTAAAGGGTTTAGCGGTGATTCCATTTCTCTTCGTCCTGCTTGGATTAATGGATGCAATACTTCCTTTGAGCTTTTTTCTCCTGATGGTGTAAGCCTAGGTATATTCTCAGGCAGCCTAGATAATAAGGTATTACCCCAAACCGGAATATATACCATTTTTGCCGGAAACGAAAACCTTAGAGCCGCATCAATCGGCTACTCTACCTACGATTTAACTTTTACTAAACGAAATACCCCTCCTTCGGTAGTAAGCATTGCTCCTTCTTCGGGAGGCGCGCAGATAATGCAGCCGGTTAATTTTACTACTGTTTATTCTGATGCTGACCCCGCAGGATACCTGGATATTCAACTGGTTTGTTTTTTAATGAATACCTCTATAAATGGCGCAAATTGTCTATACGGTCAATATAACCGCAACGAAAATAAGCTCTATCTGCGTAATGACGCTAACACCGCTTGGATGGGGGGATTTGCCCCGGGGTCAAATAACCTCATTGAAAATTCTTATGCCAAATTAGACTGTGCTAAGGCCACTGTCTTAAGCTCAGGCAAAACCGTAACCATTAATTGGCCAGTATTATTTAAACCTGCCTTTGGTAATAAGAACTATAACACTTATCTCTACGCAAAAGACGACCTAAACGCAGAATCAGGCTGGGTGCAAAAAGGAACCTGGAGAGTGGATGCCATAGAGGTTACCTCGCTCTTGCCTGCGGATAAGAGCCGGTATATAGAAGGGGCGATGATTAATTGCAGCGCCCAGGCTATCCCTGCGAGCACGCAATATCAATATCAATTCCTGGTTAATGGCCAGATAAAAAGGGCATTTAGCACGGTTAACACCTGGAATTGGCAGGTCGCATCAGCAGATATAGGCCTGCGCACTTTAACGGTTCAGGTAAAGAATCAATATGGAACCCAGATAGAAAAATCGCAGAAACTAATTATTTATCGTAAGCCCATAGAGCCATAAAGATGATTTTAAAGAATCAGAAATTTTTATATTTAGGCCTGTTTATTTATCTTTCTACCTTTGTTATTGTCCCGCCTAATTTTGCCCAATACGAATCCGCCACCGACATATCTTATCAGGCCAGTTCTTATTTAATGCGGGATTCTTTATCTAAGTCAACTAAAGAAGCAAGCCTATCGCTTAATGCCATTAACGGTTTATCGGTGGATTCCTTTACCGGGTCCGCGAATCTTAATATACCTTTATCCATGCCTCCTGGCAGGATGGGCATAGCGCCTGCCCTTAACCTGAATTATTCTACCGCTAATCCTAATGGGCCGTTAGGATTAGGCTGGAAATTGGAATTGGGATATGTCGAGCGGTCTACCAAAGAAGGAATCCCGAAGTATGATTCCAGTGATAAATTTATTTTTTCCTTAGGCGGTATGAGCTCTGAATTGGTTGATGTGGGTAGTAATACTTATCGTCCTAAGCGTGAACCCCAAAATTATAAATTTACCTTTGATGGAGCATATTGGAAGGCAAAAGATAAGCTGGGCAGGACCTATTATTTTGGTGACCGCTATAGTTCTGCATCCGTGGAAACAGATAGTGGAAGCCGGGTATTTCGCTGGTATTTAGTGAGGTTAGAAGATACGCAGGGTAATTATATGGTGATTGAATATGGAGCTGGGCAGTATGGCTGTCCCTCTAAGATTTACTATACGCGGCATACCAACAATCCCACTACTTCTGAGATATACATTGAATTTCTCTATGAAAGCACTGAACGCCAGGACATCGTTTCTAATTATCGTCCTGGCTTTTATTTAACTAATTCTAAGAGGCTTTCTCAGATTAAAGCCTGGTTAAAGGAATCAACCACTAATAAGTTGATTAAAAGGTACGCCTTTGAATATAAATATAGCCTTTTAACCAACCGTTCTCTTTTAACTAAGATTACTGAGTATGGCTCAGACGGAACCACTGCCTTGCCTGCTATAACCTTTAGTTATCAGGATACAAATACACCTGCTTATACAATCTCATCTATAAATTACAATGACTTTAATAACAACATCTACTTTGCTGATTTTAATGGAGATGGTTTAACCGATATAGGCAATTTCTATTATGTAACAGGAGAGATGAAAGTCAGGCTTTCTACAGGCAGTGGTTTTGCAGAGCCCGTCACCTGGATTACTAATTTTGGCAGCGGCGGTGGTTTGAAGTTAGGCGATTTTAACGCTGACGGAAGAACCGATCTATGCTTCTATAAGAGAGTTAAGAACGGAAACCAGTATGAACGCGATTATTACGTGGCCTTATCCGATGGTAGAAAATTTGTGGATAAAGGGCTTTGGTTATCTTATACTGAGCCCTCTGATGCCTATAAAGTTTGTACTTTATCTACGGTAGACATAAACGGTGATGGACGAAGCGATATAATTATTCATGTCATCACTTTTTTCGGGTCAAGTTATTTTAACTACTTTAAAAACACAGGAACGGCATTTGTTTACACTAATAACAAGAGTTGGTCGCCCACGATGAAAGAAGCGGCTTCGGGTGATTTTGATGGCGATGGCCTGCCGCAGATTTGCGGATTCAATCCTGATACCGGCGCTTGGTCAATAAGTCCTTTAGCTGAACCCGGTAAGATAACCAGAAGCGGCTCTAGTTCAATGGGTTTTGGCAGCGGAAAAGCAGTTTTTTCCGTAGATGCGAATAACGACGGCATTACTGACATAGGCTACTATAATTATTCTATCGGCAAAATTCAAATAAAAACGTTTATGGGTAAAGGATTCAGCGCGGCTAAGGAATTACCTTTTACCTTTAGCCTGCGCGGCCAGAATACCAAAGTTCAAAGCGCTGATTTTAACGGCGATGGCCTTGGTGATTATCTGGTTTGCTATAACGGCAAAATAGAAATTGCTTATTCTCAAAACACAGCACCTCCGGATTTACTCCTGAAGGTCGATAACGGTATAGGAGGGGGTTTAGGTTTATCTTACAAGTCTTCCAGTAATTACACCAATAAGAGGTCAGACGGCACGCCCGGACTTCCTTTTGTCATCCCGGTTTTTTATCAAAGCAAGATAACCGACGGCCGGGGTAACACCTATACTACTACCTATTCTTATTTGGGCGGGCTCTACGATGATGCGGAAAAAGAATTTGCCGGTTTTTCCTATTGCGGCATTACTAATAGTGAAGGTACTTATACTGAGCAGTTTTTCCGGCAGGATAAGCCTTTGCGCGGGAAGCTTTATAAAGAGATGGTGAAAAATGTATCCGGCAATCTGTATCTTAAGGCCGAAAATATCTGGAAAACCAGAGAGCTTTATCCCGGCGTAAGCCTCAGCCTTCTTGAGCAAAGAGATGTTTATACCTATGATGGCGATGAGTCGTTTAAGCAAGTGCGCACCAGCTCTGAATACGATGACTATGCCAATCCCACAAAGATAACCTATGCAGGCGATGCTTCGGTTTGGGGAGATGAGAAGACGCAGATTAGCGAATATAATTATAATGTTTTTGATTGGCTGGTTTCCTTGCCGTCTCTGAGTTATGCCTTAGACCAGAATAACAATAAGGTTTCGGAAAAAAGATTCTATTATGATGGCGCTGTTTCTTTAACTACCCCGGCCACCAGAGGCCTTTTAACTAAAGAGGAGAGCCGGCTTTATAATCCTTTAACCTTTAAAGAAGAATTCCTCGCCTCACAGTATCAATACGATACCTTCGGCAATCTGGTTAAGATTACTGATGCCTTAGGCCGCAGCGCTAGTATAAACTACGATAGTAAATTAATGCTCTACCCGGTGAAAAAAACTAATGCCTTAGGTTACGCTGCTGTTTCCACTTATGATTATGGAACGGGTAATATTTTAAGCGTAACCGAGCCTAATAATCAAACTACCAGTTATAGATATGACGTGCTTGGCCGCCTGAGCAAAGTTATTGGCCCTAATGATAATGAGAGTTCTCCGGGGATAACCTATGCTTATAACCTTAGTTCTCGTCCCACCAGCGTGGTTACCTCCAAAAGGATAGTGCCTTTACAGGGCAGTCTATATACTGCCTATTCTTTTTATGACGGCTTAGGCAGGCTTATCCAGGCCAAGGCCCCGGCAGAAAGTGGAACGCAGGTGGTTTCAGATGTAGTCAAGTTTGATTCTCAAGGCCGGATAAAAGAAAAGTATCTGCCTTATTTTGTTTCCTCATCCAGTAGTTACTCTGTACCTAACTATTCACAGCCTAAGACAACTTTTGCCTATGATTGTTTGGGCCGTATAATCCAAACTACTAATCCTGATGGCACTTATAATTCCATCACCTACTCTGATGGGATGACTACTTCTGTGGATGAAAATTCACATTACCAGAACTCCTACCTTGATGCCTATGGAAGAGTGATAAAAGTAGAGGAATATAATAGTGCCCAGATTTATACTACTACCTATGAATACGATGCCTGGGGTAATCTTGTAAAAGTTATCGACGACCAAAATAACATCATCCAAATGTGGTATGACTCCCTGGGTAGAAAAATCAAAATGAATGACCCGGACATGGGAGTATGGGCTTATGAGTATGATAAAGTAGGGAGCCTGGTTAAACAAACTGATGCCAAAGGAAAAGCCATTGAATTTACCTATGATGCATTAAACCGGATAACGGCCAAGAAATCATCCGGGATGACCCTGGCCGGTTATAGTTATGACGATACCGCAAAACAATATTGCATCGGAAGGCTTTCCAAGGTAACAGATACAAGCGGCACAACCGAGTATTTTTACGATAAAGTCGGCCGGCAGATTAAATTCATTAAAACCGTTGAAGGAAGTTCTTATAGTTTTACGTATACCTATGACGCCTTAGATAGAGTTACCTCGATGAAATATCCGGATAGTGAAATTGTCAACTATACTTACAATGCCTCAGGTGCAATTGAAACAGTAAAGGGACTGTCCCCGCAGGGGACTGTCCCTTACGTTTCAAATATTGATTATAGTTCTACTGGTCAAATTACCAAGATTGCCTATGGTAACGGCACGTTTACCAATTATACCTACAACCCCCAGAATTTAAGGCTCACCAATATCATTACCCAGTCTCCCTTCGTAAAAGTCCAGGATTTAAGTTACCAGTTTGATAAAGTAGGTAACATTGCCAATATTTTGGATCGGGTAAATACTGCCAGCCAGGATTTTCTCTATGACGACTTAGACCGGCTCACTCAGGCCAGGGGTAGATATGGCGTCGCTGCTTATGATTATAATTCCATTGGCAATATGCTTTATAAAGAAGGGGTAAGTTTTACTTATGGCCAAGCAGGCAAAAAACCCCATGCGCTTACCTCGTCTGCCGATGGTTCTACTTTTACTTATGATAATAACGGAAATCTATTAGAAGAAAGCACGCCTTCACGCGGCCGGGTAAAATATTACTATGATGTGCAAAATAATCTGGTCAGGGTGGAGCCGCAAAGGCCGGAATTTAGTTTCTCGGTCAACCTGAAACCCGGATGGAATTTTATTTCTTTGCCGGTTGTGCCGCGGGATTCAAATATATTACAGGTATTAAAGGGCTTAAGGTTTGGCTTGGATTATGACCAGGTGGCGCGTTTTAATCCGGCCAGCAAAACCTGGGAGATGTTTACCAACCAGCCTGAATTTGACCAGTTTTACAATATTGAATATGGCAAGGGTTATCAGATTTATATCACTAATCCCAGCGGTGTAATTTTGACGGTGAGCGGGTATCGTTCCACCGGTGAAACGGCTTTTCCGGTTTCTGTGGGTTGGAATCTGATCGGATTTCCTTATTGGTTAGCCGCGTCGCCGGTTGAGACTGCTCTGCGGCCAATAAGTTTAGGCGTAGATTATGACACGGTTGAGCGTTATAACAGCGCCTCTAGAAGTATAGAAAAATATACGGCCACACAAAAGCAATTCACGCAATTTAAACAAGGAGAGGCCTATTATCTGAAAGCCTTAAAGAATACTGTCTATAAGGTTGCGGCGCAAGATACCAGCGTAAAACAACCCGTAGAATTAAATGAGTTTGTTTATGATAGCTCGGGTAATCGGGTGAAGAAGATTACTTCTCAAGGCGCTACTATCTATATCGGCGAACTTTTTGAGAAGCTTCCTGACGGCTCAACCCGCAAGCACATCTTTGCCGGCGGACAACGGATTTGCACGAAGGGACTGTCCCCAACGGGGACTGTCCCTGAGGTGTACTATTATCACTCCGACCATCTTGGTTCATCGAATGTTATCACCGATAAAACCGGCAAACAAATTCAACTGGCTGAATATACGCCTTATGGCGAAATCGCAAAGGGACTGTCCCCGCAGGGGACTGTCCCTGATGCATCAATTACCAGCTATCTATTTACCGGAAAAGAGTTAGATTCCAGCGGGCTCTACTACTACGGCGCGAGATTCTATCATTCCCAGATTGCCCATTTTACCCAGCCTGATCCGGTAATCAGCAACCTCTATGACCCGCAGAGTTTAAATCACTATTCCTATTGCCGGAATAATCCGCTGAACCTGATTGACCCTACAGGTATGTCTTTTGGCAGCATTTGGGATCCCTGGGGTAAATCCATAACCAATAGCTGGAATAATTTAACCAGCAGTTTCTCCACCGGCATCTCCACCATCGGCAACTGGGGGAAGCAGATAGGAAGCGGGATAAGTGATAGCTGGAAGGATTTTACTCAGAGCGGATGGGGAAAAGGTATAGGAAGTGGTTTATATAATGGCGCAATCGGCTTGTCTGTTGGAATAGTAACGGCTGCTTGGATATCTACATTCCCTATTTCAACACCTATCATGGCTGGTGTAGGTTACGGTCTGGCAATAATCGGTGGCACAAGTTTAGGGCTTTCTACCGGCGCTGGTATTGCCGGTTATGATATCTTCGGCCATAAACTTACAGACTACCGTAGAGGAGAGCTTTTAGGAGGCTCTCTTTTGGGGTGGGGGATGTTGGGGTTAGGGGCGTGGGATCAGTTTAGACAAACCGGAAGTTTGTTTGGTATAAAAAATAACCTTGTTATAGGAAAATTAGATGATTTAAATATATCAGGTGCATTAAGACTAGGAGAACGCCGGATGAATTTTCCCGATCAAGGTAGCCCGAAAGCAAATTGGGAGATGAATTCTGGTCTTTTAAGAATAGAGATGCAAAAAGGTTTACCAATTAGAGATATTTCCGATCCATTAAGATACAATACAAATTGTTTTTTAGCTGCAGAAAGAAATCTTCTTAGAAATCACGGTTGGAAATTTAACCAAGAAACCAGTTATTGGAATCCACTAGATTGGTAAGTATGCATATGAGACATTCTTTCTTTGCGCAAAAAGTTTTGTCGATATTCTCATTTATGATTACAAACTACCATTTCTCTTGCATTCGTGTCCTTGACCGGAATAACGTAAGGCTAGAATCGAAAAATTCATTTATTGAAATTAGACGGTTTCCTAGTCACGACCCTTTGATTTATTTTCTTGGCGTCTCTTTTGGTTCTTTAATGACCACCGATAAAGAATTAAGATTTAATCTTTTTGATTTAATGCATCACGCCGAACCAGAACTATCTTTACAGGAAGTTGACATAAAAACTGCAAGTCGTAACTTTCCTGCAACGAGTCATGAGGAGATAGAATCATCCTTATTAAGGATAGCGGAGTTGTTTAAACTTTATACAAAATCAATCGGTGAAGAAAACTACTATCCTGTTTTTGAAGAAATGAATAAAGAGCGAGACAAAATAAAAAAATCTTATAAGAAGATATTGCTTGAAGAAATCAGTTTTAAGGCCGATCTCGCTTTCAAAAAAAGAGACTATGCTGAAGTAATCAAGCTATATAAATCAATAGAAACGGAGCTAACTCCTTCGGAGAATATGAAATTGAAATATGCCAGAAAAAAATCAGGAAAATAGAGTCTTAAATAAAAATAGGGACAGCGACCGTTTTTCCGGCCGTTCTTTAACAGTCTATCAAATATTAAAGTATTTTAGTTAGATTTCCCTTTCTTTTACGTCTATTAATAGTAAAAGGGAGGGATTTTTTATGGGCAGAATACAGAGGGTCTGCGGAGAAAAGGGGACGTCCCCTTTTCCCAGGACCGAATTCCCCGCCAAAGCAAACTTTGCCTTCAAAGCAGTAGGAGTTGCCCCGCCGTTAAGAATCTTATCTTATCGAGAGTCCAAGAGTGTTGTGTTCCGTCAAGGGTAGGTTTTAGGGTTATCGTCGGAAAAACAGGAAATTTGGAAGGTCAACTGTCAAAGTTGCGTGAATATTTTCTAAGGGCTATTTTAACAGGGGGGGAGGCTATCTTAGGCACGCTTGAGGAAGGCTTTGACTGCGTTATGGTCACCCACAAACGCAATATTAATTGCCTCGCTGGTTAACTCAAAGATAACCCTGTTTCTTATATCCAGCCTAATCTCCCAGTAGTCTTTATAGACCTTTTTAAGGCCTAGGCCCTCTGGCTTTTGGTGGGTCTTGATGAAATCTATCAGGCTATCTATAGCAGAGACAGCTTTTTCTTGAACAGGTCTGTCCAATTTCTTAAAGGAGCGGTCGTAAGATTTAAGGTAATTTATTACCACGGCTTATTATCTTTTGCGCATTAATTTGCGGGAATGCGCCTTTGCCTTTTCCAGATCGCTATAACGAGTATATTGGCCCTTTTTTAATTGTTTCCGTACCATTTTGCCAAACCTATCCCACTCGCTATCACTCATAAACGCTTCTTCTCCAGGGCGTTTTACGACCAGGTGCCTTAAAATTATTCTATCTTGTTTGAGTGCTTCAAATTCAACCAAGTCTCCAGGATGGATGTGCGCTGATTCCCTTATAGGTTCCGGTATAGTAATTGTGCCTCTTTCAGAAACAATCGCTCTATCTTTCATCATCTACCACCTTTCATATCTATCACCCAATCAATCTTTCTCTACTGTTTTTCTGCAATTCCGTATTTCCGTAAATAAGTATAACTTATATTTTAATATCTGTCAAGTAGATTTCTACATTAGTTCTGACCTTACTAGACTCCCCAAGACCGTTTCTAGATAACCCTATGCCATGTAAAAAGTTTTGTCCCCGCTAAAAAATTACTAAAAATTTAGCGTTAGATTTTCCCTCTTTCTACGTCTGTTATGTTAGAGAGTGTCAAGCTTTATTGCATAATAGACCGCCAGCTTTTAGAGCCTTTTAACTTTCTGTTATTCGTGGCAACCGAGTTTAGCTTCGGTTCACACTCTTTAATTT
>Ga0315286_10001280_pt1 | contig 22690 bp, 16 predicted proteins | sample YL17G10_0_MG_FD_205038 | JGI IMG/M metagenome (GOLD analysis project Ga0315286, IMG submission 205038) | Sediment microbial communities from Yellowstone Lake, YNP, Wyoming, USA - YL17G10_0 | ecosystem: Environmental > Aquatic > Freshwater > Lake > Sediment | place: USA: Wyoming | collected...
AGGCCGACAACGTAATTGCTTTAAGGCAAAGTCGCGTAGCGGCAGAAATTCAAAGATGCAAATCCGGCTGAAGTTCACTTCAAGCAAGGATTCAGCTTTGAATTTAATGGTGTTTGCAGAACACCGCCTTAAAGCAAATATACCGTGTAAATCTGTGCCTGCCCTGTGAGATGCCGCTTCGGCTATCTCACCGGGGTTAATCAGTGTCTAAAAAAAATTCTCTGTGTCCTCTGTGAGCGGCGCCTGCCCCGTGGGATGCCGTTGCTATCCCATCGGGGTGGCTTAAAATATACTTTTTATATCCTCTGTGGCTGCATCGCAAAATCCGCGCAAGTTTTAATTTCTGGCGTTAAGAATGAATCATAAAAATCAGCGAAATCTGTGATAAAAACCTGAAATTTAATGCAAAAAAATCAAAAGCTGTGGAAAATATTCAAAAATAATCAAAAATTTTAAAAAATCCTATAACTCCTTCTCCTTCAAAGCTTTATAGCATATTTTTCACCCCTTCCCAATTCACTCAAAATTCATATAACATCTTTAATTAAAAAGACTTATAACAATATACGCTTAATACTCTCTTTTTTCGCCAAAATTACCCAAAAAACGCGAGTAAGTCTTTATTTTTTCATTTTGTAAACCCCCTATTCTTGCTTTCGCAGAAAGCATAGGGGGTGCTTTTTTCGCCATAACTCTTTATTTTTCGTTGTCTGATTTTTTGAATATTTTGAATTTTGGTAATTCGGATTTGCCTGCCCTGTGAGATGTCCCTTGGACTATCTCTCTGGGGTTTCGGATTTCGATATTCGGATTTCGGATTTTTTGTCTTTACCCTTCTCTGCTACCCCCTCGCTTGAGATCGTTCGTGTTTGGCCCCAAAAAGTACCCATTTTTGGGGGGGGTTGGGAGATTTTAAACAGAGTCTGGCTCTAATGATGCCGTAATGGCGTCTTCATTTATTTTGCACTTTACAATTTCGCCTTTCGGTATTGGCTTTTCGCTTTTAATTGTAATTTCGTAATATCGCTCGCATTTGCCCCGTCCTGAGTTTATCGAAGGGCCGCTCTTTTTAACATCATTTTCTATAAGGACTTGCGCCGTTTCGCCGACGAATTGTTTCCTGAAATTTTCGGCCAATTGTTTTTCAAGTTCGCGCAGCATCTGGATTCTTTGGGTTATAACTTTTTTATCTATATGGTCTTGCAGTTTTGCCGCGGTTGTGCCGCTTCTTTTGCTGTATGGGAAGATATGTATTTTTGAAAACCCTGCAAGTTTGGCAATTGCAAGGCTTTGCGCAAAGTCTTGTATGGTTTCGCCGGGAAACCCCACGATGATATCTGTGGTTATAGCGGGTCTGTCTAATTGTAAGTTTATATTTTCAATTGACTTAAGGAATTCTTTTACGGTGTATTGTCTGTTCATTTTTTTAAGTATTTTTTCCGAGCCTGACTGCAGTGATAAATGCAGGTGTGGCATAATGTTAGGATAATTTTTCATTACATCGAGCAGTTTTTCTGTAACGTCAGCAGGTTCTAATGAGCTTAATCTAATTCTTTTCATACCCGGCACTTGTGCCGTTTTTTCGAGCAGGACTGCGAGGTTTTCATTGGTTTCATTTGGCCAATTTTTTCTTCGAACGCTTTCTTGTCCGTAAGCTCCCAGGAAAATTCCTGTCAGGACGATTTCCTTATGACCTGCATTTACAAGGGCTTGCGCTTCATTTATGACTTTATCGATTGGTTTGAAAGTGATATTTGGCCTGGTTTTTGGGATTATGCAGTATGAGCAGTATCCATCGCATCCGTCCTGGATTTTCAGGAACGCTCGTGTTTGTCCGCAGAATTTTTCTATTGTGCCTGATTTTGATAACATGTTGTCGTCAATGGACTTGCAATCTATGCCGTATGCGGTTAATTCCTGTTTTAGAAGTTCGAATAATCCTTTAAGGTCCGCGGCGAAGAGCAGTTTTGCACTGAGGTTTTTAAGTTCTGCCGGGTCTGAACTTACGAGGCAGCCGGACACTATTATTTTCGCTTTTGGATTTTGTTTTTGTGCTTTTCGTATGAGTTGTCTGCTTTTTGCCGATGCTATATGAGTAACGCAGCAGGTATGGATGACAATAATTTCAGCCTGGCCGAAGTTTTGAACGTATAATAAGTTACAATCGGTCAGAAATCTGATTATCTGTTGAGCTTCGTATTGATTTACCTTACAGCCGAGAGTATCTATGGCAAATGTCTTCATAATATGTTATAATTTAAAACCTTTATTTTTTGACTTAGTTTGAAGTTTAAGCAATTTTTTGTAATTTTGCAAAGGCGGAGTAGCTGAAAAATGGCGGCAGGAAAGTCAGTATGGGCTATTGACATTGGAAATAACTCATTAAAAGCCCTGCGCCTCCGGCAAAGCGGCGAAAATATCGAGGTAATCGGACTTGATTACATCGAACATCCGAGAATTTTATCCGCTGAAAATATCACAGAAGATGACAAAAACCAGATTATACGCGCTACACTCAGCACCTTCGCCGGCAAAAACGACTTATCAAAAGACCCAATCGCTATTTCCGTTCCCGGCCAAACAAGTTTCGCAAGATTCATAAAACTGCCGCCCGTTGACCCAAAACGCGTACCGGAAATCGTAAAATTCGAGGCTGTTCAGCAGATACCCTTCGATATCAACGAAGTCGAATGGGACTGGCAGCTCATGCCGAAAAAAGACAGCCCCGATACCGAAGTCGGAATTTTTGCCATAAAAAACGAACTTATCAGTAAATACCTCGAAAACTTCTCTGCTGAAAACATCAGAATCTCCGTCGTCCAAATGGCTCCTATTGCCCTGTATAACTACGCATGGTTCGACAGAAAAGACCTTGACGACGCTGATAAAAACGCCGTCGTACTGCTCGATATGGGAGCAGACAACACAAACCTCGTCATCTGCACAAAAACAAGCGTCTGGCAAAGATGCATCCCACTTGGCGGAAATAACTTCACAAAAACCATTGCAGATGCCTTTAAACTAAACTTCGAAAAGGCTGAAAAACTAAAACGAGGCGCTCCTGTAAGCAAATACGCCAGACAAATCTTCCACGCTATGAAACCAGTCTTCACAGATTTTGGAACCGAAGTGCAACGTTCTCTCGGATACTACAGCAGCAGCCATAAAAACACAGCCTTCACAAAAATTATTCTTCTCGGCGGCGGATCGAGACTGCAAGGCCTGAATAAATACCTCCAGCAAACTACACAAATCCCGGCTATAAGACCCGATGCTTTCGAGAAACTTGTGCCTGCCCAAAATGTTTCCAGTGCCAAACTGCACGAAAATATCTGCGATTTCTCTATTACATACGGCCTCGGCCTGCAGGCATTAAATATCGCAAAAATACAAAGCAATCTCCTTCCGGCAAAAATCGCAAGAAGCATGATGTGGGCACAAAAAAGCAAATACTTCCTCGCCGCCGCAGTTATAATACTGGTCGCTTCAATTCTGGCTTTATTCAGAACGAGTATAGACCTTAAAGCCTGCACAAGCAATGATGCTGAAAATAAAATAAAAGACACAGAAAGCATACTCCAATCGGCAAAAAGTGCCGTAACCAACCTCAATAAAGAACAGGCAAGAGATGCTGAATACCAAAAAATAATAGAAAAATATCTCGACATCTTCAAATATCGAGATGTCATCCCGATGCTTCATGAAGTGATTTTTAAGACACTGCCAAATCAGGAAAATAATCCGGCTCAGGCAGAACTCTATGAAGCTTATATCAAAGGAGACATCGAAAAAATCAAGAAAATATCAAGAAGCCAGAGAAAACAGGTTTTTATCACAAGTATCGCTATTAATTACGCGGATAACCTTGCTGCTGCACCACTCGAAGCTGCAAAATCTGAACGTACCTTCCGAAGCACAACCTATTCTTCAGAATATGGAGAGGCCAGCTACGCGTCGGAATCTCAGCCTCCTCGCGGGCCAGGCGAAGGACCCGGCTCACAAGAGGTCATACAAAAGAGCATACAAAAGGGTACGAAAGGTTTCGTCGTCATCATTGAAGGATTCACCCCTTATGAAAAAATCGGAGAACTTATGGACCCTGTAGGAGTAGGAGACGACCCGAATAAATGGGGCATTATTACACGTATGCTTAACCTGAACCAACTTTTCGACGGGAACAGCCCATTTGAACTATTCCAGAAGGACAAAATCGAACACTTCAAACTCGAAACAGGACTCGTCAGCTCACAGGACCAGCAAATGCCGGTGGGTATCGGTATCCAACAAACGGTAACAAGAGTTACTGCAGAAGAAACTGCCGCTTCCGAGAGCAGAAGAACCACAAGAACACGGCCAACAGCAGGTTCGGAGACCGACTTTGTTGCAAACGAAACGGTACTCGTAGACCCGCTGACAAAAGAAGAAATAAGCAAGACTTTCAACCTCGACGATAAAGGAATAAAAAAATACGACGCTTTCGGACAACCTACCTACATCGAAAGAGACCGATGGTTCAGAATTAGAGCCAAATTCCTCTGTAAAGACGCCCCCAGCCAACAGGGGACACCACCAACAGGAAATATCCCCGATAGAAGGACAGAAGGCATAAAATAAAAGAAGAATAGAATATGGATATCGTAAAAATACTAAAAAAGAACATTGCAATAATTATACCGGCAGCTATAGCCGTACTGGCCGTACTACTGTTTATACCAACCGTCATAATACATGGTAAAATCAGCACAAAACTCGAACAAAGCCAAAGGCTCGGAAAGGAAGTTACATCTGCAAGTCGTTCCGCCGTTCCGGCGGAACAATTTAAAAAAGTAAAGGAATACGAGGACGAACATCAGCAGGACGCAACCAAGATACAGAAACTGGCTGTAGAAACCACGCAACGACCGCTTTTGAGCTACAAAATCTTCCCCGAACCAAACGAAACCTCCGCACAAATCTTCAATGAGTTCAAAAAAGCATACAGCTCTGCATTTGAGCAGATGATAAAAGACATGAACGCACTTGATGCGCCTACAGACATCGAAATCAGACAGGAAACCGGTTCGATTCGAAGCGAAACGTCAACCGGCGGTTCAGACAGATCTGCCTCAGACAGAAACGAAAAAATCATCGACCTTATCTGCGAAAAAAGAAGCAAACAAATACTATGTTACGCAAAACCGCAGGTTTTCAGCGGCTACGCCTTCTGGAACAACTGGGAATATCGCGGTACTGAACCGGCCGTAAGGGACTGCTGGTACAGCCAGCTCGCTTACTGGATACACCAAGACATCGTTGATACAATAAATAAAATCAATGCCGGCTCAAAGATGGTCGCAAGTTCTTCTGTAAAAAGACTGCTCGGTATACGTTTTGTAAACCAAGACGCTGCAAATATCGAAGCAGGCAGCGGCACTGAACTGCCGATTTATGTAACAGATAAAAGCGGAGGGCTCTGCCAGCCGTGGACCGGCAGAAAGTCAAACGACCAAATCGACGTCGTACACTTCAGTCTCGCTGTTATTATCAGAGCAAACGATATTCTGAGGTTCATGGACAAACTCTGCAGCGAAAAAACGCACTACTTCTCAGGATACAAAGGCGACCAAGAACCCAATGAATTCAAACACAATCAGATTACGATTCTGCAAAGCCATATCGAGCCGGTCGACAGAAACAACCAAAATCACAAAAAATACTCTTACGGACAGGATGCTATTGTGCATCTTAACCTGATCTGTGAATACATTTTCAATAAAGAAGGATATGATGCGATAGAACCAAATTCAATAAAACTACTTAAACCTGATACTATGCAATAATAGTATTACGAATCAAAATATGGGAAGAACAAAAAGCAATTTAATTGAACTTTTTATCGACAAGGCTGTACTGGCAGTGGCCGCCATAATAGCTCTATTCATACTGCTGGTCTTCGTCATTGGAAGTCCCAATGCTGTCGAGTATGCCGGCAAAAAAGTTTCGCCGGGAAAAATCAACGAGTCCATCTACAACGAAGCTTCGAAACTTCAGGAAAAACTGAAACAAGGGCCGCAGGATACCAACTCCTACCGGCCCAAAACGTCTCTTTATCTGAGCATGATTGAAAACAGCATCAAAGATGTAAATACAAACATTAATTTCCCACTGCCGGGCTACTCAGCAGGTCCGGCCGGTGCTTCAGACCGAAAATACCAACTGCCAATAATCGAACAGATTGGAAAACCATCTGCTGCTGTTGTTACAATGGCAGCTTTTGTTCCCACTGAAGAGCTTTCTGATACCCTCACATACGAGAATGCTGAAACAAAACTTGCCGACATAGACTTCGTTACCGTCGAGTCCGGCATCAATGCAAAACAACTTTATGAAAGTTTCAAGACCGCTTTTGCAGGAAGAAATGTACGGAGCGATTGGAGAGAAGAACAATATGCAAAAGTGGTCTTCGCAAAAGTGGACCTGCAACGGAGAACCCCGCAGGAAGACGGTTCCTGGAGCCAGTGGGAAGGAGTGCCAAGAACAAAAATATGTCCTTTTAAGAAAACCCTCCAGCTACCGGCGCAAACCAATGATAATGATTATGTTCAGATAGCTATGGAGCAGTTCGCCAAACCGGAAATCAGGAAAGAGATTTTGCAGCCGCCGGTTTATGACAACGCTATCCCTGCCCAAAAATGGCTTTGCCCATCATTATATAATGAGAGACAAAAAAGACTTGATAAAGAACAGGCTGAACTAAAAAAACAACAACTCGAAGCAGAAAAAGCAAAAAAACTACAGGAAAAAGCCGCTCCTAAACGCACGCCGGCCGGACGACAGACTCCTACACCCACACCCCCCGGCGGAGGTCCAACGCCAGGTGTAGAAGTCGGTGAAGGAAAAGGAACACCACCGACCGACACAACTCCGCGGCCACAGACGAGACAATCGACAAGACCAACGCCCGTACAACCACGGCAGCTGCCGCCAAGAACAAAACCAACTACTACTACACCAGCCGGCCCTGAAAAACCGCAGGCTCTGACAGAAGAACAACAATTCAATGAGATATTTTTTTCCGATAAGACAAAACTTGGCGACCTCGAAAAACTCGTTTTCTGGGCTAACGACGACACTGCAAAACCCGGCGAAAAATATCAATATCGCATCAGAATAGGAGTTTTCAATCCTATAGCAGGAAAACCCTGGTTCAGCGAAGAACAAAAAGACCTCCAGGACCAAACGGTACTGTTCAGCAACTTCAGCGAGCCTACAGAACCCATTGGAATACCAAATAAACTTCATTTCTTTGCAACCGATATCAAGGAAACCGACAAAACCGTCGAGGTAGAAGTCGCCCGTTACACTCTCGGAAACTGGGTGTCAAAAAAATTCAGCATAAAAGCCGGCGAAGAAATCGGTACTGTTATTGACGCGGCAGGGACCAGACTTGAAAAAGCCGGCATCAATATAGACTCGATAGACATGGCAACAGGCTATGTAATGGTTGACGCCAGACGAGCCGCGAGTCTGACTGCTACAGGCAAAGTAGGAGAATTTTATGAGCTCCTCTACTGCAAACCAGGCCAGGCTATTATGACCATGCCTATCAAAGAAAGATTCTGGTCTGACGAAATTACAAAAGTCTATAAAGAAATCCAAGCAGCACAAGCCGCAGAACCCGTCGTCCTTTTGCCAAGAAATCAAACTATGGGCGGCACACGCGGCCCTGAAACAAGGCCAAGGCCTGCGACTCCGACCCCCGAGTCGGGGACGCCAGGTGAATTCAGAGGCCAGCCTTATTAAACATACGCCGGCATTCCCGGAGCACGAAAAGTCCGGTGCGGTACTACCTGTCCACTCTTGCGGTGCCGCCGGCCATTGCCTTTTCCACGTCAGAGAGGCTGACTGTTGTCGTATCGCCGGGCGTAGTCATCGCCAGCGCGCCATGCGCTGCGCCATACTCAACCGCCTGCTGAGGCGATTTGCCTTCCATCAGACCGTAAATCAGGCCCGAAGCAAAACTGTCGCCGCCGCCCACGCGGTCATAAATCTCAAGATTTTGGCGCAGTGTCGCTTCGTAAAAACCGCCGTCCATGTAAAGTATCGCACCCCAGTCGTTAATGGTCGCTGTCTTTGCATTCCGTAAAGTCGTCGCCACCGCTTTGAAGTTCGGAAATTGTTTTACCGCCTCAAGAATCATCTTCTTGAAATTCGACGGGTCAAGATTGGAAAGGTGTTCATCAATGCCGGATACCTGAAGACCCAAACATGCGGTAAAATCCTCCTCATTGCCCATCATCACGTCAACGTATGGAGCAAGTCTGCGATTGACCTCCTGGGCCTTTTGCTGACCGCCGCTCGATTTCCACAAACTCGCCCGGTAGTTAAGGTCATAAGAAACTATTGTGCCGTATTTTTTTGCTGTTTGGACGGCTTCAATAATCACGTCCGCAGTCGTCTCTGACAGCGCCGCAAATATTCCGCCGGTATGAAACCACTGAACGCCTGCCTTGCCGAAAATTTGTTCCCAGTCTATATCACCCTTCTTTAACTGTGATGCTGCCGAATAACCTCTATCTGAACAGCCTCTGGCCGCACGAATGCCGAAACCCCTTTCCGTAAAATTCAAACCTACGCGAACCTGCCTGCCTATGCCGTCAAACGGGACCCACCTGACATATTCGAGATTTACACCGCCCTGAAGCATCAAATCTTCGAGAAGCCTGCCGACGGGATTGTCCGGTATCGCAGTTACAACCGCTGCACGTTTGTTAAAGCACCGCCTCAAGCCTCTTGCGACATTATATTCACCGCCGCCTTCCCAGACACGAAATGTTCGCGTTGTATGGATTCTGTCATCGCCCGGGTCAAGGCGAATCATCACCTCGCCAAGCGAAAGAATATCATATCTGCAATCCGATGCAGGTTTGACTTTAAGTGCCGTCATTTTATCTCCCCTCCCCGGATTTGTTTTATCAATTCGATTGTCTGGCTGACTTTTCTTGTTATGCCGGCCCAGTCTTTTGCGGCGACAAGCTCTTTGGTTATCAGCTTTGAGCCCATACCGGCACAGACAATTCCCGCATCAAACCACTCTTTAAGATTTTCTTTTGTGGGAGAAACACCGCCGGTAGGCATAATCTCAGTCCACGGACAAGGCGCTCTTACTGCTTTGACAAATTCGGGCCCGCCGACAGTATCGGCAGGGAAAATTTTTACAATCTCAACGCCGAAAGTGTGGGCCTTTTGAATCTCGGTAACCGTGCCGCAGCCGGGCGAATACGGAATTTTCCTGCCATTGCAAAGTTTTGCAGTTTCTTCATCCAGCATCGGACCAACAATAAAATCCGTTCCTGCAGAAATATACATCGCCGCCGTAGGAGCATCACAAACTGAACCGATGCCTAAAATAATATCGGGTCTCTCGGCATCCCTGTATTCGGCAAGTTTAGTAAATATATTGACCGCCCGTTCGCCGCGATTGGTAAACTCGACACATTCAGCCCCGCCGTCGCCGCAGGCCGCCACAATATTTTTAGCCGTTTCAAAATCAGAATTGTAAAAAACCGGAACAAGACCCGTCCGCTTCATCGCGGTTAATACTTCAAGTCTCGAATGTCTGGCCATCGCATCGCCCTTTCAATTATAAATTTTACCTTCTCTGTAATCCGTCCACGCCGGCTCAAATGCCTTCCTGTCTTTAGGAGCCGCTCTTACAGGAACATTCTTACAATCAAACTCGCCGGCCTTTTCGTTAAATTGTATTCTTATTATTGTATTTCTCAAGTCCTTGTTTTCAGGCTTAAATTTCAACGGTTTGCCTGTGTCAGGGTCTTTGATATCAGGATGAATCTGGCTGCCATCTTCACTCAAAACCAGATGCGAACCGCGCGAGCCGCTGCCGGCATTCAAAAGCTCCAAAATCGCCTTCAAATAAGCAATACTCGAAAGGGCAAGATGTTCGGTCTGTACCGCAGCTATAAGTTCTTTAGGTTCTTTTACCTTTAGACCATCCTTATTTATCTGCTTATAAAGTGCAATTGCATCTGCGAGTGCCTTTTCGGCATTTTCCTTTTTTCTTATATGGCCGCCGTATGTTGTCATTCGGTGCTGTATTTGAGAAATTATTTCATCCGGAACCAAACTGCTTTTCGACTTATTCAAGCCTGCAATTTTTTCGACAACCTGCTTAATCTGCGATTCACCCGCGATTGCGTTTGAAATTTCACTGCCGTAAACATTGGCGATATATTCTGCCGCCCTGCCGGCGCCGACCTGGCCGGCATTGAGCGCTGAGCCGCCGGGACGCTTTACTCCGTGGGAGCCTGCCATTTCGCCGATTACAAAAGTGCGCTTTACGCTTGATTCCCACCAGCGATTTATCGCAAAACCACCGTTGTTATGCTGGGCACAAACAGATATTTCCAGCGGCTCAGAATATAAATCTATATCGTGCTCCCTGTAAATATCTATCGCAGGCCGATTCATATGCTCAAGCCGCTCTATCGGCAGCTTCTGCATCGCACCGGCGGCCTTTAAATAATTCAGCGCCTCCGGTTCAAGGTCTTCAATCCGAAATTCGGACATACTTTTGCCGCCAATCGGATTGTGCAGAAAATCCATAAAGACCCGTCTGCCTTTTTGGTTCTCATTAAAGACAAGAATGTCTACCAGCGAAGAGCCAAGATTTTCAATCCTCTGCGGGTCGAAAGGCCACTGGTAACCCTTGAGGAAAATGTCGGCGGCCATTTTGCTCATTGTCGGGAAAAACGGTGTCAAAAATTCCTGTTCATCGCCGCCGTTTGCATCCGTGCTGAATATCCTCGGTATCACCTGCATATATGTGCCGGAGACATTCCAGCGGAACTTCGTACTGGCAAGACCAAACTGCGATTCCGTCAAATTCTCAGCCGCCAGTCCCGCCCTGAAAGCCAGACCGTGAATACCGACCTGACCGCGAGGATACACGCTCGTCTGGTATAATTCACCGGGCCCGCCGGCGGCCAGAACAAGATTTTCACAATAAAATACATTAATGCCGTAATCATCATTAGACAAAGCTTTACCGTCTATTGTAACTATGCCGATAATTCTGTCCCCTGATTTGAGAAATTCGACCATTTCCTTATTGTCAAAAATCTCAACGCCGTATCTGCGGACAATTCTTTCGAGACATTCGCTCATAAATTTGCTGGTTTTGGGACCTGCTGAAGTCGCTCTTTCATACGGGTCGTGGTCGGTTTTATAACCTATATATGTGCCCATCGGGTCGTGCGGAAACGGAACGCCGGCCTCGACAAGATTATAAAAGCCGCGAAGCGAACCAATCGCCTCGGCCAAGGCCAAATCGTGATGGCAGCAGCCGGCAGCGGTCAAAGACGCTGCGAAACTTTCGGCACTATCCGCTACATCGGGACTTGTGCCCATCTTGTAATATGTCTGCTTGTCAGAACCGCTCATCCGGGATGCTCCCAGTGGCAGCCCGCGAGTAACAACAGCAATCCGGCTCGCTGCATCCTTAACGCCTTTGTTATCAAAATATTCATATAATTTTTTGGCGCAATTCATACCGGCAGCACCGGCCCCGACTATCACGGTGTTATATCTGTGTATCTTTATCTTCTGATTCGCAACTTTTACCTGTTCCATTTCATAATCTCCTCAAGTGAAAACCGCCGTCCACATTTATTACCTGTCCCGTTGAAAAGTCCAATCGCCCTTCCGCGATAGCGCCGACCGCCTTTGCGACATCCTCAGGATAGCCCCAGCGCTTTATCGGCGTAAGACCTTCGGCAATCAATTTGTCATACTTCTCTTTAACGACGCTGGTCATATCCGTCATTATTATGCCGGGACGAATTTCAAAAACGCCGATGCCGAACTCAGCCAATCTGTCCGCATAAAGTTTTGTCATCATACTGATGCCCGCTTTGCTGAGACAATATTCTCCGCGGGCAGGGCTGCTGGTATAGGCTGACATCGAACTCGTGTTGACAATCCGAAAAGTCCTGTCGGGAAATTTTTTCTTCTGCTCTATCATCCAGTTGGCAACAAGCTGGGTAAGAAAATACGGCCCCTTGAGATTGATAGTCATAACACGGTCATAACTTTGCTCGGTCGCTTCGAGAATATCAATCCTCTTTAACGGTGCGACACCCGCGTTATTGCAGAGCATATCACATCTGCCGAATTTTGCTTTTGCCAAATCCATCAGCTTTTTCCTGTCGTCAGCATTTGAAACATCGCCGCGCAAAACTTCACATTCTACGCCTAAAGCCTTTATCTCTTTTTGAGTTTTCTGACCCGTCGCCTCATCAGGCCTACCTTGCGGGTCAAAATCAAAATGACTTATCACAAGATTAAACCCCAGTTTCCCCAGTTCGGCGGCAATGCCTTTGCCTATGCCCCGGCTTGCACCGGTAACTATCGCTAAAGATTTATCTGCCATAATTTCATCCTTTAAGAAACTGATTTATCTGCTCTGCAGCTTTTGTCCCGTCGCTTACTGCAGTTACAACCATTTTTCCGCCGTTGATTATATCGCCGCCGGCAAAAACGCCTTTTCGACTGGTCGCAAGGCTGCCGTTTTTGACCGCGATAAGATTATTGGCGGTAAGTTCAATGCCCGGCAATAAAACTTTTAAATTATTTGGAGCTTTTTGCCCCAGTGCCTCGATTATCACATCCACATCAATAGTAAATTCAGCGCCGGCAATTTCAATCGGTGCACGAAAACCTTTTTCGTCCGGCTCGGAAAGATTAACGTGATTGATTCTAACAGCTCTAACCCTTCTGTTGCCGTTGAGATATTCTTTAGGCATAAACTGGTTCATAAACGAAATATCTTCCGTCAGAATATGCTGCCGTTCGCTAAGCCATGCAGGCATAGTCATAAAAGATTCAAAGCAAATCATATAGACGCTGTCGGCACCGGCTTGTTTTGCCGCGACGCAAACATCCATTCCCGTATTTCCGCCGCCGATTACAGCAACCCGTTTGTCCGTAAAATCAATCTTCCCGCCTGTTTTCATCTCGCCCAAAAATTCCAGAGCCCCCCACAGGCCTTTTAGTTTGCCGCCCTTGTGCAGCGTTTTTGATTCCCACAAACCCATCCCGATAAAAGCCGCATCAAAACCTTCAGCCATTATATTATCGAGATTGCAATTAGCGGTAAGGGCTTTTCCAAAACGAAATTCGATGGCTTTCGCAGGAGCTGATTCAAACACAGCTTTAAGCTCATTTTCAAGGCTCATACCCTGTTTTTCGCGGGCTATAACACCCTTTACCATACCGCCTGATTCATTTCTCGCTTCAAAGACTGTTACTTTATGGCCGGATTCCACAAGTCTTGCCGCACAGGCAAGACCGGCCGGGCCAGCACCGATAACAGCAACTCTTTTGCCGCTCGATTTGGCCGGCATCCGCAGCTTCGACCAGCCATTCCTGTTGGCCTGAACTGCTAAATATCGTTGAATATCTGATATGGACATCGCCATATCGCCAAGGAAGTTCTGCATACAACTGCCCTCGCAGAGCTCTTCTGTCGGACACAGCCACGCACAAACTTCGGGCAATATATTCGCCTGCCTTATGACCTCGTAAGCGCCCCTGTCATCGCCGTCAAAGAACAGTTTAATGAATTTCGGAATATCGATTCCTGCCGGGCAGGCTCTTTTGCATGTGGCATCGCCGCATTCGCGGCAGGCGTCAGCCAAACGAACAAGGTTGGTCCTGTCGCCCATTCTGCCCTGCTCATATATCAGGCCGTAAACCTTATTGTCGCGAACTACGCAGCCCGCCATTCCGCCGTCACGCATAATCTGTGTGCAGCCGCTGCAGCCGATACAGCATTTGTCGGGGTCCATCCGGCCTTTTTTAATAATGTCATACGGAAAATCCGGATAGGCGAAACTCATTCTGCCGGCGCCGACTACTGTAACTCTGCCGTTCTTTTTGCTCGCTGCACCGACGTAAGGCAAAAGCGACCTGAGCCAGCTATAGCCCGTGCCGACAACTACCAGATTCGGTGAAGTCTTTTGAATTTCGGCGGTAATATCGAGAATTCTTGCCAGACCTTTGAGCGGATGTTCGGGTATCTCATAAGAACCGAGAATCGGCTCGTTGAAAGGTCTGCCCGTATGCGGACTATAATATGGATTGCCGACCGTTGTGTTGATGAACTTTACGCCTTTGTCTTCCAGAAGTTTGAGCAGCTTTCTGGGCTCTGTAAAATCAGGTTTGGTATAATCATTCTTGTCAACCGCCCAGCCGTACGGATACGGTATCGCATCATACATTGGAAAACGTGTTGTAACCAATTTATCTTTGCCAAGTTTTGCGTAAATCTTGTCAATTGTTTCGAGCAAAATTCTCGTACGATTTTCAAAACTGCCGCCATATTTGCCGGGGCGGTTAAAACAGGCAAAGATTTCATTAATCAAATAGCCGTGACAGGCCTTTATATCAACAGCGTCAAAACCTGCTTCAAACGCTATTTCAGCAGCCTCAACAAAACGTTCTTGAAGCTGGTCAAGATACTCATCTGTTACAACCGGCCAATCAGGAGACAGATTCTTTTTGGCATCGGCATTCGGCGGATACTGCGGCACCATCACATCTCTGTATGGGTCATGCTGCGGTATTATTGGCTCAGATATCCCTTTCGGTTTTGAATATCTTCCGCTGTGCGTAAGCTGAGCGACAATAATCGGATTATGCTTTTTACCCCATCGCTGATGCGCAGCCTCACGTGCCTGCTTTACCATATCTTTAAATGTTTCTTTGCTGTTTTCATTGAGCCAGAGCTGCCGGGGGTTTGCTCTTCCTTCAGGAACTACTGCTATTGCCTCGGACCAGATGATACCTGCGCCGCCGGCGGCAAAACGTTTATAGCGGCGAAAAGTCAAAGGGCCGGGCTGGCCTTCGCTGTCGCCGTCGCAGCCCTCCATCGCCTGTGTCGCAAGTGAATTTGGTGCGGTAAGTTCACCAATCCTGACAGGCTGGGCCAGAACCGAAACATCTTTACTTGTCTCAATCCTGACTGAAAGCGCATTGGCAAGATTATGTAACTGCTCAATACTGCTTAAGTCGAAATCCCATATATTCTGTTTCTTTGGCCTGATTCTTAATGATGTTTCCATATTCCTGCTTTTCAAATAAGAAAAACTAAAAAAATTTTAACATAAATGCGATATTTTGTCCTCGTAAAAGCGGAAATTATTTATTGGCGTTTTCGGCAATTTATCTTGATATTTCTCAAAACTATAGCTATAATAAAAGGTTATGGAAAGTGAAAACATTATAAATGTACCGGATTATGGTGTGTTAGTCGAAAGTCACATAAAAAGGCCGCCGTCAGCCGATGTTCGGCACAGACACAACTATCCGAGTATTCTTTACGTGGTCAACGGCCAGGGACTTGTCGAATTTGACAACAGGAAATTGCCGGTCAATGCTGATTCGGTCATTATGCTCGAAAAAGAAAAGTTTCACAAACTCTCCGACAGGCCCCGAAAATCTATGACCGTATTTTCGCTTTATTTCGATACTCAAACCGCGGGCCTGAATAAATATATAGTAGATTATCTGTTCGCTCTGAAAGCCCCTTTTGAGCTGCCGCTGTACTACTCTGAAAATATCAAAAGGCATTTACGGCAAATGCTTTTTGAACAAAACACAAAACCGCCGGGATACAAACTATCTATAAAACAAAATCTGAGCCTGGCTATATTACAAATCTACAGGGCCGGATTAGAGCAGGCTAAACAAAAAACTTCTCAAAATCCGCCGTCCAGCCGCGAAAGGGTCAGTGCCGTAATTGATTTTATTTCTCAAAACTGTCACGAGCAATACGGCCTTGCGGACGCGGCAAGATTAGGCAATGTGTCCCAGAGGCAATTTACAAATCTGTGCAGAAATCTTACGGACAGGAGTTTTATAAAATTCCTCAACGCCACAAGATGCAAAAAAGCAGCCGAATTGCTTAAACAGTCCGACAAATCAGTGGCCGCTATTGCTTTTGAGGTAGGATACGAGGAACTGTCGACCTTCTACAGGGCATTCAAAAAAATTTATAAATCCTCGCCGATGCTATTTAAAACAGGCTCTTAAAAATAAACCGAACTACTCGAATCGGGCGACGCTCGGAAATTTTTTATAACCCTTCAAATTAAATTTCTTCGCTTCTTTAGCCCATTCCGCGCCAACCTCAGAAAACAGTTTGCCTTGATTCTGGGCATCTTTCAAAATACGGTCAATGTCCTTGATTACCGTTTTAACTGTATCGCCGGTCGGTTCGCTCTGCTTGGAATAGGTCAGGTATTTCTTGTCAATCGAATGAGGATACCCGCCGCAGGATTCAAATGCCCCGTTTACGGCCAGCATAAACGGCCTGCAGGTCTCAAGACTCACGATATAAGGCTTTCCGTTTTCATAGCACTCGGCCAGGTTTTTAAGCATATTAATCCGCTTCTCAGCGGCATCATCTATTTTGTCGACTTCGCCGTTTTCCAAAGTTATTGTCGCTTTGCAGAATGCGCTATACTCAATCTTCGCTTTCTCGCATTCGATAATAACAGATGTATCAATCTTCGTATCGGAGCAAAGCGTGGTATTAAACAGAACCTCAATGCCTTTATCGGTAATAATTCTCAGGCTGCTCGTATCTTCGCTCTCTATATTATGACCATGATACAATTCAGCTTCGATACTCACAGGCTCTACCATCTGACCCGCCTTGTCGCAAGCCAGGTACAGTTGGTCCGCTAACATATGAGCGAGAGGATTATTAATTGTTCCATCAAGAATCCAATCGCCGTTTAAACGAAGTTTGCCTGCCCAGTCACTGCGGCTGTAATACGAATCAAATCTCGGCCAGCCGGCCATTCCCTTTACTCGTTTTACCTTTCCGTAACGCCCTTCTACAATCCGTTTTTTCAACTCCTGCACAATCGTCGAATGAAGATACTGAAATGCGACAGGAACTCTTTTGCCCTTTTTCGACAAATATTTCACCAGCTCGTCCAGCTCTTGTATGGTAGCCACAGGAGGTTTCTCAAGAAAAACGTCAAAGCCGGCATCTATACATTTTTTGGTCAGGTTAAAATGTGTATTAATCGGCGTCGGAATATATATCACGTCCGCTGCGCCTTTAATATTTTCAATCAGTTGGTCGGCGTCATCATAAACCGGGATGCCCTTCTCCTGGCAGGCTGTTCTTCCGGGAGATTTCCTCGCGGGATTACTCGAAACGGCCACTAATGTTATTTTGTCCGGTATCTCCCATATCCACTTTATCAAATTATATGCGTATCCGCCTGCTCCTATCATCGCCAATTTAATCATATTCTGCTCCGTTAAATAGTTCTCAATGCCAAAAAACCCCATATTTAATACTTTTGTTTGCCCCTTTCGTCAAATAAAATCCCCGTTTTTAACCACTATGTTTTTCCTTAAATTTCCACGAACTAAAATCGTATCTAACTGTCTTTAAAATAATACACTTATAGACATCACAACTTCTGAAAAAATACTAAAAATTTTCTTGACTTTATATGAATATATATTCATAATATGAATAGACATTGTTATTTATGAGCTATAATTCAAAATAACAAATAAGGAGCTAAATAATGGACAATACGACGCTCACAAGGAAAGAAAGGGAAAAAATAAGGCGTAAGGAAGAAATTCTCGAGGCGGCCCTGAATCTTTTTTCCATTAGAGGTTTTCATAACGTCTCTATGCAGGATGTCGCTGCCGAATCGGAATTTGCTGTCGGAACTCTCTACAATTTCTTCCAGAGCAAGGAACAACTCTTCGCTGAACTGCTAAACGATTGTGCTGAGAAAATTTATCAACTGCTCTGGCCGATTCTGGAAAACAAACAACAGGAAGATGAAAGAATAAGAACATTCATAAAAGCACACGGCAAATTAGCGGAAGAAAATATCAAATTCATAAAACTGTATGTTTCGGAATACGGCAACTTAACACCTGTTCAAAGACCCCCTGTAAAAGAGGCAGAAGAAATTAAATCGGTTTTATACAAAAAACTCGAAGATACAATCAAATCGGGAATAGACAAAAAAATCTTTCGCCCCATAGATTCTGAAATTCTGGCTCTGGCAATGATAAGCACAACTCAATCTTTTATCCTTGAATCCTCAAAGGATTTCATAAAAGCTCAGGTTGAGGAAGGTCTGGCAAAAATTGAACAACTATTTCTCGATATGCTCCTTTTACCGGAGAATCGCCATAATGGTTAAAAAAACAGGAAGTATATCGCTTGTTATTTGTCTGTTTTTACTCCTGTTTGCCGGCTGCAAAAGCTTTGACGGCAAAATAATCAGGGAAAAACACGCTAAAGATTATCAGCGGGACCTTGCCGCGGAGACAAATGATGTGCTGTCAAAAAAAACGGTTTTTGACCTCAATGACTGCATCCAAATCGCGATGGAGAACAATCTCCGGACAAAAGCAGCGAAAATTCAGCAGCAGATTGCAAAACTTGAAAGAAAAATCGCCTTTGCGAATTTCCTGCCCGCTGTAAACCTCGATTACGAATACACAAGATGGGACAGGCAGCCGAAAATTAAATTCGGCACGACCGCCGCGGCCCTGCACGACCAGGCCATAAAAGAAATCACATGGCAAATCCAGATGTCCGTGTTCGACCCGGCCACGTGGTACTTATACTCAATGCACAAAAGAGGCGAGGAAATCGCGGAACTGGTTACAAAATATACTGAACAGATGACCGTCCTCGAAGTTACCGTCAATTACTATCTGTGCCTCGCGCTTCAGCAGGCGCAGTCGGCACTGCAAAGCCAGCTCAACGCTGCCAACGAACTTGAAAAAGAAATCAGCGTATTTTGGCAGGAAGGAACGGTTACTCAATGGCAATATCAGCAGGCTCAGGTAGCTGCTCTGGCGCGCAAAACGGAGCTGACAAGAATACAATCCGTGCTTAAACAAACAACTGCCGACTTACTCGTCTCGATGGGCATATCGCCCTCGGCCGAGATTACATTAAAGGTCGAACAGCCTCTCAAAGAGCCGAACGAACCCCTCGAAGATTTGGTATATCGGGCATTGATTGAAAATCCGCAGCTTCATATCGCAGACCGCCAGGTCGCCATCGAAGAAGAAAAAGTCAAAGTCGCGATTGCCGCGTTTCTGCCGAGACTGACTGTCTTCGCAAACCGCACAAATACTTCGGACTCGTTTCAGCTTTTTCAGGACTTCTGGACTTACGGCCTGTCAGGCACATTGGCCGTGTTCAACGGATTTGCAAATATAAACGAGTATAAGGCGGCAAAAGAAAGAAAAAAAGAAGCCTTTATCGAAAGAGAACAGCAAACTCTTACCCTGATGCTCGAAGTATTCAAGGCATATCTGAATCTGCAGAGCGCAAAAGACCTGGCGATGCTGGCCCAGAAATCCTCCGATGCTGCCTCAACGCATTTTGACGAGGTAAATGAAAAATGGAAGGAAGGCATCATCTCAAGTTCAGAGATGCTCGCCGTCCTGGCTGAAAAAGACAATGCTCAGGCCGAGTTAATGGTCAGCAACTTTATCCTGCAGGTCAGTATAGCTACACTCCAAAATGTGATGGGCATTACCGATACGCCAAAGGTTCTTTCGAAAAAAGATTAAGGGAAAGACAAAATGAATCTGCAAAACATTAAAAAAAGTAAATTAGTTTACCCGGCAGGTGCGGCAGCAGCGCTCGTCGGGATAATCCTGATATTTTATATCATCCGCAGTTTCAGCCGCGTATCCACCGACGACGCCTATATAGAAGGCAGGACCCACACCATTGCTTCCAAAATCGCAGGCACCGTCAGTCAGGTGTATGTAAATGATAATCAGAACGTTAAAAAAGGTGATGTGCTCGTGGAGATTGACCCGCCGGACTACGCGCTCAAAGTAAACCAGGCTCAGGCAGAGCTTGATGCGCAAAAGGCTCGCCTGCTCGACGCCGAAGCAGGCATACAAGCCATGATGGCAAACCTCGAAATTCAGGAGGTATCGCTTAACCAGGCAAACCTCGACAAAAACAGAGCCGAATCGCTTTACAAAAAAAATGCGATGCCCAAAGAGCAATACGAAAGAGTTATTACAGCTTACAATCTGGCCGCCGCGCAGGTCAAAGCGGCAGCTCAGCAGCTCGAAAAAGCCAAATCATCAAAAAATCTTGAGGAATCCCTAATCAAGCAGAGAGAAGCGTCCCTCAAAGCATCCGAGCTCAGCCTCAGTTACACAAAGTTACGCGCGCCATCCGACGGTTTCATAACAATGAAATCCGTCGAGTCTGGCAATCAGATACAGCCGGGCCAGCCTCTTATGGCCGTTGTCGACCTCAATGATATATGGATAGTCGCCAACTATAAAGAAACGCAGTTAAAAAAGGTCAGACCCGGTCAGCGCGTCCTGATAAGGGTCGACACATATCCCGGCAGGACTTTCACCGGCAAAGTGGACAGTCTCATGGCGGGCACCGGCGCCGTCTTTTCGCTTTTCCCGCCCGAGAACGCCCTCGGCAATTACGTAAAAGTCGTCCAGCGAATCCCGGTCAAGATTATTTTCGATAAAGACACAGATAAATCCCACGTGCTGCGTGTCGGCATGTCCTGTGTCCCAACCATCATTACCAAAGACAAATAAATGAACAAGGTAAACAAATGGATAATCGCTTTATCGGTTGTTCTTCCCACCCTTCTTGAGGTCATCGATACTTCCGTCGTCAACGTTTCGCTCAATCACATCCGCGGCTCTCTCTCCGCCGGCGTCGACGAAGCAACCTGGACCATTACCGCTTATCTCGTCTCCAACGCCATAATCATTCCTTTGACCGGCTGGCTCAGCAGCATTTTCGGCCGCAAGCGTTATCTTATATTTTCTGTCTCGCTCTTCACCTTCAGCTCTTTTATGTGCGGCAGCGCAACAAGCCTGTCGATGCTCGTTTTTTTCAGAATCATACAGGGCATCGGCGGCGGTGCCTTACAGCCCCTTTCGCAGGCGATTCTTTTTGAGGCCTTCCCCCCCGCCGAGTATGGCATGGCTATGGCAATGTTCGGCGTCGGCATTATGTTCGGCCCCATTGTCGGCCCCGTCCTCGGCGGCTGGGTCACAGATAACTGGTCCTGGCCCTGGGTCTTTTATATCAACATCCCCATCGGCATCATTTCCATATTTATGATTGCCCTTCTCATACACGACCCTCACTATATTAAAAAGGTCAGACAGAAAATCGACTATTGGGGCTTGGGCCTTATCGTCGTCGGAATCGCATGCCTCCAAATCGTCCTCGACAAAGGACAACGCGAAGACTGGTTTTCTTCCGCTTTCATTACAAGACTTGCCGTAATATCGGCAGTATCTCTCGTTTTGTTTGTTTTTATTGAACTTAGAACTCGCGACCCTGTCTTGAATTTAAGAGAATTTAAAAATATTCCCTATGCCTCCGCCAATATTATTCAGTTTTGTGTTTTTTTTGTGCTCTTCGGCAGTATCATTCTGCTGCCTATTTTTCTCCAGCAGCTTATGGGATATGACGCCTATCTTGCCGGCCTGGCTCTTGCTCCCGGCGGAATCGCGACCCTCATTATGATGCCCATCGTCGGAAAACTCACAACCAAAATTAATCCAAAGTTCATTTTGTTTTCCGGCCTTCTCATCGTGGGTTATTCGATGGTTATGATGATACGTTTTAATCTTTCTATTGATTTCCAAATGGCCGCTTTGCCGAGAATCGTTATGGGCTTCGGCCTGTCGATGATTTTCGTCCCGCTGATGAGTATGGCCTTTGCCACTATTCCAAAAGAAGAAATGGGCAATGCCACAAGCATCTTCAGCCTCTTAAGAAACATTGCCGGCAGTTTCGGCATCGCCGTTATGACTACCATTCTGGCCCAAAGAGCGCAATTTCATCAGTTTCGCTTTGCCGAGCATCTTAATCCCTATGACCCCCGTTACCAGATGGCCCTGCATAATGCGACAGCTCTTGTGCAGGCAAAGACCGGCATCGCAAACGAGCTGGCCGCCAATGGCGTCATTTATCAGAGCCTGCTCAGAGAGGCCAACTTATTTTCTTTCGTTGATGCCTATTATATTTCAGCCGTAATAATATTCGGCATTCTGCCGCTCGTATTTCTGCTCAAGCGTCCAAAGCACACCGCCGCTCCGGTATTACATTAACCCCCGGACCCGTGCCGGGGGATTTACTTCATAATTCATAATTCAATATTCTTTTCCCCCCTGCCCTGCTACCGGTGGGGTTATTTTATTGGCCAGCCGACGTGGGCGGCAATCGTTTCAGCCAGCTTTCTTTCTTAGTTTTACGCTTGATTTTAGTAAGTTTTTTAAAGGACTTTTGAACCGTCCACCACGCCCCAGCCGCTCATCCTTAGCTTCGGGTCAATCAGTTCTGCTCTGGTTTCGGCTTCGTTCATAAATTATTTTTTATTCCGACTTACGCCAATCTTCCAAACGCCTTTTTCAAGAAAAGCTTCTATGGTTTGGCGATTTGCTTTATTTATCAAATTAGAGTGTGATACTTTATACTTTTTTGCATATTCGGCAAGCGTCATAATGTGCGCGCCTTCCAGATACGCAAGCCTCTTGTGATAACTATTCGTAAGCGCTTTGCCGACTATTTCCTCCATGATTTTTGCAGCGCCTTTTTCGTTAAACTCCTGAAACGCCTCGT